>Ga0136621_1000071_pt1 | contig 32983 bp, 34 predicted proteins | sample AntDryUQ445A2306_FD_104673 | JGI IMG/M metagenome (GOLD analysis project Ga0136621, IMG submission 104673) | Polar desert sand microbial communities from Dry Valleys, Antarctica - metaG UQ445A (23.06) | ecosystem: Environmental > Terrestrial > Soil > Desert | place: Antarctica: Dry Valley...
CACGACGCGTGCGCTTCTTCTTCGCATCGTACGCCAAGCTCGCAAACGTCGTCTGTTTCATCTCGCGCCATCCCCGTTTGTCCACGATGCGATCATAACAAAGACTTGTTCAGAGATTCCTTAATCGTCCGGATGGGAAGGATTCGGGAAATCCGCGGCGTGTCTGGCTATCCACTCAGTCGCGGCTTGCTCCGAGGTTAGTTCACGCCCCTCGTTATCCTTTGCCGAGCGTTTGTATTGCTCGATGTGGCAAACCTGCTCCACCATCCGCGCGCGGAATGCGTCTTCGGCATCCATAAACTCAACGCCCACGTCGAAACCGCTCAGGCACGAGTGACACCAGATGACCCTGGCTTTGGCGTCGAACGGCGGATCGACCAGGTCGACATTCAGGCGCACCAGCGTCCCGGGCTTGACGTAAGCATCGAATCCGCAGCGCAGCCCGCCGAAACTGATGTCGTACGCGCGCTGCCGATACTTGCGGTTGCGCGACACGAGTACGATTTCGATCGGGATATCGGCTGGATGCCTAATATAAGCCCGCTGATTTTGCTCAGACATCGCCGCTCCTCATTGTCCGTAACCACTGGTGTCACTGCATGTCGTGCGGTTCGGCGGGCTTTATCCACCCTAACCGATTAATCCCGCAGGAATTCATTTTGCCCCCTCCGCGCTCGCGGGCGCCTCGTCCAGTTCCGGCTGCGCCTCGGTGCGCGGGTACATCTCCAGCGCCGCCGGCGTGGTGCGCGTCATGGGGACGAACGGCTCCTGCGCTTCGGTGGGGATATCGTCGGCGCGGCGAATCAGGTAAACCGCGTAGCAACCCAGTATGGCGAGCGCCGTCGAGAAGAAAAACAGCAGCATCCCGGGCCGGAACGTGTCCATGAACAGGCCCGCCAGCGCCGGTCCCAGCGCCGCGCCCACGCCATACACCAGCAGCAGGCCGCCGGTCGCCTCCAGTACGTCTTCGCGCTGCAGGTGATCGTTCATGTGCGCCGCCGACAGCGCGTAGATTGAAAACAGCAACCCACCGTAAACAAATCCGCCCGCGTATGCCGCCACCGGCAGGTAATGAATGGCGAGATAAATTCCCGAGGCGCTCAGCGCGGCCGCGAAACTGGTGCGGCAAGTATCTTGCGCCGGTCGCGCGTATCGGAGAGATGTCCCACCGGCCATTGCAACACCGCGCCTCCCAGTATGGTGATGCTCATGAACAACGCCGTCCCCGCAGTGGAAAGCCCGACCCGCTGCGCGAAGATGGGGCCCATGCCGAGCAGCGCGCTGGCGCAGATGCCGCAGATAAACGCGCCCGCCACCGCCAGCGGCGCCACTTCGTGCAGATGTCTTAGTCCTAAGTGTGCTCTGGGCACGGACACCGGCTCGCGCACGCGCGTGAAGGTTATTGGCACCAGCCCCAGCGAGAACAGCATGGAAGCCAGGGCAAACAGGTTCAGCGAGTTGATGTCGCCGGCAAGAATCAGGAACTGGCCAATCGCCATCGCCACCAGCGTCACCGTCATATAAACGGCAAACACTTTGCCGCGCAGGTGGGTTGGCGACTGCTCGTTGAGCCAGCTCTCGATCACCATATAAAGGCCGACCATGCAAATGCCCGAGAGCACGCGCAATCCGCCCCAGATCCAGGGATTGACGAACAGACCGTGCAGCAGTGCTATGATCGAACCCAGCGCGGCCATGGCGGCGTACACGCGGATATGCCGGAAACGCCGGATGAGCATGGGACACTGGTAGGTGCCGATGATGTAGCCGACGAAGTAGCCCGACATGATGAGCCCGGCGGTTAAAGGCCCGAAGCCCGAAAGACCGGCGCGCATGCCGAGCAGAGTGCCCAGCATGCCGGCCCCCAGCAGGACGATACCGATGCCGAGCAACAAGGTGGAGATTGAAACTAAAAACACAATTCAGATGTGGCTGGCCATTATTATTGAATTCGCACTAGCGATATTGATCGTTTGGCATCGCACCGCTTAGGACGATGCCGCTCTTGACGATGCCATTGCTGACTATGATGGGACCATCCGGATGGTCCAGATGGATGCTCTCGACCTGTTGCCCGAGCAATGCCGCGGTGCCCCGCCAGCGATCGGCCCCATTGATGCTGTATTCGAAACCGTAACGGCGTCTTAACTGCACGTGTCCGCGTCTGTCGCGGCCCAGAGATAGTTTGGACAATCCCGCGGTCTGATCCAGAAGCTGCACGTTCAAGTCGTTACAGAGTCGCTGACAGCGCCGCAACGTTTGTTCACGCGCCCTGGCGCTGTCCCACCACAACCAGACCAGACCACCGATCAGCGCCAGGAGTACCGGAACTTCCATGACGCGGGTTTCATCCGACGGCGATGCGACTTTTCACGCCCGAACTGGCATGGCTCACGATTGTTGAACGAGGTCTCAATCCAGCACGGCAAACAGGCGGTCGCGGATTTCCTCGACCTTGCCAGCGCCCTCGACGCGCGCATAACGCGGCGCATTGCGCGCGCCGGACGATGAAAGATTCGAATAATGTTCGACCAGCGGCTCGGTCTGCTCGTGGTAAACCTCCAGGCGCTTGCGCACCGTCTCTTCCTTGTCGTCGTCGCGCTGGATGAGGTCCTCGCCGGTGGAGTCGTCCTTGCCTTCCGTCTTCGGCGGGTTGAATTGTACGTGGTAAACGCGCCCCGAACTGGGATGCACACGCCGGCCGCTCAGGCGTTTGATGATTTCCTGATCGTCCACACCGATCTCAAGCACGTAATCGACATGAATGTCCTCGTCTTCCATCGCCTTTGCCTGCGCGAGGTTGCGCGGGAAGCCGTCGAACAGAAAACCGTTCGCGCAATCCGGCTCGGCGATGCGCTCCTTGACCAGGCCCAGGATTATATCGTCGGACACCAGCCCGCCCTTATCCATCACCTTTTTCGCCTCCTGGCCAAGCGGTGTGCCCGCCTTGACGGCGGCGCGCAACATGTCGCCGGTCGAGACCTGCGGGATATCGTAACGCTCCCTGATGTAATTTGCCTGCGTGCCTTTACCGGCGCCGGGACCGCCCAGCAGTATGATGCGCATTTTGCGTAACTCCGTGGAATTCAATTTGACTCGCGATTTTGCCACACTAGCGCATAACGCCACAGGGGCTACTGTCAGCGATTAACGATAACAGTGCAATCACACGTCGAATACCGACTTCCCCACGAGGATTAACAACGAATAAATACGAGGAACGATAATGACCAAAACAAATGCTTTCTACGCGCAATCCGGCGGCGTTACCGCGGTCATCAATGCGTCGGCCTGTGGATTGATCGAGACCGCGCGCCAGCACAAGGATCGAATCGGCAAGGTGTACGCCGGGCGCGACGGCATTATCGGCGCGCTCACCGAAGACCTGATCGACACCAGCCGGGAATCGAAAAAAGCCATTGCCGCGCTTCGCCACACGCCGGCCGGCGCGTTTGGCTCGGCCCGCTACAAACTCAAGGGGCTGGACGAGAACCGCGCAGAATACGAACGTTTGATCGAGGTCTTCAAGGCGCACGACATCGGCTATTTCTTCTACAACGGCGGCGGAGATTCCGCCGACACCTGCCTCAAGGTGTCGCAGCTTGGCAAAAAACTGGACTATCCCATACAGGCGATACATGTTCCCAAGACCGTGGACAACGATCTGCCGGTGACCGACATCTGTCCGGGTTTCGGCTCGGTCGCCAAGTACGTCGCGGTATCCATTCGCGAGGCTGGTTTTGACGTGGCGTCCATGGCCAGAACCTCGACCAAGGTGTTCGTCATGGAGGTGATGGGCCGCCACGCGGGCTGGATCGCTGCGGCCGGAGGCCTGGCGGCGGAAGAGGAAGGCGACGCGCCGCATCTTATTCTGTTCCCTGAAATTACGTTCGATGAAGGCAAATTTCTGGCGAAAGTGAAGGACGCCGTGGAGCGTTACGGTTATTGCGCCGTGGTCGTCTCTGAGGGCGTACGCAACGAGGCCGGGCAGTTCCTGGCCGAGGCCGGCAGCAAAGACGCGTTCGGTCACGCACAACTGGGCGGCGTGGCGCCGGTGATCTCCGCGCTGGTCAAACAGCATCACGGCTATAAATGTCACTGGGCGGTGGCCGATTATTTGCAGCGTGCCGCGCGCCACATTGCATCCAGGACCGACGTCGATCAGGCTTATGCGCTGGGCGAGGCGGCGGTGAAACTGGCGCTGGCCGGCGAGAACGCGGTGATGCCGACGATCGAGCGCAAGTCCAGCAAGCCTTACCGCTGGGGCATCGGCCACACGCAATTGTCGAAGGTGGCGAACAAGGAGAAAATGCTGCCGAAAAGCTTTATCCGCAAGGACGGGTTCGGCATCACACCCTCATGTCGCGCGTATCTGCAACCGCTGATCGAGGGCGAAGACTACCCGCCGTTCAAAGACGGCTTGCCGCAATACGTAAGGCTTGAGAATCGGCCGGTGGAAAAGAAACTTCCGCCCTTCGAGATCAGATAACAGCAAGGGTTCGCTTCTATTTGCAACGCGGCAAGCGAGCGACTGCGTATTGATCTTCGAATCGAAACGCAGTCGCCGCGCCCCTGTCAGACCGCGTTGATCTTCATGTCCGTCAAGTTATGCTCGCAACGGATATGCAGATCGAAGTTTGCGTCTTCGGGAAACTCCTGCGCGATCACCCACATCTGGGTGACATCCTCACTCAGGGTTGGCAATACCTTGAGCGAATCGCGCATGCGCTGCTGATCGAAAAACGCGAAAGGCTCATCCAGAAACATGAATTGCGCACCGTCGATGGCGGTGTGCACCAGCTTCTGCGAGAGCGCCAGCCGCACCGCCAGCATGATCTGGCGCTGCGTGCCGCTGGAAATCTCGTCGAGATTGAGAAAATCGTGCTTCTGGCCCGAGAACACGCGCACGCGCAGCGCCTCGTCGATCTGCAGATGCTCGTAACGATCGGCGGTCAGCAACGGCAAGGTGGTGCCGACCAGGTTGCGGATCTCGTGGTTGAAACGCCGCGAGACATGCCGACAGCCATCCTCCAGCAGGTCGCGCGCGATGTTGCGCACTTCGATCCTGCGCCGGGTGTCATCAATCCTGACCTGCACTCCGGTCATCAGCGAGGTTAAGTGCGCAGCCTTGCGACGCCGCCCCTGCTCTTCGGGTATCGCCCCGCGCAAACGGGTCACGTTGCCGTCCTGCGTCCGTACGTCGTGATCCAGACCGGAGACTTCGTTGGCGATGTCGGCGCGCGTTGCTTCGATTTCGGTTTCCGCACGGTCGATCAGCGAAGTTAATAACCTGCGGTAATCGCTCAGCGAGTCGTGGTCCAGCAACGTGGTGGACGAATCGTTGCCGTAGTCGGTCGCTTGCGCCGCGATACTTTCGTCGCTCACGTTTCTTAAATACTCGACCGCGTCGGGAAACGGCATCGTGTCCAGGCGATCCAGCGCGGCGGCTTCCTCGCGCATCGCCCCCATGCGCCGGTCCAGACCGACTGACTCGTTGCGCAGCGCATTGATGCGCGCGCTCATCATCATGCCGCGAATCAGCATCAGCACTGCCAGGACGGTGACGCCAATCGCCAGCCACAACAAGCCGACGTTGTAATTTTCCCATCCGGGCATGTTGGCGTCGAACCAGTTGCTCACCGGTGCGCCGGCCGGTGTGTTGGGCATCTGGAACAGCAGCGCCCACAGCGCCCACAGCGCGGCGCCGAGGATTACAAATACGCCGGTGAAAATATACGCGGTCTTGCGGCTGCCAGCCGCCGCGTCAGCATTGCGATTGGCCTCGGCCTTTTTCGCCGGTAATGAATCTGCCTGGCTGCCGGCCTGCCCGGCGCCGTCATCGCCAAGCAGGCTTGCCTGACGCGCGCGATAATCCCCGGTGCCGTCTCGCATCTGCGCAAAGCGCTTTAGCTGGGCTTGCAGGTGCTGAACAAAATCTTTCAAGGTGGCGGTGGAATCGGCCGCGCCTGCAGCGGCTTGCTGCTGCGTGCAGCGAGAGTCCAGGCTCTCGATGGACGCCTCCAGACGATCGGCGTGCGCGGTCCAGCCCTGATACGAGGTATTGTTGCTTGCCTTGAGGATGGGGGCGGCGTCAGCCTTGACTGCTTCCACGCTGTCGCGGCACTGCCCTGCGACATGCCGCATCGTTCTCGCGCGGGTGGACTTTTCCCGGTGTTCGGTGCCGCTCGCCGACAGTTCGGCCCACAGCGACTTGAGGTGATCCGGCTGTACGTTGAGCGCCACGAGTCGGTCGTTCATGTTCGCCATGTCGCGCTCGGCGCTGATCATGTTGTCGGTCAGGCTTTTGATTTCCTCGCCGAGCTGCGCCTGAACTTTTTCCAGCGGGGTGAGACCGGCCATGGCTTTCACCGCGGCGCTGTGGCCGTGGGGCGCGGTGATTTCACGTTGCGCGAGATAAAACGATTCGATGAATTCGTTATAGCCGAAGCCGGCCAACCGCACGACCTCCGCCGTGACCGCCTCCGCGCCCTGCGCGCGCGGCGTATCCTTGTCCGCTCCGAGCAGACGCGCCCCCTGATTGCCCGCGTCATCCAGCGAGCGCTCCACGCGATATTCGTGCCCGTCGCCGGTGGTGAAGTCAATCGCCACCAGGCAGCGCGTCTCGCCCCAGTGAATAATCTTGATCAGTTCATCCGGCGACAGCGAAAAAGTCCGGCCGAACAGCGCGAAACAGATGGTCTCGCCTATCGTGCTCTTGCCTGACTCGTTGCGCCCGCTGACAGCGATCAAACCCTTGCCGGGCAACCGGTTGATCTCCAGATGCGCGTACTTGAGAACATTTTCCGCCCGTATGGCATTGATGATCATCGCGGCGTATCCCTCGTGATTGCGGCGAGCCTGTCCAGCACCAGCTCAACAGCTTCGTCGTAAATGACGGGGTCAAAACTCGGGTCGGCGTTGCGCCGGTGGGCGCGCTCGGAATCGCAAAATACCGCGAATTCCGCGGTGGGGCCCTTGATGGGGGCGTTTTGTATCGGGTTATTGTTGGTGTTCGATGAAGCCATGAGGTCTCCGTTTATGGTGGCGGTGCGAATCGAGGGGGTGGCGCGAAAATGATTAAAGTTCCGGATGATAATACGAGCGGCGCGGCGCGCCAAACGCCCGCGCGCTGTATTGCATTGCACAAGTTGCTCTGTGGCCTAACGCGGCGTACGCGATACATCGGACCGATCGGACGCCGAGAGCTGTTGCACGAAATCCGTGCTGTCGTCCAGCACGGGATCGAGCTTGCGTAGCGGCGCGGCCAGCGCGACCAGCATGCCTGCGTGACCCCGACCGGGGTATTCGATCAGTTTTGCCTGTCCACCGGCGGCTTTTACGCGCGCCGCGAGGTTAATCGAATTCGCCGGCTTGACCGTTGTATCCTTGCCGCCTGCGAGCAGCAAGAGCGGGGCTTCGTTGCCGTCCACGAAATGAATGGGCTGCGTCTGGCGCGCGTCCGCAGCCGGCGCAAAAATCTCGCGCAGATCCTCCGACGTGAAGGGGAGAAAATCATAGGGACCTGACAAACCAACCATGCCGCGCAGCGTTGTTCGCGATAATCCTTCCGCAACCAGATAACGTTCATCCAGCGCCAGCATGGCCGCAATATGCGCGCCGGCCGAGTGCCCCATCAGAAAGATTTTGTCCGGGTCGCCGCCGTAGATCTGGAGATGATCACGCACCCAGCGCACGGCCATGGCGCCATCTTCCAGGAACGCCGGGAATCTTACCTGCGGATAGAGACGATAATCCGCGATGACCGCGATCATGTCTTTCGCCGCCAGCGCCTGACCGACAAATCGATAATCCGCCTTGTCGCCACCAGACCAGCGACCGCCGTAAAAAAACACGACCGTCGGCAACAGCGCACGGTGTCTGATCGGCGCATACACATCCAGCCGTTGCCGCGGCCGCTCCCCGTAAGCAAGATCGCGGGTTAGCGTGTACCCGGACCGTGGCACCGCGAGATTCAATAACTGCAAAGGCGAGCAGGCGATGGTCATGCTGACGGCAAGGGAGATGATGATAACGCGCACTTCGGCTGAACTCGGGTGACGGTATTAGGGCCGCGGATGACCGTACCGCGGCGGTCGAAGCGCTACTTTATACTAAATCAGGCTGGCGATTGCGGTACTAGCACTACCCGTGGGTCCACGAACCGCAAGAAATTACGAAAGCGTATGTTGTTCGAGGAAGGGGTGTTTGAGGCTGGAGTTTATGCCTGTACGTACTTTACGTCGCACAGCAAGATTATAGAGGTATCAAGTGCGCGCGCGTTCCGCGCTTGGGATATTACTGCTGCGGGGCGATTTCAGAAATGCCGTAAAAAGTCATCACCGCACCACTCACGCTAGCGGAGTTTTCTGGCTCTGGAAATGGTTCAACCTGCACTTCAACCGGAACGTCTGACCCCAGCGTGCTGACAATCACCGCGTGGAAAGCCGTTCTTGTGGGCGTATCGGAATTGGCGATTGACTTTAATGGATACTCAATCGGTACGCGGGTTGCGCGATCGACGACGTTGATACAGTTTGTCCAGCTGGACCCGCGCACCTGCTCCAGGCTAACACCTAATGTTTCCCGCGCGGCCTGATTCAGGTAACGGATGCGACCTGAGGGGTCTAGCACCAGCAATGCGGCAGGGTCAGCATCGCAAACCCGGTTTAACGCCGGACCGCGAGAGCCGCCGGATCTCTTTCTCGTTGTTCTTTGCGCGGCTGGGTTGGGCACCGACACCATCACGCTTGCTCCTGATACTTGTGTCGAAGGATGGTGAAATCAAATGGGGTGCCACGCGCAACCGCCGCTGGCTTCGTTAACCATGTCCACAAACCGCTGTTCCGAGAAAATTTTGCTCATATTTCTTGATGTGAATGCTTTTCCGACTGGATAAGAGGATGCTTGTGACTAGTCACGACATAACAAGACAACCCAGTCGTCTTCCGCCTGTAGCTTGCGCTGCTCCCTGCTAGACCCGCCATAACCGGCGGCCTTTGGCGCGCCGCGCGACGTGCGCGATGCGCGATCCTTGCTACGCTCGCTCTTTTGTTGCATTCCCTTCCCGCCGTCATTCTGGCTGGCGGGCATGACGTACAGGCAATTCCAGATAGTGTGTTCCGTAACTATGTCAAACAGAGTGTGGAAAAACATGTTGCTCCTTGTTGGTTTAGCGCGTATGGACGCACTAAATGATAGCGTCTCCATCGAAAATCCGGCCCATCATATGCCGTGTCGCAGTTGCGTCCCGAAAGGCCATTATCGTACCGACGGTACCGAAACCCTCGACGCGCATGGGCGAAATCGATCCTCCGATTGGCACCTGCTCGCCGTCGCCATTCACGAGCGCGACCTTGTTGCCTAGAGAGATTGGCTCGTCGCCGGCAATGCACTCGCCGATGAGCTTGTTGAGCGAGTCGTGGCTCAACTCGTCGACCAGATTGAAAAACTCCGTATAAGGCAAACCGCGCGTGTTCAGAGGACGGCCGCGCGTTTGTTCGAAACGGACACCTAAAAGTTGTTCGGCGGCAAGATTCATATACTCAATCCGGCCAGCCACGTCGGTCAGAATCTTGGCTTCTTCACTCGATTCCGGCAGACCCTGAACAACGCCACTGCGTGTTGAGAGCGTATCGAATGCGGCGCGTAAACTGGCGGTATTAGTCATTGGGTTCATAGCGATTCCCCGCTGTACATTTGAATGGCCTCTCTGGGACAGGAACAACCACATCCGTGTGGCAGAGAGTCTGATTAGTTATAAAGCACATAGCGCGTATTCTCTATTCGTACGGCTACGTACGTACTTACCCGTAATGCGGTGCAATATCATTTGGGATGAATTCCCAAGCATCCACAGCAACGTATCAAAAACAGGTGACACGACCATGACCAGCGCCTGCGTGTGACGTGCTCTACTGGAAGGCCGACTCAACGCGATTGCCCTAGGCCATGCATGCATTTTTTGCTACGGGAATTTCACCACCTGCGCAACAAGCTGTGCTACCAAGATGGCGATCGTTTACCGCCCTGGAAATGCTGGACCAATGAGGATCGCGGCGACAGCGGTCCGGTCAATGATCAGGCGCTGCGTCTGGATTCAGCGCCCTTGGATGCTGTTGCGCCCGAGTCCGCCTTCTTGACGCGCTGAGCACCAGGCTGCGCGCCGTTACCTGCGGATTTAGCTGTTTGCGCGACTTTCTCATTCGCTTGCGCGCCAGCCGAGGCCAGGCTGGACATCCAGTCGGCCTGTGCGCGCAAGGTCGTCTGCGTCGCCTCCTGAAAGGCGTCAAAGACTTTGTCGGCGTGGCTCGCGGTTTTGCGTTTCGAACGGCCGTGCGCCCGATAGGGATCCATTTGCTTCACCGCCGCAAACCAGCTGCTCCACGCCTGCTGCTGGGCATCGATCCAGTGCTGCACCGCGTTTTCGAGCTGTTCGCTCCATTCGCTGGCGACCTTGGGCGCGCCGTTACCTGGGCGTGAATTTTTCAACACCATGTGAATGCAATCGGATTGCTGCCGTAACATGCAGTTAACTGTGTCTTCGCTCATTTCCAGCTGCCGACTAAATAAACTTTCCCAGGGCAGTCCGACCTGCCCGCTACTGATACCGAACAGACTATCCCACCACTGCCCCTGGCAACGCGTCCACGCATTGGCCATCTCTTCAATCTGATCGTTAAAGCCTGAAGTCATACTGCCTCCCCGAAGATATATACCGTAGTGATTTGAGAAATGTTCGAGAGAACGTGAATACGCCGTTTGAGGTCACGCATTCAGTCGTACAGTCGAACCTCGCAATCTAATTCTTATCACGCGCTAGTTTAATCCGTGCGACTACGTACGTGGCAACCCGTATTTCAGAGCGGGGTATATTTAGACGCCGCCAGAGACGCTATGTCCGGGGCAGCGGGCCTTTGTCTCCTTGCGATCAGCTCGAAATCTGAAGTGTGTCCAGTCCGCAGATCGCTGCCATCGACACCAGTTCCGGGAGCGTATGCGCCTCCATTTTGGCCATCAGCCGGGAGCGATGTACCTCGACCGTGCGATGACTGCAACTCAGCTTCAAGGCTATCTCTTTGTTCGACCGGCCGGTGACCACCAGGCTCATCACCTCTTGTTCACGTTCGGTCAGGCGCGACAAGCGCACCGCCACCGAGGAATTCTGCGCCTCCACCTCGCGCGCGCGCGCGTCATGCTCCAGCGCCTGCCGTACGCAAAACACCAGGGTTTCGTCATCGAAAGGTTTTTCCAGAAAATCCAACGCGCCAGACTTCATGGCGTTGACCGACATCGGTACGTCGCCATGGCCCGTGATGAAGATGATTGGTATGTTAACGCTTCTTACCGCGAGCAGTTCCTGCAACTCCAGTCCGCTCATTTCGGGCATGCGCACATCCAGGATCAGACAGCCGGGCCGGTGTGCCCGGTAGGTTTCCAGAAAGCTGCGCGCGCTACAGTGACACTCCGTGAACAGCGCCGCCGATTCGAGCAGCAGCCTGACGGAATCCAGCATCCCGGGATCGTCATCGACGATAAAGACAGTCGGTGGCGAACTAAATGGCGCCATCCCGCTCATCGGACAGCGGATCGAGGGGGCGTGGCGCCCTGCCCACGTTGCGCCGTGCATCGATTTCGCGGCAAAGCACCGCCGCAATCGGGCGCTGGCGCCGCGCCGCCCGCGCGCATCATGTCACGCACTCGCGGCTGATCGGCAAGCTGAAGTGAAAGATCGCGCCGCTTGCGGGCGGCATCCGTTGTTCCGCCCAAAGGTGTCCGGCATGTGCCTCGATAATCGAGCGGCTGATCGGCAATCCCATCCCCATGCCGTCATTCTTGGTGGTGTAGAAAGGATCGAATATGCGTCTTAGGGTTTCGTCGTCCAGCCCCGTGCCGCTGTCCTGCACCGACACGCGCACCGTGCGCTCATCGACGACGCGCGAACGCACCACCAGTTCGCGCAAGTGAGCATTAACGTCCATCATCGCCTCCGTACCATTGCGCACCAGGTTCAGAATCACCTGTTCAAGCTGAATCCGATCACCGATCACCTGTGGCAGAGGCTCAAGCAGTTTCAGCCGCACCGTACAGCGTTTCTTGCGAATATCCGCGTCAGTCAGGCGCACCGCGCCGCGCACCACGTCGTTGAGCTGGATACACGCCCTGCGGCGGGTGTCCTTGCGCACGAAATCGCGGATATGGTGAATAATGTCACCGGCGCGTTGTGCCTGAATCGAGGCTTTTTCCAGTGCTTCGCCGATCCGCTGCGTTTCGCTGGCACCACTGCGCAGCAGCCGCAGGCCAGCCTTGCAGTAGTTGGTTACCGCGCCCAACGGCTGGTTCAGTTCATGCGCAAGGCTGGAGGCCATCTCGCCGACCGAACTCAGGCGCGCCATGTGCGCCAGTTCGTCCTGATGCTCGCGGGCCTGCTGCGTACCGAGCTTGTCCTCGGTAACGTCCTCGGCGATGCCCGCCACGCGGTAAACCTCGCCGGCTTCGTTGCGGATGGCGAACGCACGATCGCGGATCCAGCGGATCGAGCCGTCCGGCAGCACCACGCGGTACTCCTGCACGGAATCACCCCGCGGCACCTTGGCAAAAAAACTATGACCGATACTCTTGCGATCATCGGGATGGATCGCCTCTATCCAGCTATCGGGGTCATCGTAAAGACTCTGCAGCGAGCGCCCCCAGACGCGCGCGTACGCGGGACTGATATATCGCCAGGTCCCGTCGGCGTCTGTCATCCAGAATACATCGCGGATGTGTTCGGCCAGTTGCCGAAAGCGTTCTTCGCTCTGTTTCAGCGCCTCTTCCTTGCGCCGCTGTTCGATCGCTACCGCGGCGACGCGCGCGGTCGCCGCCATGAACTGGAGATCCGACTGCTCCGGGCGTCGGGCATCTGCATGATACATGGTGAACGCGCCGAGAATCTCGCCGCGCGAGGACACGATCGGCTCGCTCCAGCACGACCGCACGCCGGCGCGGCGCGCGAGTCCGCGGTATGCATACCAGTATGGATGCGTCAGCACATCGTCGATGATCATGCGCATCCCCGTACGCGCGGCGGTGGCGCCAGCACCTCTACCACCGCCAACATCGATATCACGCAGGGCGTCCACATAAAAATCCGGAAGGCTCGGCGCAGCGCCCACGCGCAGCCGCCCATCTTCCACGATCATGACCGAACAGCGCATATCGGAACGCGCATCCTCGGCCGTTTCCGCCAGGGTGGTCAGCACCTCGGCCAGCGGCGCGCCGGTCGCCAGCCGCTCCAGCACTTCGCGCCGGCCGCTCAACGTGGTCTCGATGCGTTTGCGCTGAGTGATGTCGGTATACACCGCGAAGCTACCGGCCTGCGCGCCATCCTCATCGAAGATCAGTTGCGGCGACACTTGCAAGTAAACACGGCGGCCATCCTTGCGTCTGACCTCGAGCTCATAAGGCTCGGTCTTGCCGTAACGCCGGGCGCTTACCAATTCCAGCCATAGCGCCTGGTTGATCTCGCCAATATGCGCGGTCACCGGCTTGCCGACGATTTCCTCGCGCCCGTAGCCCACGATTTCGCAGAAACGATCGTTGACGTAGGTCACCATGCCGTCTTTGTCCTGCACCCCGAGACCCTGATTCATGGTGCCGACAAGGGTGCGATACTGCTCGCGGCTGGCGAACAGCGCCTTCTCCGTATGCAGGCGCTCAGAAAACAATGCCGCCACGGTCAGCGCCGTGACAGCGGTCATTGCAATATAGAAGATACTGAGCAGCAGCCGGTCGAGACCAGCGTACGGCTCGAAGGCACCGTAACCATGCTGCGTTCCCCACAGCATCACCACGCACACCAGCATCGACACCAGTGTCGCGCCATGCTGCCTGAAGCGCGCGGCGCTCAAAATTGCGAATGGCAGCATGAGATAAAGCATCAACGGGATATCGAGCTCATGTTCGTCGATCAGATAAAAATTTAGCCAGGCCGTGATCGCCACCGCGCCGAGCAGCAAGCCAAGTTCGGTGAGTTGATGAGCGCTGAATTTGAACTGGCGCCAGCGCCGCCACACCAGCAACAGAGGCGTGACCACGATGATGCCGACGGCGTCGCCCAGCCACCAGGTAAACCAGATCAGATGCACGTCGCTCCACGGCGCCAGCGCTGCGTAGGCCATGGCGAACGCGCCGCACATGGAGGCTACGAGCGCCGCACCCAACGCCGCGCAACCGGTGAGCGACAGCACGTCCCTGACGCGCTGCATGCCAAACTTGAACTCGATGCGCGGCAGACGCAGCAGATAAACGCCGAGCATGGCCTCGAACACATGTCCGATCGCGGTCGTCAGACTGACGCCCCAGGCGGCCCCGCTGGTGTATGCCAGCAGCAATGAGCCGAGTACGATGCCGGGCCACAACCGCCGGCCCCCGAGCAGAAACGCGAATAGCGCGATACCCGCCGGCGGCCAAAACGGTGAAATGCCACCGTAGTCGCTGCCGACCAGCATGCCGAGTTCGCCGCCCAGCCAGTAACATAACGCCAGCAGCAACAACTGCTTCCAGTAAGTGACATTCGGCGTGCGAGCTATAACGGGCGCGAAGCGACGACGTGCACCCCCGAGTACGGCGCGCCGATCAAGCGCGCCGTTGGCAGCAATCCCGGAGAATTGTCCGTCGGCCTTTATGCCGGACTGCCGCGCGCTACTCATATCTTGTCCATCAAGCAAGGGTCTAATGACTCGCAACGCCACATAATTCAGATCACCCTCTGCGGATTTACTTTGGCGCATGTTCAGGCACATTAGCAGAGTGTCGCGCAACGCGCAGCCTGTGTTGCGGTCGCATGCCGGTCAGGATTTCTCGCGCCACAGGCGCTGCCTGGAAACCGCGCAGACTGGCGTTGGGTCCGCGCGCCGGAACCGGTATACTCGACGCCTTTCCAGTAGCCCACGCCGCCACCGCATCGCACGCTTCCTTCATCCAGCCTTGCAAATAATTAGCCCGGCAATCATGTCACCGTCTTCTACACAAGTGCAGCGTCTGGTCATGCGCGCCGGCGATGAGGAGCTTCTGCCCCGCTTCGAGCGGGTTGATCATCACATCAAGGCGGACGGCAGCATTCTTACCGAGGCTGATCTCGCCATTCAGCAGCGGTTGCGTGACGAGCTTGAAAAGAGCTGGCCGGACATCGCATTTCTGAGCGAAGAGATGCCGCCGGCGCAGCAGGCCGCGTTGCTGACCGATATCGAGCGCCCGTTATGGTGTCTCGATCCGCTGGACGGCACCAGCAACTTTGCCGCGGGTCTGCCCTGTTTTGGTATCTCGCTGGCATTAGTGATCCATGGCGAACCCGTGATGGGCGTCATTTACGACCCCACGCGCCAGGAATGTTTTCGCGCCGACAAGGGCGCCGGTGCGTGGCTCAACGAACGCCGTCTGCACTCGTCCTCGCCGCGCTCGGTACTGGCGCGGACCGTCGGCATGGTCGATTTCAAGCGCCTGCCAGCGAGCCTGGCGCACAGGCTGGTCAGCAACCCACCCTACGCCTCACAGCGCAATTTCGGGTCATCCGCGCTGGAATGGGCGTGGGTCGCGGCCGCCCGCGGCCACGTATACCTGCACGGCGGGCAGAAGTTATGGGACTTTGCTGCCGGCTGCCTGATTGTCAGCGAAGCCGGCGGTTACAGTTGCACTCTGGAAGGCGAGCCGGTATTCAAGCTAGGCTTGGAGTCCCGTTCAGTAATCGCGGCGAGCAGCGAAGCGCTGTTCAGGAACTGGCGCGACTGGCTCACATTGCCGCCTTACTGATACAAGCGATTGCACATTTTTTGCTTATAAAACTACCGCGAATTTTTTGCACCACGGGCCAAACGTAAGCGATGCCGCTCCATGTGCGACTCGACTCCGATTGTTAGTACTTAAGAAATGGCGGTTGAACAGATGACGATCAGCGGCAGCGCGACGCGCGGGCTCCACGCGCGTGCGCGCGTCAATTTGGCGATGCTGGTGTGCGCCTTTATGTTCGCTCAAGTTTGTCCTCAGCTAGTGCGCGCCGCCCCGGACGGCGCAACGAGCGCGCCACCCACACTCAGCACGGACACGCAGGTCGCCACGGCCGGGTTTTTTACCTTGAGCTGGTACGGCTCGTCCGGCGACCGCTTCGAACTGCAGGAATCCGCGAGTCGCGGCTTTCGCACGGCAGTCACGATTTACGAAGGCCCGGATGCCGCGCGCGTCATGAGCGGCCAGGAAGAAGGCAGGTATTTTTACAGGGTGCGTGATGCGAGCCAGGCCGGTGCATGGAGCCAACCTGTGGCCGTCGATATCGATCATCATCCCTTGCCGCGCGCGCTGGGATTTTTCGCCGCCGGCTTGCTGGTGTTCGCCGCCACCGCGTCCGTGATCCTGATCGGCGCGGCTCGCACGCGCAATGCCTGATGCAGGCGCGTATAGACTTCGAGCGTCTGCGCCACGACGTGGAAACATTGGCGACCATCGGGCGGCATGCGGATCTGGGTCTTTACCGCATGGCGTTTAGTGATGGTGACTGGGCGGCGCGCGAATGGCTTAAAAACCGGATACAAACCGCGGGGCTGGACCTGCACATCGATGGCGCGGCCAATATTCACGCGCGTTATGAATGGGACGGCGAGCGTCCCGGCGTGATGACCGGGTCGCATCTGGACACCGTGCCCGGCGGTGGTCATCTGGATGGGGCGCTGGGCGTGCTGGCCGGTCTGGAATGCCTGCGGTCGATCAAGGAGCAGAAGCTCACCGTTGCCTACCCGCTGGAGGCCGTGGCCTTCACCGACGAGGAGGGACGCTTCGGCGGCATGCTCGGTTCGCAGGCGCTGTGCGGCCGGCTGACCCCGGAAAGCATCCACGCGGCCAGAGACCTGGACGGCGTGACCCTGGACACGGCGATGCGCGAACGCGGTCTGGACGCCTCCCAGATGCTGCGCGCCAACCGCAGACCCGGCAGCCTGCACGCATTCGTGGAACTGCACATCGAGCAGGGGCCGGTGCTGGATAAGCGCGGCATCAACGTCGGCGTAGTCGAGGCCATCACCGGCCTGTTCCGGTGGAACGTCACCTTGAGCGGTCGCGCAGATCACGCCGGTACCACGCCCATGGACATGCGCCGCGACGCCTTGCAGGGGCTGGTCGAGTTTTCCGGCGAGATCCCGCGCATTCTGGAAGAAAACGGCGGCCAGCGCAGCACCGCCACGATCGGCCGGGTCGAATGTTCTCCCGGCGCGGCCAACGTGGTACCGGGGAAAGTCGAGTTCTCGCTGGAATGCCGCGACACCGACCAGACCACCCTGGATGATCTGGCTCACGCTTTCCGGCGTACTCTGTCGACCATCACGCAGCGACGCGACCTGATGTTCAAGTTCGACGTCGTCAGCGAGATCACGCCGGTGAAATGTGACTCGGGCGTGGTGCACACCATCGACGAGGTCGCGCGCGCGGCCGGCGCAAAGACAATGCGCATGCCCAGCGGCGCCGCCCACGACACGCAGATGATGGCTGGACTGACCCGCGCCGGCATGATTTTCGTGCCCAGCAAGGAGGGCCGCAGCCATTCCGCGGCGGAGTGGACGGCCTGGGAAGACATTGAGATCGGCGCGAATGTGTTGCTGAATACGCTTTGCAGGCTGGCCAACTGAGGCGTAAGGGCTGCTCATGTCGCAACACCGCCGAAAAGATGAGGTCGAGAATCTCGATCCGCTGCGTGAAACGTATCGCGAATCCATCACCGAACCGGCGGAAGTCGTCAAATCGCTGCGCGACCACCGTACCGCGCTGCTGGTTATCGATTTGCAATATCTGGACGCAGCACCAGGTTATGGCGTTTTCGCGGATGGGCAGCCGCCCAGCCTTACGCCACAGGCGCAGGAATATTATTTCAGCCGCTTGAGGCGACTCGTACTGCCGAATGTGCAGCACCTGCAAAACACATTTCGCAGTCACGGACTGGAAGTCATCCACACCCGCATCCAGTCACTCACCCGCGACGGGCGCGACCGCGGATTCGGCCACAAGCGTCTAGGGCTGCACGCCGCACCCGGTTCCAAGGAAGCCGAGTTTATCCCAGAGGTCGCGCCGCAGGGGGATGAGATCGTTATCAACAAGACCGCCAGCGGCGTGTTCAACTCCACCAATCTGGAATACGTCTTGCGCAATCTGAATATCGCCAGCCTGTTCGTGGCCGGCGTTTACACCAACGAGTGCGTGTCCACCGCCATCCGCGACGCCTGTGACTTAGGCTTTTACACCACCCTGGTGGAGGACTGCTGCGCGACCGTGACCTCCGAACTGCAACAGGCCACTATCACCACCATGAAAGACCGTTTCGCACGCGTGCTCAGCACTGACGAAGCCATCACGGAGATTAACCGCGTGGTGACGGCATGAGCCCCACTGATACGAGCGTGCTTGACCCGACGATCGGCTGGCTGGTGCTGATTGCGCTTAGCGCGTTCTGGGTGCTGCTCGGCTGGTACTGGAGCCGCAAGGCCAGTGAACTCGATGACTACGTGCTGGCCGGGCGCAAGGTCGGGCTGGCGCTGGGCGTGGCCACGGCGATGGCGACCTGGGTGACCAGCAATACCACCCTGGTCGCACCGCAGCTCGCCTACCAGCTCGGCATCTGGGGCATGCTCGGGTATTCGCTGGGCGCGGTGGGCTTGCTTCTGTTCGCCCCTATGGCGGCGCGCATCCGCCGGCTCATGCCCGAAGGCTATACCAGCGGCGACTTCATCCGCCTGCGCTACGGCAACACCGCGTGGCGCGTATTTCTCGTGATCTCGCTGTTTTACTGCTTCGGCTGGCTGGTGAGCATGGGCATGGCCGGTGGCATTTTGATCGAGGCGCTCACCGGCATCGGCTACATCTACGGCATGACCGTGATCCTTTTCATCGTCACCGGCTACACGATGCTGGGCGGATTTCGCGCCGTGCTCACTACCGATTACGTGCAGGTGATAATGATACTCGTGGGGCTGGTCGCCATCGGCTGGCTCGCTATCGACAACATCGGTATCGATGATATTCATCAGGCATTGAGCCATCAACGTCCGCAATTGCTGAATCTGCTGATGCCGGCGGCGATCATGTTTCTGTTCAACAACCTGTTGTTCGGGATCGGCGAAATCTTCCACTCCAACGTGTGGTGGAGCCGTGCGTTCGCGTTTCGCGCGGACGTGGGATTCAAGGCCTACCTCGTCTCCGGTCTGCTGTGGGCGCCGATTCCCATTGTAGCCGGCTTCATCGCGTTGGCCGCACCCGCCATGGTGCTCAATGTGCCGGCCGCGGACATGGTGGGACCGATGATATCGGCCGAGATCCTGGGCGTGACCGGCGCGGTACTGGTGCTGGTACTGGTTTATGCCGCCCTGGCCTCCAGCCTGGCCGCGCTGCTGGCCGCGACCAGCACCTTGGTGGTGGAGGACATTTACCGCCGGCATCTACGCCCGCACGCCACGCAGCAACATCTGCGGCGCGCCGCCAGCGTGATCATCGTGTTGCTGGGAATTATCACCTGGGCAATATGCGCGCCGCATGTCGGCACCCTGGCCGAGGTTCTGAACTTCGCCGGCGCATTCGTGGCCAGTACGATCTGGCCCATCGTCGCGGGACTGTACTGGCGCCGAGCCAACACCATTGGTGCTGTGGCCGCTTTTGTGTGTGGCAGCGCCGCCGGACTGGCGAGCTACTTTCTCATCGGCTGGTACACCGCCGCACTCGCTTCCGCGTTCGTATCCATGGTGATCGTGCTGCTGTCAACCTGGCTCAAACCCGACAGTTTCGACTGGGACACCCTGAACGAGGCGCGCCCCGCTGGAGAAGAATCATGATTGCCTCGGCGAACCTGCTGTCGTTCATGGTGATTGGCGCCTTAATCGTTACCACGGCCGCACCGATACTGCTGGTGGTGTTCTGGATTCTCGACTGGAAGAACGGAAAACTCTGGTGAAACCGCCGCATCCGTTGTTGCGCAAGCCGGTGCAGCCGCACGACTGGCGCGCCGGGCTCGAGCACCCGCAAAATCTGCTGGACCGGATTCCTCAAGACTCCGCGCCGCTGATCGATTTGGCCAACCGTTGCGTCGTTTCCGCGCGCCAGTTCGATCGCAACCGGGTGTTGCAGCTTTGCCGGCTGGCGGCGTTCTTCGAAATCACGCCGCACCTGATGCAGTTGCCGCTCAACGGCAAGATCATGATCAACGCGTTTTACGAACCCAGCACGCGCACGCGGCTGTCGTTCGAGAGCGCCTGGCACCGACTGGGCGGGGACGTGATGTCCATTTTAAGCGCCGGCAGCACCGGCATCGCCAAGGGCGAATCACTTGAGGACGTGGCCGAGATGTTCAACAACTACGGCGACGTGGTGGTGCTGCGCGACTCCAGCGAAAAAGCCGTCTACGAGATGTTGCCAGGCTTGCGCATCCCCATCATCAACGGCGGCAACGGCATCGACGAACACCCCACGCAGGCGCTCGCCGACCTGTTCACGATCTTCAAATGGCGGCCGGAACTGACGGATGAAACCGTCGCGCCTGGGTGCCGCGCGCGCATCGGCATCATCGGCGTGCCGGCGCGCATGCGCACCGTACGCAGCCTGATACTGCTGTTGAGCCTGTTTTCCGGCGCCTTCGAGGAAGTGGTTATCATCTGCGACAGCGACGATGCGTTCGACGACGGACAGCACGAGGAACTGGAAGCGGCCGGACTCAACGTTCGCACGGCCATCGATCTCAACCGCGAGTTGCCGGCCCTCGACGTGGTGTATATCAACTCCATCGCCTGGGTGGGCGACAGTTTCGAGCGGATGGGCAAGGAATTGCGTTTGTCGCCGGCCTCGCCGCTAAAGCCCGAGGCGATCATTCTGCACCCGCTGGCGCGCGGCGACGAGCTTTCAACCGAGCTGGACGACACGCCGCACAACTGGTATTTCGCGCAGGCGCGCGGCGCGGTGTTTCTGCGAATGGCGCTGTTGACCAGCATCGTGCGGCGCATCCATCAGGTGATCGACACGCCGTCGGAAAGCTAATGAATGTCTCGCGCAAAGACAGCTAATAGCCTCTCGCAAAGACGCCAAGGCGCAAAGAAGTGAATGAAAATGGAATTGCAAGAGCAGTCGTCAACGCCGCCTTTGAAATACACTCACGGTTGGGGCCCGGCTTGCTCGAATCGGTATATGAGGCAGTCTTGTGCTATGAACTCTCCCGAAAGGGTTTGAGCGTTAAGCGCCAAGTGCCTATTCCCGTGGTTTACGACAACATCAGGTTCGACGAAGGCTTTCGGGCAGACATGATCGTCAACGATAAAGTAATCGTTGAATTGAAGTCCGTAGAACAAGTGTCCTACGCGCATAAGAAGCAACTCTTGACCTATTTGCGTCTTGCGGACATGCGATTGGGTCTACTTATCAACTTTGCGGAAGCCATAGTTAAAGACGGCATTACGCGAGTGGTCAATGGGTTGAATGAGCAGGGAGATTGATACTCCTCAATGCTAAGCGGGGGCGAGTCAGCCAATTCTAATAACCTTTGCGTCTTCGCGCCTTTGCGAGAGGAGAATTAAACAAGTGTGTGGCATCGCAGGTTACATGCACGCCGACCCGCAGCGGCCGGTGGACCCGGAGACGCTGGTGGCGATGGCCGCCATCATCCATCATCGCGGGCCGGACGGCTTCGGCTACAAGACGCTGGAAGGGCGCGGCGTGGGCTTCAGTCACGCGCGGCTGTCAATCATCGATCTGGACCAGAACCGCGGCCGTCAACCGTTTCTCTCCGCCGACGGCGACGTACTGATGACGCACAACGGCGAGTTTTACGATTACAAGCGCATCCGCGCCGACCTGACCGCGCGTGGGGCGCGCTTTGCGAGCAAGAGCGATTCCGAGCTCGCGTTGCACCTTTATCGTACGTATGGAATGGAGGGCATGCTTGCCCGGCTGCGCGGCGAATTCGCGTTCGGTCTTTACGATCGTGGCCGCGACCGGCTGATGCTGGTGCGCGACCGCTTTGGCGTCAAACCGCTGTACTGGTGCGAAGCGAACGGCATGCTGGCGTTCGGCTCCGAGCTGAAGGCGCTGTTCGCGCACCCAGAGGTGCCGCGGCATTTCAGCGCCGAAGGACTTTATCATCAGCTCATGCAGACCATCGTGCCCGGCACCACGGCGTTCGACAACATTCACCAGGTGCAACCCGGCCATGTGCTGATCGTGGAGCGCCGCGACGGGCGCTTTAAGATTACCAATCACCGCTACTGGGACATGAATTTCCCGCAAGCCGAAGCGCACGACAACGACCGTGCCGAGGAACACTACATCGAGGGCGTGCGCGAGCAACTGGTCGCGGCGGTGCAGCACCGGCTGGAAGCGGATGTGCCGGTTGCATGCTATCTCTCCGGCGGCATCGACTCCTGCGCGATTCTGGGGCTTTCGGCCGCCTGTCAGCAGTCGCCGGTCAAGGCGTTCACCATCGGCTTCGACGACGCGGCTTACGACGAGACCGGGATCGCGCGCGAAATGGCGCGCTCGGTCGGCGCCGACCAGGACGTCATGATGCTGAACGCGGGGCATCTTTACGACAATTTCGTCGAGACCCTGTGGCATACCGAGCGCACCATTTACAACACCTTAGGCGTCGCCAAGCTGCTGATGAGCCGGCATGTGAACCGCGCGGGCTACCGCGTGGTGGTCACAGGCGAAGGCTCGGACGAACTGTTCGCGGGCTACCCCGCCTTCCGGCGCGACATGTTTCTGCATGGGTTGGACGGCCTGCACGAGGCCGAGCGCGAAGCCTGGGGCGAGATGCTTTCCACCAGCAACGCGCTGGTCACGGGCGCGATGTTGGCGGCCGACGCGCTACACGATCCGGCGCTGGACAAACTCGTCGGGTTCACGCCAAGTTGTCTGCAACCGTGGCTCGCCGCAGCAAAGCACGTGCCGGGGCTGATGAACCCGGCGTTTCGCGCGCAGGTAAATGGCTACGAACCCGGCCGCGCCATCGCGGAAACCTTCGACGCCGACATGATCGAAGGCCGACATCCGCTGGACAAGGCGCAGTACATCTGGATCAAGACCATGCTGGAGGGGCAGATCCTCACCTGGGGCGGCGACCGCGTGGACATGGCCAATTCGATGGAGGCCAGACCCGCTTTTCTCGATCATCACCTGGCGGAATTCGCCGCGACCGTGCCGCCGCGCCTGCGCATCAAGGGCAAAACCGAAAAATACGTGCTGCGCGAGGCCATGCGTGGGCTGTTACCAAAGGTCTTGTACGAGCGCGAGAAGTTCGCCTTCATGGCGCCGCCGGCGCATACCGATCCCAAGAAGTGGGCGGCGGTGCAGGCGCTGGCGGCGGATTATCTATCCGATACAGCCATCGCGGACGCGGGTCTGCTGGACACCGCCGGCGTCAAGGCCCTGTTCGATCTGCACGAGAGGGCGGATACGAACGCGGCCACTAAGGTACAGCTTGACGCCGTCATCAACCATCTGCTGGGCGTACAGATCCTGCACCGCAGCTTTGTGGCCGAAGATGTGCCGGCGCAGGCGCGGCGGCGCGCTGGAGAGCTGAAATGGGCTGCCTGAAATCTGCCGTCATAAAGCAACCGGCGTCTGTTGCGATACCTGCCGCCGGCGCGGACGCGAAAGTCTCGGCGGATAAGCGCGGCGTGGCTGAGCGATCGCTTCTACCCATTGGCCAATGTTGTCCATCGTGTTACCGGCAATAAGTAATCAGTGCGCCGCGCCGGAAGTCAGCTTGAGGCCCACGATGCCCGCGACGATGAGCGCGATCGAAAACAGGCGGCCCGCATTCGTCGATTCCGAGAACAGAACGATGCCAAAAATGGCCGTGCCGACCGCGCCGATGCCGGTCCATACGGCATAACCCGTACCGACCGGAATATTTTTCAGCGCCTGCGCCAGGAAGAAGAGACTGATGATCATGGCGGCGGCGGTAAACACGCTGGGCCACAGACGCGTGAAGCCATGAGTGTATTTCAGGCAATCGCCCAGCCGATCTCGAGCAGACCGGCGATGATTAGATAAATCCAAGCCATGGATTCCTCTGTACAGAAAACTTATTTCAACAACATCAACAGATCTTCAAGCATGGCCTGCACGAGGATCTCGCCCTTCTCTCTCGATGCCAGCTGCGGATCGCCGTAGACACCGCTGGGTGAATAATTGGGTGCGTCGGGATCGTTGCGGTTTAGCGGGCCTGACTTTACCTCGCGAGTGCAAGCTTGCGCCAGATCCATACGCACAGTTTCGGGCGCGATCGCGAGCAAATCGAGGTCTCTAGTTCGTCGGCGTGACTGCCGCGCAACTGCTCCGCAAGTCGCGCCTCCTCGGCACGGTAATTCGCGCCTTCGTAGGCATTCGACAACATGATCCGTGCAGGCTGGCTTGCACCCGTAATCGCGGCCCGCAGCGGCCCGATGGTGCTGATGCCGGTGTTGAGCACGAGCACCTTGCGGACGCCCGCCCGCAGGATATCGTTTATGACCTCGGTGCAGAGCGCCTGAAAGGTTTCGCGCGATAGACTGCAACTGCCGGGATAATCGACGAACGCCGGATAATGGCCGTAGCTCAAACAAGGCCATACCGCGACATGAGCACGCTCGACCAGCCGCCACGCCAGCCACTCGGCCTGCAGGAAATCCGTATTCATGGGCAGGTGCAGACCGTGCTGCTTGGCGGCGGCGCCGACGGGCAATACCGCGACGGCCCCGGCTTCCAGCGCATCTTGCACTTCCTGCTAGTTCGATTCAGCGATCGACAAGCCCCGGCGATGTTGCGATGCGAGCGGTTCAGAGATCCTTGCCAAGCGCGCGATCCACAGATAAGGCTCCGCCGCCACGGAGGAAAATCGCCAGCGTGACGACGCTCCACATCAGCGGCTCGGTCATATCAGCCGCAGCGCGCGACCGGCGGCCCCGATGTGCTACCACGCTTACGTTCATACGATCGTGCGCACCACCCCACCGTCAACCCGCAGCGCCGCGCCGTTGGTGGCCGCGGACGCCGGCGAGCAGACGTAGCAGATCATATTGGCGACCTCCTCCGGCGTGGCGAAACGCTTGAGCAGCGAGCTGGGGCGCGCGGTTTCGAAGAACTCTCGCTCGACGTCCTCGATATCCTTGCCCTGATCTTTAGCCATCTTCGCGACAAAATCTCCCACGCCCTCCGAGCGAGTCGGGCCCGGCAACACCGCGTTGCACGTAACATTGGTGCCGGCGGTGGTCTCGGCCACACCGCGCGAAATGGCGAGCTGCGCCGTCTTGGTAAAACCATAGTGCGGCATCTCGACCGGGATATTTATGCCGGATTCACTGGAGACAAACACCACGCGGCCCCAGTCGCGCTCCAGCATGCCCGGCAGATAATGCCTTGTCAGACGCACGCCGCTCATGACATTCGTATCGAAAAATCGCTGCCATTCGGCATCGCTAATCTCCGCGAATGGCTGGGTCCTGAAGATGCCGAGATTGTTGACCAGGATATCCACGCGCGGCAGCGCCTCGGTCACTTGCGCTACGCCCTGCGCCGTGGCCAGATCGGCGGCGATCCCGGCGATGCGCGCGCCATTGACCGCGTTTTCAATTTTGCCGACCGCGTGGTCCACGCGCTCGCGGGTGCGGCCGTTCACGGTGGCTTCGGCGCCCATGCGCGCCAGACCCAGCGCGGTTGCATAACCGATGCCGGCGGTAGAGCCGGTAACCAGCGCGGTTTTACCGGAGAGATCGATGTTCATCGTGGCCTCCTCTAAGGACAGAAGTCAAAAGGTAAATTCGCCGCAAACAATGCGCCAATCGCGATCTAGGGACCGCGTCTATCGGATTGGAAATGAGCGCACTTGGCGATCTGACATCAACATCAGCGTAGGATGCCGGCGACCTCTTCCGGGCGCTTGGCAACTAACCAATTCCCGCATGCTGCGAGATCGAGCGAGTAGCTGACTTGAGCAACGCCGTTCGGGAGCCCGTTTGGTTCAAATGTATCGCGCAGCAGTCGCGGAAACCCAGCGTTCACACGATACAGGTGCTCCGACAGAATACGCAGTGGGCGGACGGGAGCCTGACGATCGGCCGGGGAATAGCCCCGCACTGCGAGTTTCTCGTTCAACGCACTTAACGTCTGGAAGTCATCCTGAAGATCACCGGTGAGCGAGTTCACTAGGCTGTGCAGCGTGTTCGCCGCCAGCGCATCGTCGCAGACCTGAAGGCTGAAGAGAAACAGTTGCCCATGTTCCGGGTCGGCAAGCTGATCCAGACTCACGATGTGGTGGACCGGTGCCCCGGTTGACTGTGTTGCAGCCGTCTTTACCTCCACAGACGCGGACTGCCACTGGAAGTCGTGACGGGCGGCATCTGTGGCCTGCCAGCGGTTGATCACCTCGGCATTGACGGCACCAAACCAGCGGCGAAGAAACCAGAGTTCGCCGAAAAGGCCAGCGCATCCTCCCGGCTCATTCCGGTCGCCTTCGCACTCCAGAATGCGCGCCAGCGTGCCAGAGCGTTGATGATCGAATCCCGCGTCGGCCCCGGAGAATGCCGCAGGGACCGGATCAGATCCTGCGCGACGGCGGAGAAGGTTGCGAACTGGGCGGAATCTGTACACGCCAGATCAACATACACCGCTTCCGGATTGGACCCCACATGGAACCTCGCCGTCGTGACTTCGAGGCTGCGAGTCTCGCGCTGACTGACGGGTGCGGTCGTATCGGGAACCTGAACGATAAGGTGTCTTCGTCCGCGATTGTCTACGGCAAGGTACACCGGTCTGTCCGGTGGCAGTCCGACCGCCCTCCGGCCGCTGATCCCGTCGGGCGAAGCCGGGGGCTGCACCGATGCCCATGACGATTCCAGTTCGTCGAGTGTCATTGGTCATCTCCCTGCGGTGTACCGATTGATCCGACCACGTATTCAACGGTGGCAGCGCTGTCGCTCACAGGGAAGACCATTGCCATACCCACTACACTTACACCGTCGCGGCCCGGGTCGTCGAACAGCGGCTGACGGCTCTGTGTCTCGCTGCGTGGCCGCGAGTTCGGGCTGATCGGGTACAGAAGGAGAAGGCCATGTCGGGGGTTACGTTGTCGCCGGAGGGCGCGCGGGAAGCTGCCAGCATTGTCAACGGTTGCACGCGCGGCGGCAAGCTGAGTGTCGGTCAGCCCAATCTCCTCATCACCTGATCCCGGCGTGCCGCCTAGAGTAGCCGGATTCACGAGCGTTCCGATGTCGTAGGGCTTATTCTGCAGCCGGGTCCGGCTGATGCGGTTGATGGCCGTGCCGCAGGCAGACAGCGCGGGCTCTGTCCCAAGCTGATCGTCGCTTGAAGATAGGCCCGGCATCGCAACGAACCACTCGATAAGTTCATCTTGGCAGGCTTGGGCTTGGAGATACTGCCGTATTGCACCCATCTCGCGAGAACCGCGCGGATCGAACCGGTAGCAGGACAGGAAACCATCCATCGTCTGCCACGGAACGTCCGCCCAGACGGGTCGTGCCGCAGTGGCTGACGGGTGGTTCGGCTGACCGATGTCGGCGAGCAATTGCCGCGCTGCATCCAGATTCGATTCAAGCCACGTCCGGTCCTCAAGCCGGAATGCGGTCGTCTGAAGGAGATACCCGGAATAGTTCTGGGAGACCGTGCGTGCGCTGCCCATCTTGTTCTGGGCGGTGATCATCATTGCAGGGTGGCTGCGGATACGGGGGCCGAAGTTGAGCGGCGTCAGATTCTCCCGCTCGTAGCGAGTGATCTCGCGGCGGAGTTCCTCTTCGGCGAGCGCGAGGTCGCGGAACCACCCCGAGAGTTCGGCAGTCGTGCATATTCTCGTCAAATCGACGTACTGCTCCCTGTAACCGAACCATCTTCCCATCTGCATCAGGGTGTCGAAGCACTCCGTCCGGCGGAGGTAGAAACTCACCAGAAGGCCTTCCAAGGTCAGACCGCGCGAAAGGCGGTTACCGCCGACTACAATGGCCTTCACATTCGGGTCGGCTTCATAGTCGATCTCGTCGGTGGAATCCGAATTGAGAACGAGAACAGGCACGGGATCCCGGAAGAACCGATCAACGTACTCCTCGACCGTGCCAAAGGGAACATCGCGGCTGATGTCCACGGAAGCGATCACTGGACGGAAGCGCCGGTTCCATCGATCCTCCAGTTCCGGACGGATAGCAGTCCTGTCGTAACGCCAGCTCTGCCGGATTTCGGAGACGAATCGTATGATTGAATCGTTCATCGTCTCGACCTGGAGTGCCTAACTCTCCGAGAGCCAGTCGCGCAGTGCCTGCGTGACCTGCTCCGGCTATTCGATGGCGGATAAATGCCCGCATTCCTCGACGACCACCAGCCGGCCGTTTGGAATCCCGTTCACCATTTCCTCAGCGACTTCCGGCGGCGTCAGCGCGTCTTCGCGGCCGCACAACACCAAGGTGGAACAGCGAATCTCTGGCAGCAATGGCCGGCTGTCCGCGCGGTTCATGATGGCGATCTGCTGGCGCGCGAAACCCTCAACGCCCACTCTCGCCGCCATGCGCGCCAGCCGCGTCACGATCGCGGGATCGTTCGCATGCTTCGGATGCAGCAGATTCGGCTGCATGGTTTCCAGCACGCGCTTGAGGCCCGACTCACCTGCGATGCGAATAGTCTCGCGGCGTTGCGCCGCTTTCTCGGGCGTATCCGGGCGCGCTGAAGTGTCCAGCAGCGCCAGCTTTGTAACGCGTTCCGGCGCCTGGCGCAACATCTCGAACGACACGTATCCGCCCATGGAAAGGCCCGCCAACGCGAACTTCGTAGGGGCCTGTTCCAGAATGGCGGCGGCGATGGCCGTCATGCTGTCGAAATTGCGGTGCTCGTTGGTGACCGAGACATCACCGAGCGCGCTTAAACCGGTGACCTGATCACGCCACAGGTCATCGGTGTTGAGCAGACCGGGAATCAGAATGACGGGTAAGCGTTTGTCGGTGGCGACCATGCGCGTGTTGCCATAAGTTGTCGGCAATAAAGCCTGGCGGGTTGTTGATGAACAAAGCCCAAGGGACGGCGGAAAACGTCCGTAACGAATTAAGAATCGTAATTGTCCAGTTGCGGGCATACGCCTGCAACCCCGCGCGTGAGCGGCCTGATCCGCGCTGCGCGGGCACCCATTGCACGCGGCGCCACGGCGTCTGGCTCAACCAGTGGAGTCTAGTGCTGCACACGATCAGGGAAAATACGGATTTCAGGCACCGCCAGGGCAAACTAATATAACTTATGTGGACACATAAGACGGCGCGTCAGGCCGCGCGCTTATCACATCAACGCCTGCAACGCGCTGGCCATATGGAATATCCCGCGAGAAGCGCTTTTAATCCGTTGACGCTCGTGCTTGTCGCGCTAATCGTAACAGGCCTGAGCAGCCAGACTGCCGGTGGCGCGGCGGCGCCGGATAAGCCAAACGAAATCGGCTTCTCATCCTGGCTGTTTCGCGCGGGCGATAATCCTCGGTGGCGTGACCCCGGTATCGACGAAACTGGGTGGCGGCCCATCGAGGTGCCGGGGAACTGGCAGGCGCAGGGGCTGGAGAGCGCTTCGGGTATGGGCTGGTATCGCGCTCACGTACGCATCGACGGGCAGGATTATGGCGGCGACCTCGGTGTTACGCTGGGGCGAATTTTCGACGCCGATCAAACCTTCTTCAATGGCGTGCCGATCGGCTCGGAAGGCAGGATCGGCGCGCAGATGATTTCCGCCCAGGACAAAATGCGCACCTATCGCATCCCGCCTAGGGCGATCCGTCCGGGCGATGACAACGTACTGGCGGTGAGGGTCAAGAATATCCACCCCGCCGCCGGGATCGTTAGCGGCCCGATTGGGCTGGGCAGTTACAGCATGCTCAGCATGGAAGCCGACGGCATCGATTCCAGCGTCAAGGTGTTCCAGGGCATGATCATCGGCCTGTTTCTGGTGCTCATACTGTTCTCGATCTTCCTGTATCTCAATGGGCTACGCGACAAAACCAACGTCTATTTCGGTCTGTTCCTGGTCGTTATCACCACGGCCACGTTCCTGGATTCGCTCTATCTGTACGACCTTGGCCTCAAGACCGCGCTGGTGCAACGCATGGTCTACGCGTTGCAGTGCGCGGCACCCATCGTGCTGCTGCTGTTCGTCGCGACGGTGATCGGCGGCAGAGTGACGGCTTTGGAAAAAGCCAGCATGTCGATCATGGCGCTACTCGCCTGCCTCTCGTTACTCCCGCCAATGCGCTTCGAACTTCTGACGCGCGCGCTGGCACTGGAACAGGTGCATATCGTCCGGGCGACCGAATGGGGCACGCTCGCCTTCGGCGTGTTGATCGCCGGCCGCGGCTTGCTCAGCGCCTCGCGTGGCTTCAAGGGTGGATTGACCATCGCGATCGCCGCGTCTTTGCCGCTGCTCGGTGGTCTGTTGAGCCAGTATTCCCGGCTGCTGGCGGGCGGCGTCGATTCGATTCTGGTCGGTATCGTATTAATGATTCTGCTGTTCCTGTTCGCGGTCGCCGGCCGATTTTTCGATTTGACGCAACGGTTGCAAGGGCTGACCCGGCATCTGACCAACGTGCAGGCGATGGAACGTGAACGTCTTTCGCGCGACCTGCACGACAGTCTCGGGCAAACCCTCGTATCCTTTCAACTCAATCTCAAGCTGGCTGGCGAGCAGGTCAAACACCCGCTGCTCACGGATATGCTCACCGAAGTCTCCGCGTCCATCAGACACCTGGACGACACCTTGCAGGGCCTGAGACCCACCGAACTCAAGAACGCTAACTTGTGCGCGGTGATCGAGCGGCAGTGCCGGCGGATACAGCAGACGGCCGGCATCGCAATCGATGTCCACGCGCGTTGCCCACGCCCCATGTCGGAGTATCTTAAGGAAAACCTGTTCAGAATATTCCAGGAGGCGCTCAATAACTGCATAAAGCACGCTCGCGCAAGCCGTATTTCCGTAAGCGTTTCGCAAGTCCGAGATCGAGTCGAGTTGCGGGTAATCGACGACGGCAGGGGCCTGGATCCGAAATCAGCGCAAAGTGACGGGTTGGGCATGCTGACCATGCGCGAGCGTGCGCATCTAATCGGGGCGAGGCTCGCGGTCGAGAGCCAGCCGGGCGGTGGCACGAACGTGCGTGTGGAGGCGCCGCTCAATGATTAAGGTGCTGGTGGTCGACGATCACACCTTGTTCCGACAAGGCATCATCCATCTGTTCGAGCAGGTGGAGGATATCGATGTGGTCGGCCAGGCCGGTTCTGGCGCGCAGGCCGTCAAGCTGGCGGAGCGGCTGGCGCCCGACGTGATCGTAATGGACATCATGATGAAAGACACGGATGGCATCGCGGCCGCGGAGATCATGCGCGAACGCGGCGTGCGGGCCGCGATCGTGCTGGTCACGATGTATCGGGAATGGCATTTTATACAGCGCGCGCGTAAAGAGGCGCGCGTTGACGGCTACGTGCTCAAGCAGGACGCGTTCGAAGACCTGGTTTACGCGGTGCGCGCGGTGCACCGGGGCGGAAGTTTTTACAGCCCCACGCTCGCGAGCGAACTCGTTCTAACCGACGGAAGCGGCGCAACCCTGCCGGCGCTGACCGAACGCGAGCGCCAGATCCTGACCCTGATCGCTACGGGATACAGCAGCCACGCCATCGCGGAAAAGCTGTTCTTGAGCATCAAGACCATCGAGACCCACCGCCGGCATATTTCCCAGAAACTGGAGCTACACGGCCCCGCCGATTTCACGCGTTACGCCATCAAGATCGGACTGGTGCAGCCTTGAGAACTACTCCGAAACTGGATAGACGCGCTGCTCGCCAGAAATACCCGGGGTTCCCTGTCGAATCTTACCCATTGCTCCTTGATTCGATTCTCTACCGCGTCATCTACATTCATTGCTCGACCTTTGCCTCGGGCCGCTGGTGCAAACCTTAAGCGGGGGCCATGAATTATTGAATCATCGTTATTCATACCGGGACGCGGTCGTCGACCGCGTGATCGATGTACATCACCCTTCGATCTTCGAGTGCTTCTATCGGCCGGATGATTTACCCGCGCGAAGCGTGGCGGCGCACGCATGGGACTCGCCATCGTTACAGATCTGGTCGACGCTCACGGCGGTCGAGTTGGGCTGAAATCCCGGCCAGCGAGACCCGCGTCTGGTTCATCTTGCCTGTGCGATCCAACCGATAGCTGCTTCTTTATCGAATCCTTACCTGATCTTTATCCCGTCTTTACGTTCGTTTGATATTAATTAGGGCGATTATGTACTTTACAAAGCAGATTAGTTTAGTTATGATGGGTTCATCAACTAAGGATTTCTGCCATGTCCGATCTAACAAACCCTATCTTCCACGACGAAAATGCCGCTCGCGGGTATCTGGAACAAACACGTTGGCCTAATGGCCCGTTTTGCCCGCACTGCGGCGAAGCTGAAAATATACGGAAGCTTGAAGGTACATCGCACCGTCCAGGATTGTATCAATGCCGTAGCTGCCGCGAGCAATTCACCATCACGGTAGGCACACTATACGAACGCTCCAAAGTTCCATTGCATAAGTGGATGCTTGCCACACACCTTATGACTTCAAGCAAGAAAGGCTACAGCGCGCATCAGTTACATCGCACCATCGGCGTGACGTACAAGACTGCATGGTTTATGGCTCATCGTATCCGCGAAGGTATGCGCGAGCCTTTGTATGACACTCAGTTAGGTTCTGGCGGCGGCACAGTGGAAGCTGACGAAACCTACTGGGGCAACAAGGGCAAGCAACGCAAGGGCGCCCGTGGATACGCTCACAAGGAAAAGATCGTAAGTCTTGTCGAGCGTGGCGGCAAAGTGCGCTCTTACCATGTAAAGGAAGTCAACTCGGCAACACTACGCCCGATCTTGCAAGAACAGATCGCAGCCGAAGCCAAGCTCATGACCGACGAAGCCAAGGTCTACAAGAGCATCGGCAAAGACTTC
>Ga0136621_1000072_pt1 | contig 32967 bp, 48 predicted proteins | sample AntDryUQ445A2306_FD_104673 | JGI IMG/M metagenome (GOLD analysis project Ga0136621, IMG submission 104673) | Polar desert sand microbial communities from Dry Valleys, Antarctica - metaG UQ445A (23.06) | ecosystem: Environmental > Terrestrial > Soil > Desert | place: Antarctica: Dry Valley...
CGTCGGCAAGAGCTTGCGCCGAAGCCAGGTCCTCGCTCGGCATCTCCCCCGGCGTGACCCGGAACAAGTTCATCGCTCCCAATGACTCCGTCCGCAGTCGCATGGGCAGCGCCGTCACCGCCCAAGCTCGCCGAGGCCGGTGAGGAGGGCAGGGTTCTGGCCGGCGGGCAGAGTCTCATTCCGATGATGAAGCTCCGCCTGGCTTCACCTTCTTACCTGGTCGACATCAACAAGCTCACCGAACTGGCCTATGTCAGATGCGACAACGGTCATCTTGCGGTCGGGGCCCTGGCCCGTCATGCCGAGATCGCCGAGTTGGAAACCTCGCCGACTTCAGCCCGGTCATGGCCGACGTGGCACCTTCGATCGCTGATCCGCTGGTTCGCAACCGAGGAACCCTGTGCGGCTCGGTGGCTCACTGTGATCCCGAAGGCGATTGGAACTCGGTGATGCTGGCGGTCGGGGCCACCGTCGTGGCAGTTTCAACCGGTGGCGAGCGGACGATCCCGATCGATGAGTTCATCGTCGATTTCTTCACCAACTCGTTGCAAGCTGGCGAAATGGTCAAGGAAGTCAGGGTGCCGATCCCGCCGGGGCGCAAAGGCGGGGCCTACATGAAGCTGCATCGCAAGGTCGGCAACTACGCCACCGTCGGGGTGGCCACCCATCTCGAGTTCGACGACGCCGGCAAGATCTCGAAGGCCGATCGGTCTCACCTCGGTCGGTCCTCACAAACTCCAGGGCGGCCGAGGCGGAAGCGGCGTTGGTCGGCCAGGAGCCAAACGACGACCTCTTCGATCACGCCGGGGAGCTCGCCGCGGCGAGCTGTGAGCGCCTCGACAAGGCGGCGCACGAGCTCGAGATGGATCCGGCTGAGTTCCGGCTCAAGAACTTCATCAAACCCGAGCAGTTTCCCTATCGTTCACCGACCGGCTTCATTTACGACTCGGGCGACTACCACACCGCCCTCAAGCTGGCGATGGAGATGATCGACTATGACGGGTGGCGACAAAAGCAAGCCGAACGACGAGATAACGACCCCGACGGCAAACAGATCGGGATCGGCATTGCCTCGTTCACGGAAGTGGTCGGCGCCGGCAACTCGCGGGAGTACGACATCGCCGGTCTCAAAATGTTTGACTCGGCCGAGCTGCGTGTTCATCCCACCGGGAAAGCGATCCTAAAGCTCGGGGTTAAGTCCCAAGGCCAAGGCCACGAGACAACCTTCGCCCAGATCGTGGCCGAAGAGCTCGACATCCCAGCCGGTCACATCAAGGTCCAAGAGGGTGACACCGACAACCCCCCTTACGGCTTGGGTACGTACGCGTCCCGCTCGACGCCGGTGGGTGGCGCCGCTACAGCGATGGTCGCCCGCAAGGTGCGAGAGAAGGCGCGCCAGCTGGCGGCCCATCTGCTCGAAGCTTCCGCCGACGATCTCGAGTGGGAGCCGGGGAAGTTCACCGTTAAGGGCACCGATCAAGGCGTCACGATCCAAGAAATCGCCTTCGCTGCCTACACCAACCACCCCGAGGGGATGGAGGCCGATCTCGAAGACGTCTGCTATCACGACCCTCCCAACATGACATACCCGTTTGGGTCCTACATCGTGGTGGTCGAGGTCGAGCCCGGCGACGGCACCTGGCTGGTGCTCGACATGGTGGCGGTGGACGATTGCGGCGTACGGATCAACCCCATGATCGTCGAAGGGCAAATCACCGGTGGGCTCACCGAGGGTTTCGCCAAGGCCAACATGCAATGGATCACCTTCGATGAAGACGGCAACTGCATCGGGTCGAACTTCTTGGACTACATGATCCCGACCGCCTGGGAGACCCCGCGGTTCCGGCTTGGGCAGACCGTGACCCCGTCGCCTCATCACCCGATTGGTGCCAAAGGCGTCGGCGAGTCGGGCCACGGTCGGATCACCGGCGGCCTTTGTCAACGCGGTCGTTGATGCCCTCTGGTGGAAAGGCGTGACCGACCTCGACATGCCGGTGCTACCGCATCGCGTGTGGGAGGCGATGCACGGCATGGAGGTCGAGCCGTAAGCCACTTCCACCGGGTGGCGGAGCTTCGCGCCGAGGGTGCGGCCTTCGCCATTGCGGTCGTCACCTGGCGTCGCGGGCCATCGTCGGGTCGGCCGGGGGCGAAGGCGATCGTTCACCCGGACGGAACCGTCGAAGGCTGGCTGGGCGGGGCGTGCGCAACCGAGCGTGGTGGCCGCGGCCTTGTCGAGTCTGGTGGACGACAACCCCGCCTGTTGGTCCTGGGAGAACATGATCACCGCGCCGAGGTGACCAATATTGCGATGGCTTGTTCGAGCGAGGGAGCGATGGAGGTATTCGTGGAACCGCAACTACCAACTCCCGATCTCCATCTCATTGGATCGTCACCGATGGTGGAGGCGCTCGGCCGGCTCGCCCGCGCCCTCGACTGGCGAGTGACGATCGTCGACGCTGTTTCCCTCGGAAAGATCTCACCCGACTCGTTCGTCGTCGTCGCCACCCAGGGTCATTACGACGAACCGGCCCTGGAAGCCGCCCTCGCCACTCCCGCTCGTTATGTCGGCTTGGTGGCGTCGCACAAGCGCGCCAGCTCGGTTATGGACTGGCTCCGCGAACGCGGGGTGAGCGACGACCAATTGGCGAGAGTGCATACGCCGGCCGGGCTTGATCTCGGCTCGATCGAACACGCAGAGATGGCAGTCGCGATTCTGGCCGAGATAGTCTCGATCAAAGGCATGCGGCATACTCAAGTGGAGGTGGCCAAGTTGGAAGAAGCAATCGACCCGGTTTGCGGGATGACAGTCGATGTCGCCACCGCCCGGTTCTCATCCGAGCACGGCGGTAAGACCTATTACTTCTGCGCCCACGGCTGCAAAACGGATTTCGACGACGACCCGGAGTCGTTCCTAGCTTCTTGACCCCTCCTGGGATTCTCGCGCATCAATGAGCAGGTTCGAAGAGTTCTAAGACGTTTCCTGAAGGATCCTCAACCAGGATTTGGCGACCACCCGGTCCATCAACGACATCGTTGCGAAACACAGCACCAGTGGTCTTCAGTTCGGCGACCCGCGGGGCCAAGTCGGTGACCTCGATCACGACACGGTTCCAGCCACCCGGCTCGGGTTTGCGCCCGTCGGGCATGGGCTTTGCTGCTGACGAGATCGGCCCAGCGAGCCACAAGTCCATATCACGGTGCCTCACGATCGCGATCGCCGGCCCGTATCGCTCCACCAACTCGAAGCCGAGCACATCTATATAGAACTCGAGAGCCTTACCAACATCATCTACGAGATAGCGCATGGTCGCCATTCGATCGCGAAGCGAACTCGCTCGCCGGACCCTTGCCTCAAAGGACGACCTCGAGTCCGCATCTTTTCGCGCGAAAACCAAAGGGGGGTGGGCTAGCTAGCCGCGCGAATCTCGGTTTCGAGGCTTGTTCGCAGCGACGCCGGCGAGATGTCCCGCTTGACCATCAGTCGACACGCTCGGTTGTCCTGATCCCGCAGGATTCCAAGCATGATGTGCTCCGCTCCGATGTGTCGGTGTTGGAGCCGGATCGCCTCGCGAAGCGCGAGCTCCAGTGCCTTCTTGCTTTCGGCTGCAAAACGAATGCCTCGCAACGGCAAACGGGCCGATTGGTCGGGAAACATGGCCCTCGTCCTCGATAGGACCTGTTCAAGGTCAATGCCGAGATACTCGAGTGCAGCTCGATCGATGCCAAGGAAATCGTCCAGAACCGTGCGCGTCAAACCAGCCTGGATGAGGACGCGACCGGCGACGCCAGTGTGATCGACGAGGACTGACAGCAAATGCTCGGTGGTCACACTGCTGTGGCCACGCGCCTCAGCTTGCGATTTGGCTTCCACTACAACCCCGCGGGCTTCAGCGGTGAATCGCTCAAACATCAGCAAGCTCCGTGATGCTTGCGGTGGACGGTCTGTTTGGTGACGCCGAGGTGATCGGCTATCTCCCGCCACGACCAACCGGAACGCCGCGCGTTTATGACGTGCAGCGTTTCGAGTTCGTTCAGCAGTCGGCTGAGTGCCGCCACTGCCTGCAAACCCTCGGCAGGATCGGGACTCGATGCTCGCTCGGATAGCAGGCTCATGTTCTTGTCCTCCATCAGTCGTCAGCTTATGCTGACGAGCTGACTTTGTCAACTTATGCTGACGCGCGGACGCCGGCCTCGATGGCGCGGCCAGTGGCAACAAAGGCCGCTTCCGCGGCCAGATCGACATCACCGGAATCCATGCCGACCGCGGACACGAAGACGACGTCGCCGTCGAAACGGGTGTGAGCCGGGCGGATACATGCCCCGATCGCGTCGTGGGCGCGCACCGCAAGACGGGTGAGTTCGGCGCGGCTCATGGCAGCGTCAGTAACAAGGGCGGCCAACACCGTATTGACCACCGGCTGGGGACGTATCCCCGGTGGCCCTGGCACGTGGTCGCCACCGGTGAGCGACTCCCCCTCCAAGGTGAACACGTCTCCGACCGGGTTGAGCACCACCAAAGCGCCGACCCGGTGGCCGTCCGGCGTCTCGACTGCCGCCGACCCGATGCCAGTCCGGACCAAATACTCAAAGCCTCGCCACTTGGCCGCCGAGGTTCCCGCACCGGCGCCAACCCGGCCCATCGCGACGGGGTCGTCAGTGGCCGCCATGAATGCGGCCGCACCCGAGAAGGCATCTGGTTTCGGCTGTTCGCCTTCCATCGCCAGATCGAACACCACGGCGCCGGGCACGATCGGGACCGGGCCCGCCGGTGTGGGGTGTCCTCGACCTTGTCGGGCGAGCTCGGTGACCACCCCATCGGCAGCAGCCAACCCGAAAGCGCTGCCGCCGGTGAGAAGAATCGCCTGCACCTGCTCGACCCGCATCCCCACCGCCAGAAGATCCGTCTCGCGAGTACCAGGCGCCCCACCGCGGACCTCGACGGTGGTGACGTTGGGTTCGGGAAGGACGATCACTGTGCAGCCGGTCGGCGCGTCGGGGTGAGTCCAATGCCCAACTTGGACTCCGGCAATGTCGGTCAGCGTCATCGTGTTAGTCGGTATAGCGACGCGGGAGGCGCGGTCCCACTCGAGCGACAATTTCATAAGGAATGGTGCTGGTGAGCCGCGCCCATTCGTCGGCTGTGACCTGCTCAGTCCCTTGCCGCCCCAACAATACGACCTCCTCACCGACCGCCACCGGCTCCGGCCCGACATCGACCACGACCTGGTCCATGGTCACCGTTCCCGCCAGCGGTCGCCGCTTCCCCCCGATCAGGACTTCGCCACCTTCGGATAGCAGCCGGGGCACACCGTCCGCGTATCCGATCGGGACCGTGGCCACAAAATGATCGTTCGGCAGCGGGCGCCTCCGTCCGTAGGAAGGCCGATCGCCACTCGTTAGCTGTTGAACAAACGCTACGTGCGAAACGATGCGCATCGCCGGCACGAGGTCGAGAAGGCCTTTCGTCGACTCACCCGGATGCACTCCGTAGATGCCGATCCCAGCCCGGACCAGATCGCGTCTCGCCGCCGGAAAGAGCACTGCCCCGGCAGTGTTGGCGAGATGGACCAGCGGTGGCCGGAATGGCGAGAAGGTTCGATCGAAGAGCTCGATTTGTTCGGAGGTGAAAGTGCTCTCCTCCTCGGAGACGGCGAAATGAGTCCACATCGCCGCCAGTCGCAGACGAGCATGCCCTTCGATTTGGTCGACGAGGTCGGGCACGAGGGCGGGGGCGGCGCCGACCCGATGCATGCCAGTGTCGATCTTGAGGTGGACTCCGACCGGGTGCTCGGCTGCCTCTCCGAAAGCGGCGATGGTTTCGCTTCGATACACAGTGGGGGTAAGCCGCCATTTGAGCAACTCACCTGTATCGGGCAGCGCCGGTTCAGAGAGCAGGAGGATCGGCGCCTCGATACCGGCCTCGCGCAGGCGGATGCCCTCTTCGAGCAAGGCGACCGCCAGCCAGGTGGCACCTGCCTCAAGAGCCGCCTCCGCCACTGGGGCGTCGCCGTGGCTGTAGCCATCGGCCTTGACTACCGCACATACCTCGGCTGGCGCGACCAGCCTCCGCAGCGCGGCGACATTGCGGCGAATCGCCCCTAGGTCGATCTCGACCCAGGAGGGTCTCAACGGTATCGGCCAATCTCTGAGATCAGGCCCATCGCCGTCACCGAGGCCTTGGCGGCGAGGGCTGATCCGGCGACCCCGTGCCAGTAGGTCGCCGAGCGTGCGGCGGCGAGGGGATCGAGGCCGGCCGCAAGCAATGCCCCGGTCATGCCGGCGAGGACGTCGCCCGTCCCGATGGTGGCGAGTTCCGGCCCACCTCGATCAACCACCCAGGGCACCTCTCCCTCGGTGATGATCGTGGGGTTGCCCTTGAGGACGACGACTCCGTTCAGTCTCCTAGCGAGATCGGCCGCCGCAGAGGCAGTCGGCTCGACGCCGGCCATTCTTCGGAACTCGCCGACGTGAGGAGTTACCACGACGTTGCCCTTGTGACGATCGGTCACGAGTCGCAACGCATCGGCATCGACAACGAGCGAACCTTCCCAGCTCTCGATCAACTTGCGCGCCAACTCATCGTGGTCAGGCCCGAGCCCGGGGCCGATGATGAGTGAGCCGTAGCGATCGGGGAGCGAATCGAGGGAATAGTGCAGCAACTCGGGCGCATGCGCGGTTGCAGTCGCCGTGGCCTCGTCGGGGACGGCAACTCCCACGGCTCCGGCGCCAAAGGCCAAGGCCGCCTTGCCCGCCATGGTCGCGGCTCCGGTCATTCCCTCCGCCCCACCGACGACGAGGACCGATCCGGCGCTCCATTTGTGCGCCTGGCGTTGGCGGGACGGCAGCGGCGCATCCACGGCTTCGACGAGCTTGAGCGCGGGCCGGGCAGCTCCGAGCCCGATCGGCGCTACGGTGACGGTGCCGCAGTGATCGGGACCTGCGCCGAGAACGTGGCCAACTTTTCGATAATCGAAGGTCACTGTCCGTCCGGCGACGAACGCTTCACCGTCGACGGTGCCGTCTCTGGGATCGACGCCGCTGGGGATGTCGATTGCAAGCACCCGTTGCCCGGATCGCATCCATTCTGTGACAGCCTCGGGAAGGCCGGGCCGAAACCCACCGCCAAAGAGCCCATCGATGACGAGATCCGCCATGACTGGCGACCCGAGCGATTCGATGCCAACTCCCCGGGCTGCAGCTTGGTCCCTAGCGGCCGTTGCCTCGCTCGTGCGCGGCTCACCCAACGAATGCACGGCGACGAAAACGCCGCGGTCTCGGAGATAGCGCGCGGCGACATAGGCATCGCCGCCGTTATTGCCGACTCCGGCGAGTGCAATCACCCGCGACCCGTAACCAGCGCCCATCCGGACCGCTTCGAGGGCGACCGCGGCTCCGGCGCGCTCCATGAGAACCGAGACCGGAATTGGGCTCTCGCGATCGAGCCGCGCAGCCTCGTCAGGGGTGATGATTTGCTGCATCAATGCTCGCCGACGGAAACCGCCATAACCAGGGCCGAGGTGTCGGTGTGAGTGATCGTCACCAGTACTTCTGAGACCCCGAGCTTTTCCGCTTGCCGCTTGGCGGTCCCAATGAGGTTTACGGTTGGTTTCCCGCCCCCAGTGATCTCGACGTCGGTCCACCGGATCTGGCGAAAACCCATGCCGAGCGATTTCATCACTGCTTCTTTGCCGGCAAACCGGGCGGCGTAGCGCCGAGCCGGCTTGGCGAACCGATTGGCGTACCGCTGCTCATGCTCGGTAAAGCACCGTTCGGCGAATCGTGGATAGCGGTCGAGCAGCGAAGCGACGCGATCTATGTCAGCTAGATCGACTCCTAGTCCGACAATGCGCATGAATTGCAGAGTTGGACGGCCATCCCACAACCCTACCCGCAGGCCTGTCGAACCTAAGGTTTGCGTGGTGGCATAGCCACCACGCAAACCTTAGGTTCTGGTGGTGGTACAGCCATCACTCCACCGTGACGGTCTTGGCAAGGTTGCGGGGTTTGTCGACGTCGAGGCCTTTGACGGTGGCGATCTGGTAGGCGAGGAGCTGGAGTGGCACTACCGCGGTCACCGTTCCAATGAGATCGGGGCTGGCCGGAACGGTGAGGATGTGATCGGCGACGCCGGCCATTTCCGCCTCGGTGCCTTCCTCGGCCAGGACCACGATCATCGCGCCCCGAGCCTTCATCTCCTGAAGATTGGAGAGAGTCTTCGCCCGCACCCGCGAATCGGTGGCCACTCCCACAACTAACACGTTTTCGTCGATGAGCGCGATCGGCCCATGCTTCATCTCTCCGGCGGCGTATCCCTCGGCGCGGGTGTAAGCAATCTCCTTGAGCTTGAGGGCGCCTTCCATCGCCACCGGAAAATCTCCGCTGCGACCGAGAAAGAACACGTCCCGAGTGTCGGCGAACTTGGCCGCGATGGCATCGATCTCGCCGGCCCGATCGAGGGTCTGTTGGACTAGCTCCGGGAGCTGGCGGACCCCCTTGATCAGATTCATGATGCTGCCCTCATCGATCGAGCCCCGCACCCGCGCGAGATGCAGCCCGATCAATTGCAAAGCGACGAGCTGGGTGGTGAAGGTCTTGGTGGCGGCGACGCCAATCTCGGGGCCGGCCCGGGTGTAGAGCACTGCGTCGGCTTCTCGGGCCAGGGCGGAATCGACGACGTTGCTGACAGCTAACAGCAGCGACCGCTGCGCGCGGGCATAGCGCACTGCAGCGAGGGTGTCGAGCGTCTCGCCAGACTGGGAAATCCCGATCACCAAGGATCTCCGGTCGAGGACGGGGTCTCGATAGCGAAACTCGGAGGCGATGTCGATCTCCACCGGCAGGCGGGTCCAACGCTCGATCGCGTATTTGGCCATCATCGCCGCGTGGAATGACGTCCCGCAGGCGACGACGAAGACCTTGTCGATCTCGCGCAGTCGCTCATCGAGATGTCCGAGCTCCTCCAAGCTCACCATGCCGCTCTGATTAATCCGGCCGCGCAACGTGTCGCTGATCGCCTTCGGCTGCTCGTAGATCTCCTTCTCCATGAAGGTGGCGTAGCCACCTTTCTCGGCCGCCTCGAGATCCCATTCGATGAATCGCTCCGTGGTCTCAACGACGTTGCCGGCCAGATCGGTGATCTCCACCGAGTCGGGAGTGATTGCGACCACCCGGTCGTCTTCGATCACAGCCATCTTGCGAGTGTGCTCGAGAAACGCCGGGATGTCGGAGCCGAGAAAGTTCTCACCGTCGCCGATCCCCACCACCAATGGGCTTCCACGCCGACCACCTACCAAGAGGAGCGGGTCGGTTGAACGCATGACCCCCAAGGCCAGCGCCCCTTCGGCTTGGCGCATAACCTCGCGCACAGCCTCCGCCAGGGGAAGGTCGGCCATCTCCTCGATCAGATGGGCAACGACCTCGGTATCGGTGTCAGACGCAAACTCATGCCCGCGGCCCTCCAGCTCCGACTTGAGCGCCAACCAGTTCTCGATTATGCCGTTGTGCACGACGATCACCGTCCCGGTGCAATCGCGATGGGGGTGGGCGTTGATCGTGTTGGGCACACCGTGCGTTGCCCACCGGGTGTGACCAATCCCGGTGTTGCTCGCCCGCACTTCGACCTTGCCGAGACTGCGTTCCAAATCGGCAATGCGACCCGCCTGCTTGACGACGGCGATACCGTCCCCATCTTGAAAGGCCACCCCGGCCGAGTCATAACCCCGATACTCGAGCCGGGCGAGCCCCGGGATCAATAGATCAACGGCCGAACGCGGTCCAACATATCCAACGATGCCACACATGACTAAGACATTCCTCTCGTCTGCGAAGGCAAGAAGTCATCGACCGTGGGTCGATGTCACTGAGACCGCCTCTGTTGCGGGATCGCTCCCGGGTTTTCGCAGGTCTCTTACGGCTGTGAGCCGGGAAGGTATCCGCCGAATGTTTCGATGACCTTCCTCCTCGTCACCTCCCGGTGTCGGGAGGCCAGGCGCTGCAAATTGTGCTTGCCTTCAATTGGTTCTGTTGCTCGAATCTCCTTTCCCTAATGGTCGCCCAACTCGTGGTCGACCAACTCCGCCAAACGATCAGCGTAATCGCTGGCGGCGGTTTGACTAGATGCTTCCACCATAACCCGGACTACCGGCTCAGTTCCCGACGCCCGAATCAGGATTCGACCGTCGTCGCCGAGCTCGGACTCGGCCTGGCGAACCGCCTCCCACAGGTGAGGCGCCGCCTCCAGCTTGGCGCCGCGACCGACGCGCACGTTCTTCAGGACCTGCGGAAATTCGACCATCGCTTCCTTGCGCAGCGTCCGCAACTCCTTGCCCGTGCCGGCGACGACATCGAGCAGCCTGATTGCGGTGAGGAGCCCGTCCCCGGTCCGCGCTTTGTCGAGAAAGATCACATGTCCTGACTGTTCTCCTCCCAGCACCGCCTTGTGCTCTTGCATGGCTTCGAGCACATATCGATCCCCCACCTTGGTGGTGATCAACTCGATTCCAGCGCCCTCCATTGCTTGTCGGAATCCGAGGTTTGACATCACCGTCGCCACCACGACGTTGTTCTTGAGTCGTTCCTGCTCCTTCCACGCCAGGGCGATGATGGCCATGATCACGTCACCGTTCACCGTCTGACCGTCTTCGTCTATGGCCAGCAAGCGGTCGGCGTCGCCATCAAATGCCAATCCGATCCGCCCGCCGGCTCGCGAAGCGAGAAACTCGGGGTGGGTGGACCCGCAGTCGAGGTTGATGTTGTTCCCGTCAGGCTCGACCCCCCATGCGGTCACGTTGGCCCGCAACTTGCCAAACACCGCCGGAGCAGCCTTGAACGCTGCTCCATTGGCGGCGTCGATGGCCAGGTTGAGCTCGCGGTGGCTGTAGCGCGCGACCGAGGCCAGAAAGTTGACGTAGCGCTGAAAGGCCTTGGCATCCTGAAAACGAGTTGCGATACCCGACCCGGTCGGGATTCGAGCATTCGGGCTGCGGAGCGTTTTCTCGATCTCGTCTTCTTCGAGGTCGGTGAGCTTGGCGCCGTTTGCCCCCAAAAACTTGATGCCGTTGTCAGGCGCGGGGTTGTGGGACGCCGAGACCACCGCTCCCATCGTCGCCCCCGAGGTTGCGGTCAGATGGGAGATTCCTCCGGCCGGCATGATCCCGACATCAACGGTGTCGATGCCCGACGACTGAAAGCCGGCTTGGAGAGCAAGCGACAACATCTCGCCCGACCGGCGGGTGTCACGCCCAATCAATGCCGGTCCGACTGTCAGACGCGTGCCCGCTGCCCGTCCCAGCGCCAAGGCCAGATCGGCGGTCAGCTCGAGGTTGGCCACCCCCCGCACCCCGTCGGTGCCAAAGATGCGTCCTTCGTTGGTGAGGAGAGAGCGAAGCTGGGAGGCGCTGGCCAAATCAGCGCTTGGTGTACTGAACCGCCCGCCGTGCCTTACGCAAACCGTACTTCTTACTCTCGACGGCACGAGCGTCACGGGTGAGGAGGCCCGCCTTCTTCAGCGTGCCCCGGTGCTCGGCGTCATACTCGACCAAAGCGCGGGCGATGCCGAGGCGCAAGGCATCTGCTTGGCCGTTGACGCCTCCGCCTTCAAGCTTGGCATCGATGTCGAACCGTCCTTGGGTCGATGTGATCTGGAGAGGCTCCATCACCCGCATACGTGTGGCCATGGTCGGAAAGTAGTCCTCGAGCTGGCGACCGTTGAGAACCACCCGTCCCGAACCGTCGCGGAGACGAACCCGCACGACGGACTCTTTACGGCGGCCGACCGTTTGCGTAAGCGGCTTCGTCATCGGGCTTCTACCTTTCTGGTGTTCAGGGCGTGAGTTTCAGGACGCTGCGCCTCATGCGGATGCTCGGCCCCGGAGTAAACCTTCAGCTTGCGAATCATCTGCCGGCCAAGACGGTTTTTGGGCAGCATCCCTCGCACGGCCCGCTCGACCACTGCTTCCGGCCGGCGCTCGCGCAGGCTTTCGAATGACTCTTCCCGCAACCCGCCCGGATAGCCCGAGTGCCGGTAGTAGATCTTTTGCTGGCTCTTCTTGGACGTGACCTCGACTAAGGCCGCGTTGATGACGATCACGAAGTCGCCGGTGTCGACGTGGGGGGCGAACATAGGCTTGTGCTTCCCTCGCAGCAGGGTCGCCACCTCGGTCGCTACCCGGCCTAGGGGAGCCGAACCCGCGTCAACAACCCACCAGGCGCGGGTGACGTCGGTGGCTTTGGGCGAGTAAGTCTTGTTGTTCATGATTAGACAGCTCCGAGCGGCCAGGTCACAGCTCTTTTCGAGCCCTTTGGCCAGGAAAGACACCTCGGAATCGAGGCCCGAAAATGATAATGCGGGTGAGCCGAAATCGGAAACCTGGGGCCAGTCTTTTGCTCCCGCGCCCCGCCACGCTCGAGGTGAGAAAGGCGTAGGATGCGAAAGCGCGAGGCGAGAAACCTTGCCTCGCCGGTGGCCGGGCAACCCCCGGCCCGAGCTGGGAGGGAGTCAATGCGACGTTTTGCACTATTGGGGGCCTTGGCGCTATTGCTACTCGCCGTACCGGTGGCGTCCGGCACCGCAATCCAACCAACCTCCGAAGAGGTTGAGGTGGAGTATGTGGTGCTCTACACCGAGGGCGCCACGGCGGTGGAGGCACGGGCTGCAATCACCGCAGCCGGGGGCCGGGTGATCTCTGAGAATCTCGCCGTCGGCATGGCGGTGGTGAGGTCGAGAGCCGCCGGGTTCATCACGTTGGTCGATGCTCATGCGGCCATCGCCGGCGCCGCACGCAACCGACCGATCGGCCATGCCGGTCCGGGCAATAAGCCCGAGATCGACGACGAACGCCTCCAAGCCGAGCGCGACGCCCGGGCTGGGCGAGCAGGCGTCGCGGCAACCCCGTCGACACCTGCGGCGGAGCCGCTGGCTTCGTTGCAGTGGGGCATGGAGATGATCAACGCGACCGTCGATGGCTCCTATGGCGTGCAGCAGGGAAATCCCAATGTCCTCGTCGGGATCATCGACACCGGAATCGATGCCTCTCACCCTGACATCCGTCCCAACTTCAACGCTGCGCTGAGCCGCAACTTCACCACCGACATCCCCGATATCGATGGCCCTTGTGAGGAGGAGCCCGACCGTTCCTGCAGCGATCCGGCCATTGTGGATGAGAACAGCCACGGGACTCATGTCGCCAGCATCGTCGGCTCACCGATCAACGGTCTGGGAGTCGCCGGGGTGGCGCCTCGGATCACGTTGGTCAATATCCGCGCCGGGCAGGACTCCGGTTTCTTCTTCCTCGCTCCGGTTATCAACGCCATCACTTACGCGGCCGACATCGGCGTCGACGTTGTCAATATGAGCTTTTACACCGACCCGTGGCTCTACAACTGCCCGACCGCACACGACTCCGATCCGCCGCCGACCCTCGAGCAGCTCATCGAGCAGCGGACGATCATTCAAGCCCACGAACGGGCGCTGCACTATGCCCACGATCACAATGTGACCCTGATCGGCGCCGCCGGGAACAGCCATATCGATCTCGGCGCCGATCCGAAGTTCGACAACACGAGCCCGGATTACCCGCTCGGCACCGAGATCGAGCGGTGGGTGACGAACCGCTGCCTCGACTTGCCGACTGAAGGTCCCCACGTTCTGAGCGTCTCTGCCGTCGGACCGAGCACGATCAAAGCCGACTATTCCAACTATGGAGTCGAACAGATCGTGGTGGCTGCTCCTGGCGGCTACTACCGCGACCTTCTCGGCACGGATGCCTTCATGACTCCCCCGAACCTGATCCTGGCGGCCTACCCGCGCAGTATTGCTATCGCTTTAGGCGATATCGACGAGAACGGGGAACCGACCAACGACTTCGTTGTGAAGTCATGCCGGGAAACGGTGTGCGCCTATTACCAGTACCTGCAGGGGACCTCGATGGCAGCACCTCATGCGACGGGAGTGGCTGCCTTGATCGTCAGCCAGCACGGAACCGTGACTTCGACGGGTTACACAATGTCGCCTAACGAGGTTTTCAGGATCCTCACCGAAACTGCCAATGAGACGCCCTGTCCCACGCCCAACCCGTACTCCTATGAGCCGGTTGGTCGGGATGCCAGCTATACGGCATTCTGCGAAGGGACCACCGAGTTCAACGGCTTCTACGGCTACGGCATCGTCGATGCCTTAGCCGCGGTTAGCTAAGCGCTGGGCCGGCGCTCCTCGTTTGCTCGAGGAGCGCCGGCAACTCCGCCACCGAGGGCAATCGTGGTTCATGCTCGGTCGCGAGATCGAAGGGATCAATTAGCACCACCTCATCCAGGCCTGCGTCCAGCCCGCCTTTCACGTCGTGAAACAAGGAATCGCCGACATACCAAACCTTGTCACCGGACAGGCCGAGCCGATCCAGCCCTGCTTGGAAGATGGCCGGATCAGGCTTGGAGACTCCAACTTCGAAGCTGTCGATCACGAACTCAAACACTTCATCGAAGCCAGCTTGTCTTAACGATTCGGTCACCGAGCCATCCGAGTTGGAGATAACCCCGACCCTGATCCCGAGGTTCTTGATCGCTTCGATGGCACCCGGAATGGCCAAGCTCCAATACCCGTAGCCGTTGTTGGTTAGCACTGCCCCCTCTCCGGGTTCGGGCAGGCCGAGGCGGCCGAAGAAATCGGCTTGCCAAATCGTCCAGTCGACAGACTCATCTGCCAGACGTCTGCGGGCGTAGGCGTCCATTGCCCGATAGTGGGCATCGAACATGGCCTCGTAGCTCATCGGGTGAGAAAGAACCTCGGTCAACCGGACATGGTCTTGGAGAATTAGCGTGCCGCCCGCGTCGAACATGATCGCCTCAGGTTTCATCAACACACCGAAATAGTCGCAGATTTGATGTGTGCTTTGATAGGCATATGCGGTTACACATATGGCTCGACGACGAGCTCGTCCAGGAGCTAGATCGACGTGCAGGCAAGGGACGCCGTAGTGCGTTCCTGGCGGCGTTGAACCGTCGCGGACTCGATCACGAGAGGCGATGGGATGACATCGAGGCTGGCTTCGGCGTCATTCCTGAACGTGACCACGATGGGACGCTGATCCCGCAGGCTGGGTCCGTAATCAGCGTTCGCCCAACCGCAAACAAGCGGGATAGGTCGCCAGTCTGGTGCGAATTGTTCTTGATTCCGCGGTCCTTATCGATGTGCTGTGGGGTGACCTGCAACGGAGCCACCGGAAACCCCTCGGACTATCCGATGCCTGAGCTGGTCACCGAGCACTGGCCCGTCGGCGTCTAGTACCCGACCTCCCAAAGAATGAGGCCATGCGCCGGCGCCATCTGCCCGGCGCGGCCTCGAGCCCGGGCCGCCAGCACCTCGGCTATCTCTTCCGTCCGGCGGCGATGGCGGCCGATATCGACTGAGAGCCCGACGATCGATCGGATCATCTGATGGCAAAAGGCATTCGCCTTGACCGTGAATGTAACGAGGGCCTCGCTAACCCAAGCGGCGTCAAGGACGGTGCGAACCGTTCCTCCCGCCGAGGTAGCCCGACAAAACGAGGCGAAATCGTGCTGGCCGATCAAGAATTTGGCGGCAATGTTCATCGCCTCGACATCGAGGGGATCGGGAACATGCCAGACGGCGTGGCGCCCGATCGGGTCGGCATAAGGCTCGTTCCCGATCTGATAGCGGTATTCACGCGATACGGCCGAGTGTCTGGCGTCGAAGACGTCGGTTACGCGCTCGAGCGCGAATGGGACTATCTCGGGGTGGAGCTGCCCGACCAGCGATTTCAGCAGGCGCGGGCAATCGGCTTCCTCGACTAAGTCAAAACTCATAACTTGCTGGCGGGCGTGAACGCCGGCATCGGTCCTTCCCGCGGCCACCGTCGTCACTTCGGTTCGCAATGTTCGGGTGAGCGCTCCTTCGATCTCGCCCTGGACGGTTCGCAGACCGGGTTGGCGAGCGAGCCCTCGAAAGCCTGTGCCGTCGTAGGCAAGGTCGAGTCGGTACCGGGGCATCAGATGCGGAAAAGCGGCGCCCGGAAAATGAGCTGGATTAGCAGAATCACTGCCGCTCCGAGCACGACCGCACCCAGGGCCTCTTTCCATCCCAAGCTGAGCGCAACCCCGGCCGCTACGACGACCACCGCGAGATACCAGAGCAATCCCAGCCAGCCAAAGAGTCTGTTGTTGACAAAGCCATCGACGGCGCCGAGAAGAAGCGGCAGGGCGGCAAAGCCCGTCACTCTGAACATCGCGTCGATTGCGCTGCTGCCTTTCAGGAGCCGCGTCCCCATGAACCAAATCGCGGCAGCAAGGATTAGCCAACGAGCCACGCCGAGGATCACCGTCTCAACAAAGAAGCTCAAGTTGAAAAAGCTTGCAGCGATCATGGCAGCGACTGCCACCACCGTTTCAACGGCAGCGACCAACAGCACGGCATCACCGGTGGCAGAGCTGTCGAAGAGGAGCTGGCGAGAAGCCTGCTTGTCAAAGGAGGCCACCCGGATTGCACGGCGAAGCGCGTCATTCATTGCGGAGCGACCCTACCTGCGGCGGAGCCAGACCTCGCGGACCGAGTGGTCCAATCCCTTGTGCAGGATCAGTGTTGCCCGTTCGCGGGTGGGGAGGATGTTCTCGTGGAGGTTGAGGAGGTTGATCTCCTTCCAGATACGTCGCCCCTCCTCCTCCGCTTCAGCTTCCGACAATTGCGCGAAACGATGAAAGTAGGCACCCGGATCCTGGAAAGCCGTGTCTCGCAACCGCATGAATCGATCCACATACCAAGTCTCAATGTCCTCGGGGCTTGCGTCGACGTAGATCGAGAAGTCGAAATAGTCGGACACAAAGGTCCCGGCGCCTCCCCCTTGGAGAACATTCAGCCCTTCGACGATGAGGATGTCGGGACGGGTCACCACCCGCTCCTCCCCCGGCACAATGTCATAGGCCTGGTGGCTATAAACCGGAGCAGCCACCTCCTCGGCGCCCGACTTGAGATCGGCCACGAACCCAAGCAATCGCCGTCGATCAAAGCTCTCAGGAAAGCCCTTGCGGTGCATGAGATTGCGACGCTCGAGCACCGCATTAGGAAGGAGAAAGCCGTCGGTCGTCACGAGGTCAACCCGCGGATGGTCGGGCCATCGGCTCAGCAAACGCTGCAGGACTCGAGCGGTCGTCGACTTCCCGACCGCCACCGACCCTGCCACCCCGATCACATAGGGGACTGGCGACGTCGGCTTGCCGAGGAAGGTGTCAGTTACGTTGAACAGGCTCTGGCTGGCCCGGACATAGAGATTGAGGAGCCGGGACAATGGGAGAAACACCTCCTCGACTTCTTGTAGCGAGAGAGCGGTGTTGATCCCGCGCAACTCCAGGACGTCGTCGGCAGTCAGGGTTAGCGGTGTCGACGCGCGGAGCTGCGCCCACTCGGCGCGTGAGAAGACAAGATGGGGGATCTGGTCAACGGTCACAATCGGCGACACTAACGCCAGGTCCCTCCGACCCCCCCGTTCTCGCGCATCAAACGCAACCGACAGGTTGCGTTTGATGCGCGAAAACCCAGAAGGGGGGTCTAGACCAGTTCGATAACTGCGACCTCCGCCCCGTCGCCGCGGCGAGGACCGAGTTTGGTGATCCGGGTATACCCCCCGGGTCGCCCGACATATCGAGGCGCCACGTCGTCGAAAAGCTTGGTCACCACGGCGTTGTCGCGAATCGTTCTCAGTACCACCCGGCGAGAGTGAAGGTCGCCCTTGCGCGCCTTTGTGATCATCTTCTCGGCCAGCGGCCGGACGGCCTTGGCCTTGCCCAGGGTGGTGATCACCGAGCCCTCGTTGAAAAGAGACCGAGCCAGGTTGGCCAGGATCACCTTCTCATGGGCGCCGGAGTTTCCGAAGCGAGCACCTTTGCGCGGCCGGGGCATTAGTTCCCTTGGTCCGCCAAGGAGAGCCCGAGCTCGTCGAGCTTGGCGATGACCTCTTCGAGGCTCTTCTGACCAAAGTTGGTGATGTTGAGAAGATCATCAGCCGTCCGTTGGACCAGCTCGCCGACCGTCTTGATCTGGGCCCGTCGGAGACAGTTGCGCGGACGCTCGGTCAAATCGAGAGCCTCGATTGGAAGGTCGAGATCGGGCGACCCCGAGCTTTCGCTCTGGCGCTCGCCGAGCTCGAGCCCAACTCCCTCGCCCATGTCGGCAAAGAGGTTCATCAGCTCGCGCAGGGTCTTGCCGGCCGACGACACTGCCTCGGCTGGAGTGATCGCGCCGTTGGTTTCGACGTCGAGGACCAAGCGATCGAAGTTGGTCATCTGACCCACCTGGGTGTTCTCAACTCGATAGGCGACCTTCCGCACCGGTGAGAACATCGAATCGATCGGAATCACGCCGATCGTCCCCGAACCCATCTTGTTGCTCTCGGCCGAGCGGTAGCCAACTCCTGGGCCGACTGTTAGCTCCATCTCCAATTTGCCATCGCCGGAAAGGGTGGCAATGACCTCGTCGGGGTTCACAATCTCCACCGCGGCAGGCACCTTGAGCTGGGCAGCCGTTACAGGGCCCGCTCCCCGCGCCGACAAATAGATGGTGTGTTCCTCAGGCTCGTCGATACGGACGACGATCTGTTTGATGTTGAGGATGATGTCGACCACATCTTCGACGACGCCGCCGATCGTGGAGAATTCGTGCTGAATCCCCTCGATGCGGATGTTGATCACAGCCGCCCCCGGGATCCGCGACAACAATGTGCGCCGCATGGTGTTGCCCAGGGTGTACCCAAAGCCGGGCTCCAGCGGCTCGGCCACGAAATTTGACCGGTTCGGTCCGGACTCTCTTTCCTCGATATGAGGACGCTGCACGATCAACACGGCTCTGTCTCCTTCTACGGACTCTTATAACTACTTGGAGTAGAGCTCGACGATCATCTGCTCCTTGATGGAGGTGTCGATCTGCGCCCGCATGGGCATCGACAACACCGTCACCGAGCGACCTTCACCGTTCACCGACAGCCACTCCGGCACCGGGTGGCTGATGGTGTCCAGTGAATGCTGGACGACCAACAGCTCACGACTGCGCTCTCGGGCGGAGACAACGTCACCCGCCTTGACCTGAAACGAGGGAATATCAACCTTCTTGCCGTTCACGCGGAAGTGGCCGTGATTGACAAGCTGGCGGGCCTGGGGGCGAGTTGCGGCCAGCCCCGATCTCCAGACGACATTGTCGATGCGAGATTCGAGGATGCGCAGCAGATTCTCACCGGTGATGCCCGGCTGCCGGGTAGCGATTTCGTAGTAACGGCGGAACTGGCGCTCGAGGATTCCATACATGGCGCGCAGCTTCTGCTTTTCCCGCAGCTGGAGCTGGTAGTCGCTCTCTTTGATCCGTCCCCGCCCATGCTGGCCGGGCGGATAGGGACGCTTCTCGACCGGGCACCGCTTCGACTGGCAGAGTTGCGTGCGTGCCCGCCGGCAGGCGCGATGGCGCGGTCCAGTGTTGCGAGCCATCAGGCTCTCCGCTTCTTCGGCCGGCAGCCGTTGTGCGGCATCGGGGTCACGTCACGAATCCCCGTGACTTCCATCCCCATGTTCTGCAGTGTGCGAACCGCGGTGTCACGACCCGACCCGGTGCCGGAGACGATGACGTCGAGCTTGCGGATTCCGTGCTCGCCCGCCCGGCGCGCGGCCTCCTCTGCCGCGACTTGGGCGGCATACGGAGTGGACTTGCGCGATCCTTTGAAGCCGACCGCACCACCCGAGGTCCACACCACGACATTCCCCCCCTGATCGGTGATGGTGATGATCGTGTTGTTGAACGTCGCCTTGATGTGAGCCTGGCCGTACGCGATGTTCTTACGCTCGCGGCGACGCACTCTCTTCTGAGCGGGAGCACCGGCGGCTGCTTGCTTCTGTGCCATCTGTTACTTCTTCAACTTTTTCTTACCGGCAATGGCGACCTTGGGCCCCTTGCGGGTGCGGGCATTGGTATGAGTGCGCTGACCGCGAACCGGCAACCCCCGACGATGCCGGGTCCCTTGGTATGAACCGATCTCGATCTTGCGCTTGATGTTCTGGGCCACCTCGCGCCGCAGGTCACCTTCGACCTGATAGGTCGCTTCGATGAAACGGCGGATCTTGGCGGCTTCATCCTCGGTGAGGTCTTTGATTTTGGTGTTCGGATCGAGACCGAGCTCGCCACAAATCTGATGCGATCGGGTGAGGCCGACCCCGAAGATATAGGTGAGACCGATCTCGAGCCTTTTGTCACGAGGGAGGTCAACCCCGGCGATACGAGCCATTTAGCCCTGCCTCTGCTTGTGACGGGGATTCGGGCAGAGGACCCAGACACGACCGTGCCTCCGGATTATCCGGCACTTTTCGCACATCTTCTTGGTTGAGGGTCTGACCTTCATCGGTATCTCCAGACGATTCGCCCCCGTGTGGGGTCGTACGCCGACAGTTCAACGTCCACCCGATCACCGGGGAGGATGCGGATATACCGCATCCTCATCTTTCCCGACACATGCGCGAGAACTTCCAACCCACCGTCGATTTCGACCCGGAAGGTGGCGTTAGGGAGGTTCTGGGTGACAGTGCCGGAAACCCTGACGACATCGTCCGCTTCTTCTTCAGTCGTCACGTCAGGGTCCCAGAGACCGGTCGAGAATTGTAGCGGCTGCCTATCTTTTGGGACAAATTTCGCTCTTGCGACATATTTGCGGTGGAGGTGAGGAGCTTTTCGACCGCCGTGAGCCCGCCACTCAACGTGGTCACTAGTGGCCCTTCCTTGGTCAGGATCACGGTGTGCTCGAAGTGGGCGGCCAGGGACCCGTCCGCAGTCCGCACTGTCCAGAGGTCGTCATCGATGGTCGTCTCCCAGTCGCCAGCGGTGAACATGGGTTCGATGCAGACTGCCATGCCAGGCTTGAGCCGCAAGCCTCTGCCCCGCTCGCCGAGGTTGGAGATATGGGGCTCTTCGTGCATACGCCGGCCGATGCCGTGCCCTCCATACTCGCGGATGATCCCCAAGCCATGTTCGTCGCCCACTGCTTGCACCGCGGCGCCGATGTCGCCGAGGCGGTTGCCCACACGGACTTGGGCGATTCCGGCCCACATGCTCTGCTGGGTCGCTTCGATCAGGTCGGTCGCTTCCGGCGAGATCTGGCCGATGCCAATCGTGAAGGCGGCGTCGCCGTGGAACCCCTCGAATGTTGCCCCGGCGTCGACCGAGAGAATGTCTCCTTCACGCAACGAGTACTTGTCGGGGATGCCATGGACGATGGCGTCGTTCACAGAAAGGCAAAGGTGACCTGGATAGGGAGGCTGGTGGGGAGAAGATTGATACTTGAGGAAAGAGGGGACACAGCCGCGGCTCGTCGTCACGTCGGCCGCGATCCGATCGAGCTCGAGCAAGGTTGTGCCCGGTCGGGCGGCAGCCCTGACCGCATCGTGGATCGCCCCGACGCAGCGGCCAGCTTCGGCCATCTTCGCAAACTCTCGTTCGGACTTCAGGTGGATCATCTGTTGAGAGCTTCCAAAACCAGGTCCGTGACTTCGTCGATTTCGCCTAAGCCGTCGACTTCGACGACCAACCCCCGCGACTTGTAGATATCGAGCAGGGGTGCGGTTTCTTCCTCGTAGATTCGAAACCGGCGCCGGATCGTGTCTTCAGTGTCATCGACCCGGCCGCGGGCAAGCATCCGGTCCACCAGCGCATCCTCCTTGACGTCGAAGAGGACAACCCGGTCGAGTCCGTCGCCGAGCAGCTCGTCGAGGGCGGCGACTTGGTTGGCGGTGCGGGGGAAGCCGTCGAGGATAAAGCCCGAGGCGGTGTCGGGTTCCTGCAAACGTTCGGCGAGCATCGCCACTGTGAGCTCATCGGGAACGTAGGTCCCCGCCTCGAGGAGCGCGTCGACTTGCTGGCCGAGATCGGTCCCACTCGAGACGTGGAAACGAAACATCTCGCCGGTCGATATGTGCGGAATTTGCAATCGGGACGCGACCAAAGCCGCCTGCGTGCCCTTGCCTGCCCCTGGAGGCCCGATAAAGAGGAGCCTCCTCAACTGGCGGCCGTCAAGTCAAGAACCCTTCGTAGTTGCGCATGGTCAGTTGACTCTCGATCTGCTTCATAGTCTCGATCGCGACTCCGACGACGATCAAGATCGAAACCCCCGAGAACCCGATTGGGATTCCCCAGATCACCGAGGCGAGGGTGGGAATCACGGCGATGAGGCCGAGAAAGATCGATCCGGGCAGGGTGATCCGGTTGAGGGTGTGGCTCAGATAGCGCTGGGTAGCCGAGCCGGGCCGAACGCCAGGGATGAACCCACCCTGGCGTTGCAGCATCTCGCCCTGTCGGATCGGGTCGAACTGGATCGCGGTGTAGAAGTAAGTGAAGCCGATGATCAAGAAGAACAGGATGAGCACATACCAGATGCTCACTTGCCCGGTGCCGCCACCTCCAAGGTTGTTGTCGATCCAGCGGCGGATGCCGCCGATGAAGCCGCTGTTCGAGGGGATGGCGGTGACCAAGAGCGAGGGGAAGAGCAACACCGACGAGGCGAAGATGACGGGGATAACTCCGGCGGTGTTGACTTTGAGGGGGATGTAGGTCGATTGCCCGCCCATGACCCGTCGCCCGCGGACCCGCTTGGCAAACGAGATCGGGATACGGCGTTGGGCCTGGTCGATGTAGATGATCGCCACGACCATCAGGAGGAACGCGACGATGATCGACCCGAAGAGGCCGTATCGGTTGACCGCGCCGGTTGTTCCCCAAATCTGACCGAAGATGAACGGAAACTGGCTGAGGATTGAGGCGAAGATCAGGAGCGACATGCCGTTACCGATCCCCCTTTGAGTGATCAGCTCACCAAGCCACATAACGAAGGCCGTTCCTGCGGTCATCGAGAGCACGATCAATGAAACCCTTCCCGGGGTGTAGTTGGGGACGAGGTCGATACCCCCCGTGAACTGGCCAGTGTGGAAGAGATAGGTGTAGCCGGCCGATTGCACCGCGGCAAGGAAAACTGTGAGATACCGGGTCCACTGGGTGATGGTCTTCCGACCGCTCTCCCCTTCTTCTTGCAATGCCTGGAGCCGAGGGATCACCACCGTGAGGAGCTGCATGATGATGGTGGCGGTGATGTAGGGGAGGATGCCGAGGCTCAGAACGGAGAACTGCTCCAAGGCGCCTCCCGAGAAGAGGTTCAGGAGCCCATAGATCCCGCCGGCCTCCTGCTGGGATTGCCAAATGCGGAGGGCGTTGAGGTCGACTCCGGGAACCGGGATCGCGGTGCCTAACCGATAGACCGCAAACATGGCGATCGTGAAGAGGATCTTCCCGCGCAGATCGGGAATCGTGAACATGTGCCGGAACATGGCGAGCATGAGCTAGGAGGCCCTATTCAATTGGCTACCTCGACGCTGCCGCCGGCCGCCTCGATTTTTTGCCGGGCGCTCTCGGAAAAAGCATCGGCCCTGACAGTCAGCGCACGGTCGATCTCGCCCATCCCGAGAACCTTGACCGGTCCGTGGTGCTTGACCAGGCCCCGCTTGCGGAGCTCATCTGGCTCCACCACCGTTCCGGGGGCGAACTGATTCAGCGAGGTCAGATTGATAATGGCGTAGGTGACCTTGTTGGGGTTGCGGAAGCCCTTGAGCTTGGGGATCCGCATCGACATCGGGGTCTGACCCCCTTCGAAGCCGGGGCGGAGAGTGTTGCGGGCCTTCAGACCCTTGGTCCCGCGACCGGCGGTCTTGTTGCCTTTGCCTCCCGGCCCGCGCCCATATCGCCGGCGCGACCGGCGCGAACCCGGATCAGGCTTCAAGTCGTGCAATTGCAGCTGATCACTCATCAGCCTCGCCCCCCTCCTCTGTCACTTCGACGAGGTGCCTCACTTTGTGAATCGCGCCTCGAGTCGAAGGATTATCGGGCATCTCCCGCGACGAGTTCAACTTCCCGAGGCCGAGCCCGGCGACGACCGAGCGGGTCTTGGGCTTCTCGCCGATCGGGGAACGGCGCAAGGTGACGATGAGCTTTTTGGCCATCTTCAGTTTCTGGCTCGCAAAGCTTCGGTGCTGCGGTAGCTGGCCAGGAGCCCCGGCGGCACAAAGTCCTCGGGCTTCTTGCCCCGCAGCGCCGCCACCTGATCGGGGCGCCGCTGGCCGGTGAGCGCGTTCATCGCTGCTTTGGCAACGTTGATATGGGTTGGGGAACCAAGTGATTTGGCCAAAGCGTCTTTGATGCCGGCCGCTTCCAGGATCTGGCGGACAGCGCCGCCGGCGATGACTCCAGTTCCGGGCGCCGCCGGCTTAATCATCACCCGCGAGGCACCGTGAATTCCCACGGCTTCATGGACGATTGTCTGGCCCGCCATAGGAATGATCACCATGGCTTTGCGGGCTGCCTCCATCCCTTTTTGGATGGCGGTCGGAACCTCGCGGGCCTTGCCGTAGCCGATGCCAACCTTGCCTTCGCCGTCGCCGACTACCACCAAGGCGGTGAAGCTGAACCGTTTCGCTCCTTTGGTCACTTTGGCGACCCGATTGATATTGATGACCTTCTCTTCGAATTGTGCGTCTGCCATGCTGCTCCTAGAAATCCAGGCCAGCCTCACGAGCGGCATCGGCCAAGGCCTTCAACCGCCCGTGGTAGGCGAAGCCACCACGATCGAACACCACCGATGCCACCCCCGCGGCGCGGGCGCGGGACCCGAGCAGTTTGCCTACCTCCGAAGCCGTGTCCACCGTGAGGGACCGGCCGCGCAGATCGGCCTCCTGCGAGGAAGCGGCCGCCAGAGTGTGACCACTCGCATCATCGATCACCTGCGCGTAGATGTAACGATTGCTCCGATAGACCGCCAAGCGAGGGCGGCCGCTCGATCCGCTCACTCCCTTTCGCAGGCGGAAGTGGCGGCGCCGGCGCGCCTCGAGTCGTCCGCCGCGGCTCATCGTTTTCCGGCCTTTCCGGCCTTGCGTCGGACTTGCTCGTCTGAGTAGCGAATGCCTTTTCCTTTGTACGGCTCCGGGGGTCGGAGCTTGCGGATATCGGCGGCTACCTGCCCGACTATCTCCTTGTCGATGCCGGTGACGATGACCTTGGTCGGCTCGGGAACCTCAAAGGTGATTCCCGCCGGCGCCGAGAACCTCACTGGGTGACTGAAACCGAGTTGCAGCTCGAGATCGGAGTCCTTGAGCACGGCCCGATAGCCCACGCCGACAATGTTGAGCTCGCGGCGAAAGCCTTCGGACACCCCGACCACCATGTTGTTGAGCAGCGCGCGGAAAAGTCCATGGAGGGCGCGGCTCTGACGTTCGTCATCGGCGCGAGTGACGCTGAGCTGGCCGTCCTCCTGGGTGATCGCGACTCGATTGTGGAACGTGCGCTCAAGGGTTCCCCGTGACCCCTTCACCGCCACTCGCGATCCGTTGACCGTGACATCAACCCCCGCGGGAACCGGAATCGGCTTTTGGCCGACGCGGCTCATGTCACCAAACCTCACACAGAATCTCGCCGCCGAGGCTGCGGCGACGAGCATCACGATCGGCCATGAGGCCTCGGCTCGTGGAAACCACCGACACTCCCAGTCCACCTTGCACGCGCGGAATCTCCGAAGCCTGGCGGTAAACCCGGTGCCCAGGACGCGAGATGCGGCGTAAACCCGCAATTGCCGGCGCCCGCTTGGGTCCATAGCGGAGGATCAGGGTGAGGTTGTGGTGAATGCCTTCGCCGCCCGTCTCGTAGCGATCGATGAAACCTTCGGAGACCAAGATGCGGGCAACTCCTTCCCGGAGCTTGGAAAGCGGCATCTCCACTTTTTCGTGCCCAACGGCGACCGCATTGCGGATTCGGGTGAGCATGTCGGCGATGGGATCGGTCATCATGATTACCACGAAGCCTTTCTGATCCCGGGCAGCTCGCCACGGCTAGCAAGCTGGCGCATACAGATCCGGCACATACCAAAGTCGCGCATGTAGGCGCGCGCCCGACCACACCGCTGGCAGCGGCTGTACCCACGAACTTTGAACTTGGGTTTGCGATTGGCCTTCAGGACCAACGACTTTCTAGCCACAACTAACTCCTCCGCCGCCCCGTCGCTTGCATGGGCGCCGCTTCTTGCTGGGTACGGAACGGAAAGCCGAAGGCTTCAAGCAAAGCCTTGGCGTGGGCATCCTCGTTAGCGGAGGTACATATGGTGATGTCCATACCCCGCACCGAAGAAACCCGATCAAAATCGATCTCGGGAAAGATGAGCTGCTCGGTGACGCCGAAGGTGTAGTTTCCCCGCCCGTCGAAAGAGCGAGGGTTGAGCCCTCGGAAGTCGCGGATCCGTGGGATCGACACCGCCAGGAGCCGATCGAAGAACTCCCACATCCGATTGCCGCGCAGTGTCACCGAGGCGCCTACCGGCATTCCTTCGCGCACTTTGAAACCGGCCACCGACCGACGGGACTTGTTAAGGCGGGGTTTCTGGCCCGTGATCAAAGAAAGCTCATCCATCGCCGACTCGATCTGGCGGCGATCGGCCACCGCTTCGCCGACCCCCATGTTCACCACGATCTTCTCGAACCGGGGAACCTGCATGACATTGGCCATGCCGAGCTTCTCCTTGAGGGCAGGGGCGACTTTCTCGTTGTAGGTTTCTTTGAGCCGAGGGGTGCTCACAGGTCACCTCCGCAGCGACGGCAGACGCGCTGCTTGCCATTGTCGTCGATCCGGAAACCAATTCGGGCCGGCTCCCCGCAGTCTTCGCACACGATCATCACATTGGAGGCATCGATCGGCATGTCCTTGTCAATGATCCCGCCCTGCATCGTGTTCCCGCGCTGCTTCTGGTGCTTGCGGGCGGTGTTCACGCCTTCGACGATCACTTGATTCTTTCGCGGGATCACGCGTTCGATGCGCGACAGTTTCCCGGTGTCTTTCCCGGAGATCACTTTCACCCTGTCACCTGCTCGTAAGCGCATCACAACACCTCGGGAGCCAGGGAAACGATTCGCATGAAACGCTGGTCGCGCAGTTCCCGGGCCACTGGGCCGAAGATGCGGGTGCCTCGCGGTTGCCGGTTGTTGTCGATGATGACGCAGGCGTTGTCGTCAAATCGGACATAAGTGCCGTCCTGGCGTCGGGAGGCCTTACGAGTGCGGACCACGACAGCCTTGACGACCTCGCCCTTCTTGACGGTGCCGCCGGGGATGGCGTCTTTCACAGCGGCGACGATCACGTCGCCGATGCCCGCGTAACGGCGCGTCGAACCTCCGAGGACGCGAATGCACAGCACTTCGCGAGCGCCGGTGTTGTCGGCCACCTTCAGACGCGACTCCTGCTGAATCATCTGGCGCGCTCGACGATCTCCACCACTCGCCAGCGCTTCTGGCTGGAGATGGGGCGGGTTTCCATGATCCGGACTGTGTCGCCCACCTTGGCGTCGTTGGCTTCGTCGTGGGCATGGAACTTGGTCGTGCGCCGCACGATCTTGTCGTAGCGAGGGTGTTTGAACGAGCTCGGGATCGCCACCGTCACGCTCTTTTCCCGCGCGTCCGAAACAACGACCCCAACCCTCGTCTTTCTTCTTCCACGTTCGTCCGTCACGATGGTTCCTTATCTGGCATCTGGGATCTGGCATCTGGCATCTGCTGACGCCATTCATCTATTTCTTGCTCGCGGAGAATCGTGTTGATCCGCGCTATCTCTCGTCTCGTAGAGCGGAGGCCGGCAGTGTTGTCGAGCTGGTTCGTGGCGAGCTGGAAGCGCAGGTTGAAGAGCTCGGCCTTGGCCTCTGTCAGCTTCTCAGTGAGCTCGTCAAAGCTGAGGTCGCGAAGTTCCGCCGCGTTCATATTTCATCCCGGGCAATGATGCGCGTCTTGATCGGGAGCTTGTGGCCGGCCTTGCCCAGCGCCTCGCGAGCAAGGTCCTCTGAGACTCCGGCCAGCTCGAACATCACCCGGCCGGGCTTGACGACTGCAACCCAGAACTCGGGGTTGCCTTTGCCTGAGCCCATCCTGGTCTCGGCCGGCTTTTGGGTCACGGGCTTGTCGGGGAAGATGGTGATCCAGACCTTGCCGCCGCGTTTGATGGTGCGGTTGATCGTGATGCGGGCAGCCTCGATCTGTCGAGCGGTAATCCAGGCCGACTCGATAGCCTGCAGCCCGAACTCGCCAAAGTTGACCTCGGTTCCACCCGTGGCCATGCCAGTGCGACGACCACGATGCACCTTGCGGTGCTTGGTGCGCTTGGGCATCAACACGGCTTATTCCTCGTCCTTCTCCACTTCGATGTTCTTGTCCGCCGCTCCGCTCTCGATCGCATCGGCGAAATCGACATCGGCGACCTCGGCCGCCTCCTCTGTCTCGATCACGGTTGCCTCGGTTTCGAGCACCGGTTCCACGGTTTCGAGAACCGTCGGCACAGCTTCATTTTCTTCGCGCGCAGTCGCATATTCGACTTCGGCTTGTTCGGCTGTGATCCGGCGACCGCCGCCCGCTTCAATCAGGCGTCGGCCGGGTTCACGCTTGCCCCCTCCGGCCTCAATGAGACGTTTGCCGCCCCCGGCCTCGATGAGACGGGGCATTTTATCACGCCCAACTGCCTGCTCAGCTCGGGCTTTGGCTGGCGCTGTGCGTCGCGCCGGCCCGCCGGTGGCGAGAGCCGCCTCGGCCGCGATCTTCTCCCGGCTGGCTGACACGCCGCCGATCACGTCGCCCCGATAGACCCAGACCTTCACCCCGATCGTTCCCCCGGTGGTGTGAGCGGTGGCTTGTCCGAAATCGATGTCGGCTCGGAGGGTGTGCAATGGCACCCGGCCTTCCCGATACCACTCGCGCCGGCCCATGTCGGAACCGCCGAGACGGCCGTTGCACTCAACCCTGACCCCCTGTGCCCCGGACTTGAGGGCGGAGGCGACCGCCCGCTTCATCGCCCGCCGAAAAGCCACCCGGTTCTCGAGCTGGTCGGCAACGCCTTGGGCGAGGAGCTGGGAATCGAGGTCAGGATCCTTGATCTCGGTGATGTTGAGCTTGACCGGCTTGCTGGCGATCTTCTCCAGGCCACCGCGCAGACGCTCCGCCTCCGCTCCTTTGCGTCCGATGACGACTCCCGGGCGAGCCGTTTGGATTTCGACGACGACCCGGTCTCGAGTTCGCTCGATATCGATGCGCGACACCGCTCCCCGCTTCAGCTCGCCGCGCAGGTAATCGCGGATCTTCCAGTCCTCGTTGACCAAGGAGACGTAGTCCTTGTCGGAGTACCACTTCGACTTCCAGTCGTTCGTGGTCCCGATCCGAAATATGTAGGGATGTGTTTTCTGACCCATCAGCTCTCTTCCTGGCTATCCGTATCAAGACAACCAGTGTGATGTGGCTGATGCTCTTGCGAATTAATCATCAATTCACCTCTTCCTGGCCGTCCGTGACGACAATCGTGATGTGGCTCGTGCGTTTGCGGATCCTCGTCGCCCGGCCGCGCGCTCGAGGTCGGAAACGGCGGAGAGTCGGACCTTCGTCGGCGAAGGCCTCGGCCACCTTCAGATCTTCGGCATCGACGGCAAAATTGTGCTCGGCGTTGGCAATTGCCGAGTTCAAGACTTTGGTGATGTGAGCCGCCGCGCCGCGCGGCGACAAGGCCAGGATCGCCTTGGCATCCTCCACTCGCATCCCTCGCACCAGGTCAAGCGTGCGCCGCACTTTGAGCGGAGGATGGCGGACGAACTTGGCCTGAGCCCTGACTTTCATACCTTGCGCACCGCCTTCTCCCTCTTCCCCGAGTGACCGCGGAAGGTCCGGGTGGGGGCGAACTCGCCGAGCTTGTGACCCACCATCGACTCGGTGATGAACACCGGGACGTGCTTACGACCGTCGTGCACAGCGATGGTGTGCCCGATCATCTCGGGCACAACCGTTGATCGACGGCTCCAGGTGCGGACAACTCGTTTGTCGCCCCGGCGGTTGAGCTCGTCGACCTTGTCCATCAAATGGTCATCGACGAAGGGACCCTTAGCAAGACTGCGTGCCATGATTACCTCCGGCCGGTGGTCGAGCGGCGACGCACGATCATCGAGTTGCTGGACTTTTTCTTCTTGCGGGTGCGGCCTTCTGGCTTGCCCCAAGGGCTGACGGGATGCCGGCCCCCCGAACTTCGACCTTCCCCTCCCCCAAGCGGGTGATCGACAGGGTTCATCACGACGCCGCGGCTCTGGGGACGGACGCCCTTCCACCGCTTGCGACCCGCCTTGCCGAGCTTGACCAGCTCCGCTTCCTGGTTTCCCACCAGGCCGACCGTGGCGCGGCAGTCGAGCGGCACCACTCTCATCTCCCCTGAGGGCAGGCGGAGCAGGGCCATCTCGTTCTCCTTGGACATGAGCTGCACACCGGCGCCCGCCGAGCGCGCGAGCTTCGCTCCCCCGCCGGGACGCATCTCGATGGCGTGAACGGTCGTGCCGGCCGGGATGTTCCTGAGCGGCAACGCGTTTCCGAGCCGGATGTCGGCGCTCGCCCCGGAGATCACCTTGTCTCCGACCTTGATTCCGAGCGGGGCCAGGATGTATGCCTTCTCGCCGTCGGCGTAGTGCAACAGGGCGATTCGGGCGTTGCGGTTGGGGTCATATTCGACGCCGGCCACCTTGGCGGGGATCCCGTCCTTGCGACGGCGAAAGTCGATGATCCGATAGCGGTTCTTGTTGCCGCCGCCCCGGTGACGCGAGGTAACGCGGCCGTGCACGTTGCGGCCCCCCGTCGAGCTCTTCGACTCGATGAGCGACTTCTCCGGCTCGCTCTTGGTTACTTCGGCGAAGTCTGAGACGGTCTGGAACCGCCGCCCAGGCGAGGTTGGTTTTCTGCTCCTAATTGCCATATCTCAAACTCCGAACAAATCGATCGAATCGCCGTCGGCCAACGTGACCAACGCCCGCTTGACGTGGTTGCGCCTGCCCAGGGTGCGCCCGGTTCGCTTGAGTTTCCCTTTCCGGTTTTGGGTTTTCACCGAGCGGACGGTGACCGCGAAGATGTTTTGGACTGCATCCCTGACCTCGCTCTTGTTGGAGCGGCGATCAACCACGAACGTGTAGGTGTTCGTTTTGTCGATTAGGTCGTAGGACTTCTCGGAAACGACCGGCGAAAGAATGATGTCGCGGGGATCCTTCACGACGCCTCCTCGTCTCTGACGAAATCGGACTTGGAGATGTCGTAGGCGCCGCCACCGTTGACCGTTTTCAAGCTCTCGGTGGTAAAGACCACTTGCGAAGCCCACAACACGTCGTACGTGGTGAGCTGGCCGGGTTCGGTGATCAAAACGTTTGGCAGGTTGCGAAACGCGGCCGTAGCGGGTTCATCCAGCCTGCGGAGAACGAGCAGCGTCTTTCCCTCCAGCGCCAATGCGCCCAAGAGCTCGACTGCGTCCCTGGTGCGAGGGGTGTCCCAATCGAAGGAATCGATGACTTTGATCGCTGACTCTGCCGCCCGGGTCGAGAGTGCCGAGTAGAGGGCGAGGCGCTTCATCTTTCTCGGGGTCCGCTGGCTGTAGTCGCGCGGTGTCGGGCCATGGGCAACTCCACCGCCGCGAAAGATCGGCGAACGGAGCGAACCCGCCCGCGCCCGCCCGGTTCCCTTTTGCCGCCACGGCTTGGCGCCGCCGCCTCGCACCTCTCCCCGCTTTTTGGTCTTATGAGTGCCGGCACGAGCCCCGGCGAGCTGCGCGGTCACGACTTGGTGCATCAGACCGAGATTGGGCTCGACCCCGAATACCTCAGGGTTGAGCTCGGCCTCACCGGCGTCTTTGCCGGCTCCGGAGAAGAGCGGCGCCTTCAACGCGGTCTTCGCCTCAGTCCCGGGCTGGCTCATTGGGCCTTCACCGCCTCCCGGATCAGAACCATGCTCCCGTTGGCGCCTGGTACGGCTCCACGCAGCAACAACAAGTTGTGCTCGGTGTCGACCTCGACGATCTGCAGGTTGAGGATCGTCACCTGGTCACTCCCCATCCGACCGCCCATCCTCATCCCTTTGAACACTCGAGCCGGCGTCGCGCAGGCGCCGATCGAACCAGGCGCCCGATGCTTTTTGTGGGTGCCGTGGGCAGCGCCCTGGCCCTGAAACCCGTGCCGGCGCATGACGCCCTGGGTGCCTTTGCCTTTCGACAGCCCGCTTACATCGGCCATGCCGCCCTTCTCGAGAACATCACCAAGCAGGATCTTTTGGCCGACTTGGTAAGCGGAGGGATCGTCGACCCGAACCTCGACGAGATAGCGGGCAGGTTCTACGCCGGCCTTGACGTAATGGCCGTTCATTGGCTTGTTGACCTGCTTGGCCTTGATGTCGCCGAAGGCGAGTTGGATCGCCGAATAGCCATCGCTATCGGGCTGTTTGACCTGGACGACCTGACAGGGCCCGGCTTTGATGACGGTCACGGGGATGGCGCGCGACTGAGCATCGAAGACCTGGGTCATGCCCAGTTTCTCGCCCAGGATCGCGTTCATAGCTTTATCTCCACCTCAACTCCCGCCGGGAGGTCAAGGCGCATGAGCGAGTCGACCGTCTTGGGAGTCGGATCGAGGATGTCGATGAGGCGCTTGTGAATCCGCATTTCGAAGTGCTCGCGTGAGTCCTTGTCCACGTGCGGGCCCCGAATTACGCAGTACCGGTGGATCTCGGTGGGAAGCGGAATCGGGCCCCTGATCTTGGCCTGGGTGCGGACCACGGTTTCGGCGATTTTGCGCGCAGACTCGTCGACCACCTGGTGGTCGTAAGCCTTGAGCCTTATTCGGATTTTCTGTTCAGCCATTTCTTAGATCGCTTCGCTTTCAGATCCCAGATCGCCGGACTCCGTCCGGCTGTCAGATGTCAGATCCGAATCTGATGTCTGATGTCTGATGTCTGATGTCTTCATTTGACGATTTTGACGACGCGGCCGGCGCCGACGGTGCGGCCCCCTTCGCGGATAGCGAAACGGAGACCCTCATCCATCGCGATCGGGTTGATCAACTCCACCGTCATCTGGGTGTTATC
>Ga0136621_1000073_pt1 | contig 32853 bp, 34 predicted proteins | sample AntDryUQ445A2306_FD_104673 | JGI IMG/M metagenome (GOLD analysis project Ga0136621, IMG submission 104673) | Polar desert sand microbial communities from Dry Valleys, Antarctica - metaG UQ445A (23.06) | ecosystem: Environmental > Terrestrial > Soil > Desert | place: Antarctica: Dry Valley...
GGATACGAACGGATAAGAGCAACGAGTCTGGGGCCGGGCGAGGAGCCTGGCGTAACGTCGAGAGATAGGAGAATGCGTGGCGCAGGTAGCAAAGGTCGTCACGATCATCGGCTCGTCGCCCGAGGGGTTCGCGGAGGCTGCGGCCGCGGCTGTTCAGGAGGCCGCGAAGACGCTGCGCGGGATCACGGGCGCAGACGTCATCTCGATGAGTGCCGAGGTCGACGGCGACAGAATCACCGAGTACCGGACGACCGTCAACATCGCCTTCGCGGTCGAGCGCTCCGGGGGCCAGTAATCGAGACGGGCTGGCGCCGCCGGCAGTTGCGGCGCTAGCCCCTTCTACCCGCCGACGAGGGCACGCGCGAAATCCCGTGCATCGAACGGCCGCAGGTCCTCGAGGCGCTCCCCCACGCCCACGAGCTTCACGGGCAGGCCGAGCTCGTAGGCAATCGCGACGGCGATACCTCCCTTGGCGGAGCCGTCGAGCTTCGTCAGCGCGACGCCGGTGACGCCCACCGCCTGGCCGAAGAGGCGCGCCTGCTGGAGACCGTTCTGCCCGGTCGTGGCGTCGACGACGAGCAGTGTCTCGTGCGGCGCCCCGTCGAGCTTCTGCGCAATCACGCGCCGGACCTTGACAAGCTCTTCCATCAGGTTCGCCTGCGTATGCAGGCGGCCCGCCGTGTCGACGACGACGACGTCCCGCCCTCGTGCCTGAGCGGCCTCGATCGCGTCGTAGGCGACCGCCGCCGGATCACCGCCACGGGCGGAGCCGACGAACTCTGCGCCCGCCCGGCGCGCCCAGATCTCGAGCTGCTCCTCCGCAGCGGCACGGAACGTGTCCGCGGCGGCGAGGATGACACTTCGATCGTGCTCGCGAAGGCGGTGCGCGAGCTTGCCGATCGTCGTCGTCTTGCCCGTCCCGTTCACGCCGACCACGAGGAGCACGCTCGGCCGCTCGGTGAGCGCCAGCCGTCCGGGCTTTCCGAGAAGTGCCTCGATCTCCTCTGCAAGGGCCTCGCCAAGCTCGGTCAGATCAGCACGAGCCTCCAGGCGCCCGACGAGCTCGGCTGTCGCCCGAACGCCCAGGTCGGCGAAGATGAGCGCCTCTTCGAGACGCTCCCAGGCCTCCTCGTCCGCAGGGTCGAAGGCGGCCGCGGCGAGCTGCTCGGCGAGCGCGCGCCGGCTCCTACCGAGCGAGCTGCGCAGGCGGCCCAGGAAGCTGTCTCGCTCCGCCTCCGCCTCGCCTGTCGGGCTCTCCTCGCCGAGAAGCTCGGCCCAGCTCCGGCTCAAGCGCTCGCGAGCGCGACGGGTTGCGCGGCCATGCGGCGCGAGAGGATCTTCGAGACGCCGTCCGTCCCCATGGTCACGCCGTAGAGGATATCCGCGGCCTGCATCGTTCTCTTCTGATGGGTGACGACGATGAACTGGGCCCGGTCCGCGTAGCGGCGAAGCAGCTCGACGAAGCGGCTGATGTTGGGATCATCGAGCGCCGCCTCGACCTCGTCGAGCAGGTAGAACGGACTCGGTCGAGCAAGGAAGAGCGCGAAGAGGAAGGAGATCGCGCCGAGCGCCTTCTCGCCGCCGGAGAGAAGCGAGAGCTTCGTGACGCGCTTGCCCGCCGGCCGGAGCTCGACCTCGACGCCGGGCTCGGCTTCCTCCTCGTCGGGCTCTGTCAGGCGGAGGCGCCCTCCGCCGCCCGGAAAAAGCGTGGAGGAGACTTCCTCGAAATGCGCCTGCACCGCGGCGAACGTCTCGGCGAAGCGCCGATCGACTGTTTCGGCAAGCTCCGCGCGCAGCCGCTCGAGCTCCTCGAGCGTGCGCTCGAGATCGCCTCGCTGCGCGGCGAGCTCGTCCAGCCGCTCCTTTTCTCGCTCGTACTCCTCTTTTGCGAGGGGGTTTACGCGCCCGAGCGCCTCCAGCCGGCGTGCCAGCCGCTCGCGCTTGATCTCGAGCTCGTCTCGATCGTCACCGGGGGCAGGCTCGGCCGCGGCTGCCTCGAGCCGCCTGCGTGCTTCTGCGGCCTCGGCGCCGAGCCGGGCACGCTCGGCCTCGATGGTCACCGCGCGCTCCGCCGCCTGACTCGCCGCTCGACGAAGCTCGACCTCTTCGCCGCCGAGCCGGCGCAGCTCGCCGCCGAGCTTTCCGACCTTGACGGCCCCGGCATCGACTCGGGCCCGGAGGGGCGCTTCCAGCCGCTCGGCGAGCGCTACGACGCCGGAGAGGATGCCGGCGAGCCGCTCGGCTGCTCCCGCGATCGGCCGCAACGCTCGCGGATCGAGGGCGGGTCGAGAGCGCCTCCCTCCGGCAGACGCAAGCAGCTCGGCCGCCTTGTCTGCAGCCGCCGATGCCGCGGCCGCGTCGCCGCGAGCGGTCTCGGCCCTCGCAGTGAGCTCGCTCACCTCAGCCGCAAGTTGCTCCCGGCGCGCGGCAAGCCCGAGCAGGATCGCTTCTGCAGCCTCGCCCGCATACCAGAGCTCTCCCGATGCCGGCGCGTAGCCGCAGCCGTCCCTCGTAACCGCTGTTCCGCTCTCGAGCCGGGTCAAGAGCCGACCCTCGACCACCCACACGTCCCGCAGGAGCTCAAGTAACGCCTCGCCGCCGGGGTGGGCCTGCACGCTCGCGAGAAGTGGCTCAGCGCCGTCCCCGGGTGCCACCCCGGCGGGGTGAGCCGCCGGCGGCGGAACAAGGACGACGAGATCCCCGAGCCCCCGATCGCGGGCTTGCTCGACGAGCGCCAGACCCGCCTGGGCGCTCGGTGCGAGGACGGCCGCCCCCCGCCATCCGAGCGCGGCCGCGACCGCGCGCTCGTAGCCTTCGTCGACGCGGAGCAGCGAAAGGGCGAGCGACTGACCCGCCTCCGAGAGCGCTCGGGCCGCCGGGGGCAATCCTTCCAGCTCGGCTAGCGCCCGTTCGAGCGCAACGAGGCGCTCTCGCGCGAGCCGTGCGTCGGACTCGCGTGACTCTCGCTCGTGCTCAGTGACCCGGGCGGCGGAGCGGGCCTCGTCGGCACGGCGCTCGAGCTCGTCCCTGGACGGCTCCCCCGAGCTCGCCTGGCTGCCCGCGGCCGCGAGCTCGGAGCGCAGATGGTCGAGAAACTCACGGGCGGTCTCGTGACGGAGCGTCAGCCGTTCTATCGCGCTTCGAAGTCGGTAGAGCGCCGAGAGCGCGCCTTCGCGCCGGCCGGCTGCGTCTCCGAGTTCCTCCTCCGCGCGGGCTCGCTCCGCGAGCAACCCCTGGAGCCGGCGCTCGGCACGCCCGCGCTCGAGAGCCGCCCCCGCGCGGGCCTCCTCGACCTCGCTGAGCTGCTCAGCAAGCGCGTCGAGGTCAAGCCTCGCCAGCCTCGCCTCGAGTGCCGCCAGCTCCCCGGCCACGCGCTCGGCCCGCTCGGCCGCAGTCGCCTGGAGAGCCAGCGGGCGAAGTCGTGTCCTGACCTCTTGCTCCAGGTCGCGCGCGCGCTCCACCTGCGTCGCAACACGGGCAAGCTTCAGCTCGGCGCGATGGCGGCGCACCTTGAAGCGGCCGAGGCCGGCCGCTTCCTCGACGAGCTCCCTTCGATCCTGCGGACGACTCGCCAGTACAGCCTCGACGCGACCCTGGCCCACAACGGAGTGCATGCCCCCGGAGAGGCCCACGTCGGCGAGCAACTCGACGACGTCCAGCCGGCGCACAGGCGACCGGTTCACGAGGTATTGCCCTTCCCCGCCGCGGTGAAGGCGCCGAGCGATCGAGACCTCGGCGAAATCGAGACTGTCGAAGCCTCCGTCCGAGTTGTCGAAGAGGAGCTCGACCTCGCACCAGCCCGCGGCGGGGCGATCCTGGGAGCCGGCAAAGAGAACGTCGTCAGCCCGCTCGGCCCGCAACTCGCTCGGGCTGAGGCTTCCGGCCGCCCAGACGATCGCATCGGCGACGTTGGACTTTCCCGAGCCGTTCGGCCCGACGATCACCGCTACTCCCGGCTCCAGCCGGATCTCCACCGGCTCGGGGAACGACTTGAAGCCGCGCAGCTTGATGGCGCGTAGATGCATGCGTGCAGTTTGAAGTGCCCGACAGACGGCGGGCCTGCGAGTCAGGCTCTCGACGTGCTCGGAGGCCCCTCGCGCGTCGCCTCGTCGGTACCGTCCACGCTCAGGCGCGCGAGGACCTCCTTGGCGGCCGCTTGCTCGGCATCCTTCTTCGAGTGGCCCCGCCCGACCCCCACCTCTTCCCCGTCGATCGTCGCCGCCGCGGTGAACGAGCGCTGGTGCGGGGGGCCTTCGACTTCGAGAATGCCATAGCTCACCTGCCTGCCGGCGCGGGCCAAGTGCTCCTGCAGCTCGGTCTTGTGGTCGATGTGCGAGGTTATCGCGTACTCGATGCGCCCCTGGAAGGCGCCGACGACGGCGTCTTCGATTGCGTCGAACCCGTGCTCGAGGAAGAGCGCTGCGAGCGCGGCTTCGAGCAGTGCGGCAAGGATGCGCCTGTTGCGCGCCAGGCGCCCGAGATCCTCGGGCGAGACGGCTGCCCCGCTCTCGGAGAGACGCCCTCCGAGATCGAGTTGCTGTGCCACGTGAGCGCAGCTCGCCCGCGAGACGACGTGCGAGCGCACCTTCGCGAGTCGACCCTCGTCGAACTCCGGATGGGCGGCATAGAGCTCCCGCGCGATCGCAAGCTCGAGCACGCTGTCACCGAGAAACTCGAGCCGCTCGTACGAGGACGCTCGATCCGGGGCCCAGGACGGATGCGTAAAGACGTGCTCGAGCCGCCCGGCCGGAAGCGCCTCGATCAGGCGCCCGAGCTCGGCGGCATCACCCGCTCTCCGTCCCGCCTTACTGGTGGGTCGAGACGTAGTCGACTGCCTGACCTACGGTCTGGATCTTCTGAGCGTCCTCGTCCGAGATCTTGATCCCGAACTGATCCTCGAGCTCCATGATCAGCTCGACGAGATCGAGCGAATCGGCGTCGAGATCCTCCTGGAAGGACGCGGCCTCGATGATCTCGCCTTCGTCGATTCCAAGTTGCTCGGTCAAGACTTCCTTGACTCGCTCGAAGACTTCCTCGCGCGATGCTGCCATGTCACCTCACTTGCGGTCGTTGGTTTGGGTCGAGGGCCGGCCGATGCTAGCAACATGGGGGAAACCATGTTTCCCCCATGGGCCCCCTTCTTCCTCGCAGGGATTCCATCTAGCGTTGTTGAGGCTCCCGGCGGACAGAGCCCGCCTCCGCCCGCAACTCTCACCGCCGACGCGGATCTCCGTGAGTCCATGCGCGTCTTTACTCCTCGGCGCGAGCCATCGCCCGAGCGAGTTAAGGGCCCGCGGATGGGTTGGCCGGCGACGCAAGCCTGTCCTCGCGAAGGCGCACGCGCGGCAGTCGCTCCGCGAGGCGGTCCACCACGTTGTGCTCGACGCCCCTGGCTGCCAGGCGGATTGCGTTCGTGATGGCCGCACGCGAAGAGTTGCCGTGCGCTACGACGGCTAGGCCTCGCAGGCCCAGGAGGTATGCGCCGCCGTAGGTATCCGGATCGAGGCGCGTCCTGACTCTGCGCGTCGCTGAGCGAATCAAGAGCCCTCCGAGCTTGCCCCTCGGCGTTGCCGTGATCTCAGCCCGGAGGAGGGCGAGAACGGCCTTGATCGTTCCTTCGAGGAGCTTCAGCGAGATGTTTCCGGTGAAGCCGTCGCAGACGACCACATCGGCCGCGCCCGTGAGCAGCTCACGGCTTTCGACATTGCCGCGAAAGTTGAGCTCGCTCTCGGCGAGGAGCTCATGCGCCTCGAGCGTCAGCTGATTTCCCTTCCCGCGCTCCTCCCCGATCGAGAGCAGACCGACCTCGGGGCGCTCGAGCTCGAGGATCTCCTCCGCAAAGAGCGCGCCCATGTGCGCGAACTGAAAGAGATGCTCCGGCCGTGCGTCGGCGTTCGCTCCGCAGTCGAGGAGCACGGAGACGCCGCGCTCCGCCGGGATGGGCACGGCGATGGCAGGCCGAAATACGCCGGGTGCACGGCGGAGCTCGAGCAGGCACGCTGCCAACATCGCGCCCGTGTTCCCCGCTGAGACGACCGTATCCGCGCGGCCCTCACCCACAGCCCGGCAAGCCGAGACGAGTGAGCTCTCGGGCTTCGAGCGAACGGCGTCGGCGGGCTTCTCGCCCATCTCGATGGTGTCCGGAGCCTCGACCAGCTCGAGACCCCCGGCGTCGAGGGATCTGGGCCCGAAGAGAATCGGCTGCACCTCCGGAGAGGACGCGGCCAGCGCGCCCGCGACGACCTCGTGTGGCCCACGATCCCCACCCATCGCGTCGACCGCGACCCGAACGGGCGTGCTCAAGCGGCGCTTCCTTACGGAGCGGGTGTGCGGAGCGGCTCGACCTCGCGTCCCCGATATGTCTGGCAGTTCGGGCAGACGTGGTGCGGTCGCTTGGGCTGATGGCAGACCGGGCACTCGTTCACCCGGGGCGCCTGGATCCCATGCTGCGCCCGTCGCTTGTCGCGGCGCGCCTTCGACGTTTTCCTCTTCGGAACAGCCATGGGCAGGCCGCCGAGTATAGCCAGGCGTTACAATCGTCCCGGCGCCTCGCAGCGCCGCTCTATGCGTGCCTGATCGCTTCATACCGTAGTCCCGGCCCATTTGCGGCCGTCTCGTCGATCTGGAGGCACGCTTGTCGCACGGCCCACTCGGCACGCTCAGTGCCACACAGATTTCCAAGCAGCGCGGCGGCCGGCCCGTGCTCGAGCAGGTCTCGCTCACCGTCGGGCCCGGGAGCCGGGTCGGCGTCGTGGGTCCGAACGGGATCGGCAAGTCGACGCTGCTGCAGGTCCTCGGCGGCCTGATCGAGCCAGACGCAGGCTCGATCAGACGTGCGCCCTCGACGCTCGAGGTCGGATACCTGCCCCAAGAGAGCGACGCGAGGCCGGGTGAGACGGTGCGCGCCCATCTCGTTCGGCGCACTGGAATCGCGGACGCCGAGCGCGCGCTGCGCGAGGCCGCGGGCGCGCTCGCAGAGCAACCTTCGCGAGGGGAGGCCTACAGCGAGGCACTCGAGCGCTTCCTGGCGCTCGGCGGAGCGGACATCGACCCCAGAGCGGCCTCGGCGTGTGCAGCCGTCGGGCTCGAGCCGCGGTATCTCGATACGGCGATGTCCGAGCTCTCCGGCGGAGAACGGGCACGGGCCGCCCTCGCAGCCCTGGCCCTCGCCCGGTTCGAGATCATCTTGCTCGACGAGCCCACGAACGACCTGGACTTCGACGGTCTCGAGCGCCTCGAGCAATTCCTGTCGACCGTGCCGGTCGGGATCGTCGTCGTCTCGCACGATCGCGCCTTCCTCGATCGAACGGTGAACCGCGTGCTCGAGTTCGAAGCGGAGACGGGACGGACGAAGGAGTACGCGGGCGGCTGGGCCGAATACGAGCGTGCTCGCGTAGCGGCCGCCGACCGCCACCGGCAGGATTACGCCCGCTTCGTCGACGAGCGCCAGCGGTTCGACGGTCTCCTGCGGGTACGACAGAGTCAGGCGCGGGCGGGCGGAAAGCAAGCCGATCGGCGCGGGACGAACGCGCTCTCGTCCAAGGTGCGAGCCGCGGAGCGGAGACTCGAGCGGCTCGAGCGCGTGGAGAAGCCCTGGACGCCGTGGGGGCTTCACTTTTCTCTGACGCCTGAGGCGCGGGGAAGCGACGTCACCGTCCGCCTCGAGCGGGCGGTCGTCGAGCGCCCCGGTTTTCGGCTCGGCCCGATCGACCTCGAGCTCAGCTGGCAGGATCGCCTCGCGGTTCGGGGGCCGAACGGAAGCGGCAAGACCACCTTGCTCCAAGCACTCGTCGGGAGGGTACCGCTCGCAGCCGGATCTCGCTACATCGGGCCGGGCGTCGTGCTCGGCGAGCTCGACCAGACGCGAAACCTCTTCGCCGGACGGACAGCGCTGCTCGAGATCTTCACGCGCGAGTCGCCACTCGCGCCGGCCGAGTCGCGCAATCTCCTGGCCAAGTTCAACCTCCGCGCCGAGCTGGTCATGCGGCCCGCGGGACTTCTGTCACCCGGCGAGCGGACGCGAGCGGTGCTGGCTCTCCTCTCTGCCCGCGGCGTCAACTGCCTTGCGCTCGACGAGCCGACGAACCACCTCGACCTCGAGGCGATCGAGGAGCTCGAGACGGCACTCGCGCACTACGACGGTACGGTCGTGCTCGTGACGCACGATCGCCGCTTCGCGGAGAGCTTCGACGCCACTCGCACGCTCGAGTTGTAGAAGCCGGCTCGATCCGTCGGAGTCGGCCGGCGCGCCCTACCCGTCCGAATGCTCGCGAAGCTGCGCCAGCGCTGCCCAGCGGGGGTCGAGCCGCGCTTCTGTGTGCACATGGGGCTCGATGTTCAGGTTCTTGCCGCACATGGCGCAGAGGCCGGCGCAGTCCGGGCGGCAAAGGATCTTGTCCGGAAGCGCGAGCGCGACCGCGTCGCGTGCCCACGCGGAGAGATCGAGCTGGCCCTCCACGAGGTAGGGATTCCGAAGCTCGTCCGAATCGGCCCTGTTCGCCTGGTACTCGCGCGCCGAGACCGGAACGTCGAGCACGGCGTCCGCGAGGCAGCGGAAGCACGGCCCGTGCAGACGGGCATCCAGGCGCAGCTCGAAAACCGTACCCGTGCTCGCCCGGCTGATCGCAAGCGCTCCCGGGATCTTCTCGGGCACGGCGATGTACCGCTGGCCCCCGTAACGGAGAGGCTCGAGCGTCACCTCCTGCTCGTCCCGGTATTCCTCTCCTGACCGCAGCTTCAACGAGCGCATGCTGAAGCTGGTCATCGGCGGAGCCTAGCAATCACCTCGGCGCCGCCCAGGAAGGTCCTGGCGGCCGTTCAGAATGACGATTCGTCGTCGGAGTGCTAGTACGAGTCTGAGTCGTCGGAGTTCGTACTCGCGGCGACGCCCGCAACGACGGACTCCTGCGAGCGCTCCTGCAGACGCTCGCGGCCTCGCTTGACCGCGCCGAGAAACTTGTCGAGATTCGTCTCGAGCGTCGAGAGGATGCTGTCTGCCCAGTCTTCCATCTCGAGCCGCGTCTCGCGTGCCGACCGGCGAGCCTCGTCGACGATCTCCTGCGCCTGGCGCTCGGCGAGCTTGACGATCTCCGTCTGGGATGCTTCGCGAACAGCCTGCTCACGGGCCTCGCCGAGTATCCGGTCGACCTCTCGCTTCGCCTCAGCGAGCATCTCCTGACGCTCCTTGACGATCCAGCGGGCCTGCTTGATCTCCTCGGGGATGGTCGCGCGCATCTGGTCGAGGATGTCGTAGATCTCCTCGCGGTCGATGCGCACCTGGTCTGTCAGAGGCACGGCCTTTGCGTTGTGCACCAGGTCGTCGAGCTTGTCGATCAGTACGAGTACGTCCATGGGGCGGAAGTCTACTCGCGCGGGCTGACGGGGGCGCCGGGTCGCACGGCTGCGAACATCTCGGTGAAACGCCTGGCGACGGACTCGGGCACGAGCTCGTCCACATTACCGCCGAAAGTGGCGATCTCCTTGACGCCGCTCGACGAGACGAAGCTGAAATGAGGCCGAGCCATCACGTAGACCGTCTCGACGTCCGGTGCCAGCGTGCGGTTGAGATGGTTCGTCTGGAATTCCCACTCGAAATCGGAGGTGACGCGAAGCCCCCTGAAGATCGTTCTCGCTCCGAAGCGTCGGGCGAAGTCGACGACGAGCTCGGAGAAGATCTCCACCTCAACGTTGCCGACCCCGGCGAGCGCGTCCCGCAGGAAGCCGACGCGCTCCTCGGCGGGGAAGAGCGTCTGCTTGTGCTGCGGATCGCGCACGACGCCGACGACCACGCGCTCGAAGATCTCGGCAGCCCGCTGGATGATGTCGAGGTGGCCGAGGGTCACCGGGTCGTAGCTCCCCGGGCAGATCGCGGTGAGCGGCGTCCCCTTCAGGGGGTCCCCTCGAACACCGTGAGCCGCGCAGAGCCGTAGCGTCGGCTCGTCCGCTCGGTTAGTGGCAAGCGCGGCTGTGCACGCGCGGAGGTCTCGAAGACGAGCAGACCGTCCTTGGTCACGAGGCCGGGCAGGTACCGCGCGAGAAGGGATTCCAGCGAGGACAGCATCCGGTAGGGCGGGTCCACGAGCACCAGATCGTAGCGCCTGCCTGCAGCGGAGTCGGCGGCGATGGCCTGTGCGGCGTCGGTGCAGAGCACCGTTCCCCCGGGCAGGCGAAGCGTGTCGAGGTTTCGCTCGATCACGCGACATGCCCGCCGGTCCGACTCCACGAAAACCGCGCTCGCCGCTCCGCGGGAGAGCGCCTCGAGCCCCATCGCGCCGGATCCCGCATAGAGATCGAGGACAGTCGCGCCGTCGACCGGACCGACCAGGCTAAAGGCCGCCTCGCGCACGCGGTCGCCGGTCGGGCGAGTCTCTGCCCCCTTGGGCGACGCGATCGAGGCTCCCTTACGCGAGCCGGAGATGATCCGCATCGGCAAAGCGTGCCTCGACTTCATCTGCCAGCGGGCCTGAGTGGTCGAGGAGCTTCGCGGCCTCCTGGCGTGCCTGCTCGAGCAGGGCTCGGTCAGTGCGCAGCCGCGTGAACTTCAGGTCCGAGATGCCTGCCTGCCTCGTCCCCAGAAGCTGGCCCTCTCCCCGAAGCTCGAGATCGACCTCGGCGAGCTCGAAGCCGTCGCTCGTGCGAACGAGGGCGGCCAGGCGGGCGCGTGCGGCGTCGGTCAGGTCGTCCTTCGGCCGCGAGACGAGCAGGCAGTACGATTGCTCACCGCTGCGACCGACCCGGCCGCGCAGCTGGTGCAGTTGCGCCAGTCCGAAGCGATCGGCCTCCTGGACGATCATGATCGTGGCGTTCGGGCAGTCGACGCCGACCTCGATCACCGTCGTGGCTACGAGAACATCGAGATCGCGCGCGCGGAAGCGCGCCATCAGATCGCGGCGTTCCGAAGGCCGTAGCTTTCCGTGCATGCAGCCAACGCGGAGCCCGCGCAGCTCCGCCCGCTGCAGACGTTCCGCCTCCTGCTCCGCAGCCCGGGCCTCGCTCGTCTCCGACTCGGTCACGAGCGGGCAGACGACGTACGCCTGGCGGCCCGCCTCGAGGTGTGCTCGGAGCCGCCGATAGGCCTCGGCGCTGCGATCTTGGGTCACCCACCTCGTGACCACGGGCTTGCGGTTCGCAGGTGGTCGTGCAAGCTCACTTACGTCCAGATCCCCGTAGACGGTCAGAGCAAGCGTGCGGGGGATCGGCGTCGCTGTCATGTGCAGCGTGTGCGGCGAGCGGCCGTCGGTCAGCGCGTGTCGCTGCTCGACCCCGAAGCGATGCTGCTCATCGACGACGGCGACCGCGAGATCGGCAAACTCCACGCCTCGCTGAATGAGCGCGTGGGTGCCCACGGCGATCTGCGCCTCTCCGGTTCCGATCGCGGCGAGGGCGGCCGCGTGGCCGGCGGCGCCGAGCGCGCTCGTGAGCAGGACGCACTTCACGCCCAGTTCCTGAAGAAGGGTCTCGACCGTCAGGAAGTGCTGCTCGGCGAGCGTCTCGGTCGGCGCCATCAGCGCGCCCTGGCGACCTCGCTCCACGGCGCGGAGAAGGGCGTGGAGAGCGACGACGGTCTTGCCCGAGCCGACGTCGCCCTGGAGGAGGCGCCGCATCGGCGTCGAGCGCTCGAGATCGGCGTCGAGCTCTGCGAGCGCACGCTCTTGATCCGGCGTGAGCCGAAAGGGAAGCGCCCCACGAAGAGCTCGGGTGAGCTCGCCGCCTCGACGCAGGCTTGGCGCGACCGCGTCCTCCCGCTCGCGATTCTGCCGGAGCAAGGCGATCTGAAGGAAGAGCAGCTCGTCGAGCGCGAGGCGCCGGCGGCCGCGCTCCCCCTGGTCCGGCGTGCGGGGTCTGTGGAGCGCGTAGAGGGCATCCGGAAGGCGCGGCAGCGTGAGGCGCACCCGCAGATCCGCTGGCAGCGGATCGGGCAATCCAGCGGCCAGGGGAAGCACCGCACCGACGAGCTCGCGCAGCTTCTTGACGGAAACCTCCTCGCTGGCCGCGTACACGGGCGCGAAGTCGGCGGTCTGGGCGTCTCCCTGAAGGTCGTACGACCGCACCACGAACTCGCCGCCCCGCAACTGACCTCGCAGGCGAACGAGCGTGCCGGGGGAGATCTTGCCCGCGAGCCACGCCTGGTTGAACCAGATCGCCGTGACGCGGCCCGTCGCGTCCTCTACGGCCGCGCTGACGATCTTGAGGCGGCGGGCCCGGCGTACGGTCACGTGACGCACCTCACCTGCGATTGCGACCTCCTCCTCCCCCACCAGGTCGGCGATCGAGCGCTCCGGCACGGCCGGCTCGTACCGCCGCGGCCGGTACTCGAGCAGGTCACGGACGTTTCGAAGCCCCAGCTTGCGAAGGTTGCGTTTCAGCGTCGGGCCCACTCCGGAAAGGGAGTCGAGCTCGAGCTCGAGTGGCGCGAGGTTCGGCGCGGTCTTCGGAGCGGGCCAGCGGGCAGGCGGGTCGGTGCCGGCAAAGCCGGCCGTGAACCGGGTCGGTGTCGCCTCCGCGAGCAGCGGAGCCGAGTATAGGGACGCGCTGCGGACGGCCCTACCCGTCAGGCCCGAAGGGCGAGCTCGCGCTGCAGAACCGAAGCGAGCGCTGTCAGCGCGAGACGCGTCTCGTCGAGCTCGGGCTCGCGCGTGGTGATCCGCTGCAGGCCGATCCCGGGCAGGAGAAAGAACCGGGCGGCAGCGTGACTCGATGCCTGCACGGCTTGCCAGAACTCCATCGTCACGGCGAGCGATAAAACGGTGAGGACGAACGGCGTGTACGGCGCGATCGGCAGCGGCCACAGCAACTCGACCCCGGTCGAGACGGGCAACGCAAGGGCAGCGAAGTTCGTCCCGCACCGCCACGAGAGTCTCGACGGCAGTGCCTGTCCGTGCCACGTCTCCTCGAGCCGCCGCTCCTCGGCCGCTGCGATCGCCCGGTGCTCTGCCCCGTGCAGCGCGAGCGTCCGTCCGCGGAAGAGTATGCCGAGCAGCATCGCCGTGAGGGCGAGAGCCACAACGGTTCCGAGCGTGCCGGGCAGGAAGACGAACCCGAACGGGACGAGGAGCCCGGTGGCGAGCAGAGCGCGCTCCTTCGGCCCGGCAACACCTCCCGCGCGAAAGAGCGGCGAGAGGGAGGCGGCGATGCTCAGCAGGCCGCGAACGAGCGGTATCGCGCGCGGGGCGTGCGCCGCGCGCGGCATCGCTCCGTGGCGGAGGCCGCCGTCCTGCGCGGCAAAAGCCCAGAAGCGCTCGCTCACGATCACGACGCCGTTCGGCCTTGCCATTCCCCCGAGCCGTGGAAGCGACCCGGTTCGATCGGCGTGTTCGAGTATCCGAACGACACCGCAAGAGTCCATAAAGAGAGCTTGCCAGAAAGCAACGAGCCGCCCGAGGCGAGATCTCGATCCCGGGCGGCTCGGATCAGTCGGAAGCTGGCCTAGAAGCGGCCGCGGGAAAAGAAACCGAGCAGCACCAGCACGAGGACGATGATCAGGATGATCCAGAGAATGCTCAAGTAGACGCCTCCTTTCGCATGCCGGTGGGTATGCCCGCGGCCCCGCGTCGGCAAACCACCGCTGCGTCCGGGAAGAAACGGCCGCACAGGGGGCTAGTTTGGACATTTCGGCGCGGATAGTTGATACTGCGCCGGAAGGCGGGTCCGCGCTCGTCCGACGAGAGATTCAACCCCGTCTCGAGTCGAGTCCAGAGTGCGGTTCAATCGGAGGGGGAGGTCATCCTCGGAGCTTCCCCTCCGGCCCGCCTTCCCTCGCCCGCCTGGCCGGCAGACGTTCGCGAGTCGCGACGTCGGCTCCGACCGGCGTTCATGCCCCGCCGGGCCCGCCCCTAGGACGAAACCGCCGGTACGAACACTCCTCCGCTACGTCAAGTGGAAGTACAGCGCGTAGAGCAGTTCCACCGCGGGGTTCGACGTATGCACCGCGACGTCCTGGGGGACGTCGAGCAGGCCTTCCGAGTAGTTGAAGAGGATCCGTACTCCGGCGTCCACGAGGTCGTTCGCGACCGCCTGGGCGCTCCCGGCGGGTACTGCGAGGACGCCGACGATGATGTTCTTCTCCCGCACGGTGTCCTTCAGGGACGCGTATTCGCTCACGGGCATGTCACCGACGGTGCGTCCCACCTTCTCGGGATCGGTGTCGAAGACGGCGGCGATGTTGATCCCGTGCTCCGCGAAGATCGGCGAGCTCGCTATCGCCTCTCCGAGGCGGCCCGCCCCGATCAGCGCGATGTTGTGCTGACCCTGGGTGCGGAGTATCTTCCGGATCTCGCTGAGGAGGCTGTCGATCGTGTAGCCGACGCCCCGCTTCCCGAACTTTCCGAACGCCGAGAGATCCCTTCGGATCTGCGTGGCGTTGATGTTCGTGTAATCGGAGATCTCCTGCGAGGAGATCCGCTCCTTACCCATCTTCTTGGCCTGAGTCAGGACCTGGAGATAGCGGCTGAGCCGAGCGGCGACACCGACGGTCAGACGATCGACATCTTGCTCGCGCGCTTGTAACACCACACAACCATTGTGCCATTCCCCATCACACTGCGCCGGAGATAGTTACAAACTCACACTCGAGGGTCGACTTTGTGTGCCGAGCTTGCGCCGGAGACCTTCCGGCTGGACGTGGTAGACGAAGGCGCGCTCGCCGTCGATCTCGACGACCGGAAGGAACTCGCGATACCTAGCCTCGAGCTCTCGATCGCCGGTGATGTCGACCTCGCGAAGAGCGAAGTCGAGTTCCTCCTGAAGCGTGATCAGGGTCTTCCGGGCACGCCCGCACAGATGACAGCCAGCGGCGTGGTAGAGCACGACGTCCCTCACCTCACTCGTGGGACGGGAAGCAACGCTCCCCCGCTTCGTCATGGATACAGCCCCCGCGTGATCGTCGCCTCCGCCACGCGCTCGACCGCCACACCGTAAGCCGCCATCCGCAGGCTCATGTCGCGCTTCTCGGCCACCGCCCAGGTCTCGTCGAAAGCCCGGGTGACGATGTCGTTCAGCTTCGCGTTGACCTCGTCCTCTTTCCAGAAGTACTCCTGGAGGCCCTGAACCCATTCGAAGTACGAGACGACGACACCGCCCGCATTGGCGAGGATGTCCGGGAGAACGAGGACGCCGCGGCCCTCCAAGATGTCGTCGGCGTCGGGCGTAACCGGCCCGTTGGCCCCTTCGCAGATGATCTTCGCCTTCACCTTGTCGGCGTTCGACCGGGTGATCACCTGCTCGAGCGCGCACGGCGCAAGCACGTCGCAATCGAGCAGGAGGAGTTCCTCGTTCGAGATCGCCTCGGCGCCACGCAAGCCGGCGAGGGAGCCGTGCTCGCTCTTGTGCGCGAGAGCGGCCGAGATGTCGATGCCCTGAGGGTTGTGAAGCGCGCTCCGCGAGTCGGAGAGCCCAATCACCGTCGCGCCCTCCTCGGCGAGGAAGCGGGCGAGATAGCTGCCGACGTTTCCGAAGCCCTGCACGGCGACGCGCAGGTCTTGCATCGCGCCCTCCTGCTGCCGGACGGCCTCGCGTAGACAGTAGAGAGCTCCCCGTGCGGTTGCCTCCTCTCGTCCGAGCGAGCCTCCGATCGTGATCGGCTTGCCGGTCACGACGCCGAGTACGGAGTGTCCCTTGTTCATCGAGTACGTGTCGAAGATCCACGCCATCACGCTCGCGTCGGTGCCGACGTCCGGTGCCGGAATGTCGCGCTCGGGCCCGATCTCGTTAATGATCTCGCTCGTGAAGCGCCGCGTCATGCGCTCGAGCTCGTCGCGTGAAAGGCGCTTCGGATCGCAGACGACGCCGCCTTTCGCGCCGCCGAACGGGATCCCCATCAGAGCACACTTCCAGGTCATCCACATCGCGAGCGCCTTGACCTCGTCGAGCGTGACGTCCTGGTGATAACGGATGCCCCCCTTCGACGGGCCGCGCGCAATGTTGTGAGTCACGCGATACCCCTGGAAGACGGAGACGGAGCCGTCGTCCATGCGGGTGGGAATCGAGACCGCGAGCGACTTCTTGCACTCGCTCAGGACGTTCACGAGGCTCTGGTCGAGCTGGAACAGGTCGGCGACGCGGCGCAGCTGCGTGCGCGCGACCTCGAAGGGGTTCTCACGAAGGTGCGAGACGGGGGCTTCGACTGTGGTCAAGGCTCACTCCTCTTTTGCCTGCAAAGCGGCACGAGTATACGTCCGATCGGCGACAAGAAGTGCCGACTCAGCGGCCCGGGCGGGTCTTGCGTGGCGCGAGCAGGCGGAAGTCGATCGTCCGCCGCGTCGGCGGGCCGTCGCCGGTGGGGACCGCGGTCAAACGCAGGCGGTACCAGCCCCGGCCGAGCACCTGGCCGCCCGGTCCACGTCCCGTGAGACCGAACCCGAGGCGCCCCGGCAGCACATTTCGCAGTCGTGCCAGCGGCCCGAACCGCCTGCCTTTGCGCGACCAGAGCTCGATGTCGAGACGAGCGAGGGCGTGAACCTCTCGCGGTGGGCGGATAACCCCAGCGCGCAACGAGAGGACGGCAGGACGGGTGTCGGAAGGACGGAAGCTTTGTGGGCGCAGCTCGATGTTCCCGATCAGATTGGCCGGCGAGGGCCCGAAGGTCAGTGCCCAGGGAACCCGTGCCACCACCCCGGCCTCCGGAATGATTCGGACGACGCCCTCGAGCGGTGGACCCTGCGCAACTCCCCTGAGTTGCGCCCGGACGCGCACCCGAGCCTCGTCACCGGGCCGGAGAGCCAAGGTCGAGGGGAAGGCTGAGAAGCTCACTCGGTGCGCGTCCTGCCCGCGCCGGTCGAACCGAACCTTCGCGCGGAGCGGCCGCGTCGAGAGGTTCCGGACCGTCAGCTCCCGGCTCGAGCCCCAGTCCGGCTTGGTGACGAGTGGAAAGGCGAGGGAGCCTGGCTCCACCGCAAGCTCGGACGCGACCGCTGCTCCGACGTCGACGAGACCGGCCCCCTGTGCCCTGATCGAATCCCCTGCCAACGGCCGAGCCGAGCCGCTGAGCAGGCTACGAAGCGAACGCGCGTCGATTCCCGGCCTGGCCTGGGCGAGCAAGGCCGCGGCTCCCGCTACCGTGGCGGCGGCGCCGCTCGAGCCGTTCACCGTCCCGTAGCGCGGAAGTCCGTCGTCGCTGACGCCCGGCTCGGCCGTCCGGAGCGCGACGCCCGGAGCTGCGATGTCGGGCTTGACGCGGCCGTCGAAGGACGGTCCCCGAGAAGAGAAGGTGGCGATGTGCCCAGCCGTCGAGTTCGAGCCCAGCTGCGCCGCGCCGATCGTCGCTGACGTTTCCGTCCCTGCCCGGATCGCGGCCCGGATCGCCGTCGCGGCGGACGAGGGAAGCCCGATCACGGGCACGCCCACGCTCTGATCGAGTCCGAGCGCTCCGGCCGGAAGAGACTCACCGTAGAGCAGCACCGCGTGGGCACCTGCGGCCGCCGCGCTCTCGACGGCCGCGGTCGGATTCTCGCCGGCCGGGACGAGCGCTGCGCGTCCGGCGACGAGGCTCCGCCCGCCCGCGTCGAAGTATGAGTCCAGACTCGAGCCTCCCTCCTCGAGGCGTGGTGCTCCGAGCGGAAGCGTCAGCAGGCCGGTTCGCGTCGGCGGGCCGGCGAGCGGCAGAACGCCCTCGTAGACGATACTGAGACCCGAGCGCAGCACGAGGCGGACGTCCTCCGTGCGACGGCGGAGGTCTGCGGCGCCGACGGTCAAAGCAGCGGGCGCACCCCCCGGCCCGGCGATGAGTCCGTACGCCGCGCCACCGGGCCCGTCGTTACCGGCCGGGACGACGACGAGGTTGTCCAGTCGAAATGCACCACCGACCGCTCTCGCCTCCGGGCCGTCCGCAAACGAGGCGAACGGTTCCGCGAGCGGGAGGAGCGTGACGCGCGTGCCGTCGTGGGCATCGCCGTCCCCGTTTGGATCCACGGCTCGCTCGAGGCCCGCGATCACCTGGTCCGTGCGCGCGAAGACGGCCCAATCACCACTCGCCTCCTGCTGCCAGCCGGCGACCCGGATCGGCAGTACCGTGGCCCCTCTGGCGACGCCGGCAACGCCGTCCGGCCCGCCTGCGCCGACGAGGATCCCGGCCATCTCCGTACCGTGGCGCTCGAGTTGCGCTCCGTCGGCCGGGTTCGCATCGGCCCCTGCCGACCGATCGCCGCTCACGATGTCGAACCCCTTGCGCACGCGATTGCCCAGATAGGGATGCAGACGGTCGACACCCGTGTCGAGGAGCGCGATCGTCACGCCCGAGCCGTCGAAGCCTGGCAGCGACAGGGCGGAGCGGCCGGCGTCGGTGTGGGCCCGCATTCGCAACGAGAGCCCCGCCGGATAGCCGATCCGCACCGGATAGAGGCCCTCCACCTCAGGCGCCTGGTCGAGGAGCGAGACCGCACGGGGGTCGAGTGCCGCCGAGAAGCCGTTCAGCACACGCGTGTAGCGGAGATCCAGCTCGATCCGCGCTCCCTGCAGCGAGAGCCGCTCGAGCAGCCGCCGCTGCGCATCCAGCGCCTCGCGCGTCCAGCGGCGCTGGTCCTCCTCGCTCGCGAGACCACCGACGAGGGCGACCCTGTCCGCGAGTGATGGCGCCTTCAGAACGACGATCGTACGCTGGCCGATCGCGACGTTCGCGCGGTCGTGAGGAACGAGCGCGATCCAGCGAGTCGAGCCGGCCGCGGCCGGCTCACGCGCGAGATCACTCGACCCCCCGGCCGCGACCAGAAAGAGAGTCGCGGCGAGAGCCACGATCGCGAGCGGCCCGATCTGACAGGGCTCACTGAGCCTGGAAGGAGGCGTATGCATCCAGCGCAAGGTAGCTGGGCGCTGCGATGGGCTCGCGATAGCGCGAGGCCGAGGCGATCATCGCCGCGTTGTCGGTGCAGAGAGAAAGCGGTGCGAAGGACGCGCCTTCGAGAGCGGCTCGCAGCTCGGAGTTCGCGGCAACCCCGCCGACGACTGCTACGTGATCCGTGCCTACCGCCCGGGCGGCGGCGAGCGCCGACTGGACGAGCGCGCGCACGAGAGCGCGCTGGTAGCTGGCAGCGAGGTCGGCCCGCCGCGCCGCAAGCTCTTCCTCTGTGAGGTCACGAAGCGCGTAGAGCAGGGCCGTCTTCACGCCCGAGAACGACAGGTCGTGCCCGGGCACGTTGGCCACCGGAAACCGAAAAGCCTCCGGGTCTCCCTGCCGGGCAAGTCGATCGAGCGCCGCGCCTCCGGGATAGCCGAGCCCGAGCAGTCGCGCTCCCTTGTCGAACGCCTCGCCTGCCGCGTCGTCGAGGGTGCCACCGAGCACGTGGAAACTGCCTCGCTCGCGGACATCGAGCAGCAACGTGTGACCTCCACTCGCGAGCAGACAGCAGAAGGGTGGCTCCACGGGATCGGGCTCCAGATACAGGGAGGCGACATGACCGTGGAGGTGATCGACGGGTACGAGCGGCAACCTCTTTGCCCAGGCGAGTGCCTTCGCGCCCGTCAAGCCGACGAGGAGTGCCCCCACGAGGCCCGGCCCCTGCGTGACAGCGAGACTCGTCACGGCGTCGAGCTCCGTTCCCGCTTCCCGCAGGGCATCCTCGACGACGGGAACGAGGAGCTCGAGATGACGGCGGGAGGCGACCTCGGGCACGACACCGCCGTAACGCGCGTGAAGAGCCGCCTGTGACGAGACAACGTTCGCGAGGACGTGGCCGTCGTCGGTGACGAGCGCGGCGGCGGTCTCGTCGCATGACGTCTCGAGACCGAGAATCACGCGTTGCCGCCGCGTTCGCCACCGAAGCGCTCGACGGCTTGCTTCGCGGTCGGCTCGGCAACCGGGTCCTTCCACATGATCAGCGCGTCCTCGCGGTTGTCCGTGTAATAGCCGCGCCGAACCCCGCGAGACTCGAAGCCGAGGCGCTCGTAGAGCCGGATCGCCTCGGCGTTCGAGACGCGCACCTCGAGCGTGTAGCCGCGCCGGCCCTCGGCGGCCAGCTCGAACGCCCGCTCCAGCAGGATGGTCGCGATTCCGCGGCGGCGGTAGTCCGGCTCGACTGCGATGTTCATCAGGTGCCAGGCGTCGACATAGCGTGACAGGATCAGGTATCCGACAAGCGACTTGGTCGCGAGGTCGAAGGCGCCCAGACAGAGCGACGAAGGCTTCGCGAACTCGCCGGCGAACATCGATCTCGACCAGGGAGTCGGGTACGAGCGCCGCTCGATCCGCTCGATCGCCCCCAGGTGGCGAACACCCAGCCTCTTGATCTCGGCCGTCATCCCCTGATTCGGTCCGCATCCGGGATCCGGAGGTAGAGCGGGTCCACCTGCTCGGCTGGCCCGAACTCGTCCGCGAGCACCGCATGGAAGCGTGCGAGCGGAAGGTGAAGTGCGCTCGGGTCGGGCGGAACGACGGCCCCGGCACGCTCCCATACCGGCCGGTAGCGAACCGCCCCGTCGCCGACGCAGCTCGTACCCGCCTCGAGCTCGAGCTCGGCAGGTCGAAGACAGGCCGGGATCCCGTCGAGGAGCGTGAAGATCTCCCCCCTCTTCGCATCGACGATCGGAACCGCGCCCGGGGCTCCCTGGGCAAGCGCGCGGAGCGTGGAGACACCCGCGACCTTCAACGAGAGCGCAAACGCAAGCGAGCGAGCCGCCGACAGGCCGATCCGGATCCCGGTGAAGCTGCCGGGACCGACCCCCACGACCAGGCCCGTCAGCTCCTCGGGCGAGGCCCCGGCCTCCCGCAGCAGGTCGTCGACGTCCACGAGCAGCCGAACGGGTGTGGAGATACGCTCGCCGAGCAGGGTGCCGTCGCGCAGAAGGGCGCTCGTCGCCACCGCCGTGGCGGTGTCAAACGCGAGAGTCAACAACCGCCGAGCACTCGGCGCAGCAGTGAGCCTTCTCGACCCGCAAGCTTCACCATCCTTTGGCCTCGATCGAGATGATCTAACCGTACCGCTACACGCGGTGCTGCCAGCGCCTGCCCCGCCGCCTCGGGCCACTCGACGAAGACGACCGCCTCGTCGAAGTAGGGCTCGAGATCGCCCCACTCGCCATCGGAGACCCCGGAGAAGCGGTAGAGGTCCAGATGCGAGACCGGAACGCGCCCCTCATAACGGTGCCCGATCGTGTAGGTCGGGCTGGTGACCGGAGTCGTCACGCCGAGGCCACGGCACGCGCCGCGCACGAAGGTCGTCTTCCCGGCGCCGAGCTCGCCCGCGACGGTGACGAGGTCGCCGACCTCGAGCTCGGCCCCGAGCCGCGCTGCGAGCGCTTCTGTCTCCTCCGGGGAGGAGGTTCGCCGCTGCACCGGTGCCTAGAACAGGCCGAGCTGAACGACGGGCTCGGGTGTGACGGCCACGAGAGCCGGTGGTTGTGGCGTTTCGGCCACCGGGCCGTCGAGGAGGTCGGGGAGACGGCGAAAGTCGGCCTCGAGCACGTTCAGCATCGCCGGCGTGTAGAGCGCCGCAGCGGGGTGATAGAGCGGGTAGAGCTTGACCCGACGCCGGCCGATCGTCGTCTCCTGCTCGCGCCCGTGAACCTGCGTGATCCCAACCGGACGGCCGGAGAGGAGCTTCGTCGCGAAATTGCCCAGCGTGGCGACGACCGTCGGCTCGATCAACTCGATCTGACGGAATAGGTGCGCTTCGCAGGCCTCGATCTCGTCCGGCTGAGGGTCCCGGTTCCCGGGCGGGCGGCACTTGATCACGTTCGCGATGTACACGTCGGCGCGTGACATCCCGATCCCCGCCAGCAGCCCGTCGAGCAGCTTTCCGGCCTGGCCGACGAAGGGGTATCCCTGCCGGTCCTCGTGGAAGCCCGGCGCCTCGCCGACGAACATCAGGTCGGCGTCAGAGTCGCCGACCCCGAAAACCACCTGTGTCCTGCCTGCCGCGAGGCGGCATCGCGTGCAGCCCGACGCCAGCGCCGCATAGGCCTCGAGAGCTCCTCGGCGGGTCAGGCTCTCGCTAGCAGCTGCCACAGCTTCCGCCGCAACAACCGCTTCCACCCGAGGACGCACCGCCCAGAGGGCCGGTGTCCCGGGCGGCACCATGGGCGGCGAAAACCGAGAACTGCTTCGAGACCCGCTCTGCCCCGCAGTCTGGACAGCTCGGGGCGCCGTCGCTCGCCCGCACGAGCTCCTCGAAGTGGCACTCGCACACCATGCACACGTACTCGTAGATCGGCATCGCCCGGAGAGTCTAAGCACGCAGCCGGACGCGCTGCAAACGATGCGGTCGGGATAGACTCGACGTGCCCGGTATCCACCAGGGAACTGGAGCCAGCTGATGTTCGGGACAGCGCGAATCGTCGGAATGGGCCGTGTCGGTTCGGTCCTTGCAGCCCGCCTGCGGGAGCGGGCCGTCCGTCCGGGCGAGGAGGGAGCCGAGCTCGTTCTGCTCTGCGTTCCCGACGCGGCGATCCACGATGTCGCTGCCGAGATCGCTCCGGGCCCGTGGATCGCGCACGTCAGCGGCGCGACCTCCCTCTCCGCCCTCGATCCCCACACGAGCCGCTTCAGCGTCCATCCGCTCCAGACCTTCACCCGTGCTCGGGGTGCCGAGCAGCTGGACGGAGCCTTCGCCGCGGTGACCGCGGAGACCGACGAGGCCCGCGAGCGCGCGTTCTGGCTCGCCGAGACGCTCGCTCTGAAGCCCTTCGAGCTGGCCGACCAGGCGCGGCCGATCTACCACGCAGGCGCCGCAATCGCATCCAACTACCTCGTGACGTTGTACCGCTCGGCCGCCGGGCTCTTCGAAGCGGCCGGAGCGCCGCCGGAAGCGCTCGTGCCGCTGATGCGGCGGACGATCGAGAACGACTTCGAGCTCACCGGCCCGATCGCACGAGGGGATTGGCAGACGGTCGAGGCACACAGGCGCGCCATCCGGCAGGCTCGGCCCGAGCTCGAGCCGGTCTACGACGCCCTGGCGGAGCTGACAGCGCCGTGAAGGTGCTGCGCACGGTCGCCGGAGTGCGGAAGGCGCTGGGATCCTCTCGAGAGAGCTGTGACGTCGGCCTCGTGCCCACGATGGGCGCGTTTCATCGGGGCCACCTTTCCCTCTTTCACGCCGCTCGGGAGGAGTGCGACACGGTCGTCGTCAGCCTGTTCGTCAATCCAGCGCAGTTCGGCGAGCTCGCCGACCTGGAGCGCTATCCGCGCGACGAGGAGCGCGATGCGAAGCTAGCTGAGGAAGCCGGAGTCGACATCCTCTTTGCTCCGGCGGCCGACGAGATCTATCCGGCCGGCTTCCAGACCTGGGTCGAGGTCGAGGAGCTCGGCCGCGCGCTCGAAGGCACGTTCCGACCAGGGCACTTTCGCGCCGTCGCGACGGTCTGTCTCAAGCTCTTCAACGTCGTGCGCCCCCGGCGCGCGTACGTCGGGCAGAAGGACGCCCAGCAGGTGGCGGTCCTCCGACGGATGATCCGCGACCTCGAGCTCGAGCTCGAGCTCCGCGTCCTGCCGACGGTTCGCGACCGCGACGGGCTCGCGCTCTCGTCACGAAACGCTCTGCTCTCGCCGGAGGAGCGGCAGCGTGCGCTCTGGCTCCCGCGTGCGCTCGCGACGAAGGATCCCGTGCAGGCACGGGAGCTGCTCCGCGACCTCGATGTCGACTACCTCGAGGTCGCGGACCTCGAGCCGCCCGTTCTCGCCGCCGCCGTGCGCGTCGGCTCGACTCGCCTAATCGACAACGTCGTCCTGGAAGGAGAACCTCGATGAGCATCCGCCCGCGCACTCCAGCTCCCGCCACGCCGGCGCCGGGAAAGCTCGCCCTGCCCGAGCTCGTCGAGATGAAGCGTCGCGGCGAGAAGATCGTCATGGTGACGGCCTATGACGCCTCGAGCGGGAAGCTCGCGGACGCGGCAGGGGTCGACCTCATCCTCGTCGGCGACTCAGCGGCGATGGTCGTGCTCGGCCACGAGTCCTCGACCGTGCCCGTGACGATGGACGAGATGCTGTTCATGACAAGGGCGGTCACCCGGGGCGCGCGGCGCCCGCTCGTCGTCGGCGACCTGCCGTTCGGCTCCTACCAGGTCTCGGACGAGGACGCCGTCCGCAACGCGATCCGGTTCGTCAAGGAGGCCGGCGCCGACGTCGTCAAGCTCGAGGGCGCAGGCCCTTCACTCGCACGAGTCCAGGCGATCGTCGGTGCCGGGATCGGCGTGATGGGTCACCTCGGTCTCACGCCCCAGTCGGCGACGGTGCTCGGGGGCTTCAAGACGCAGGGCCGGACCGCAGAGAAGGCCCAGCAGCTGCTCGACGATGCCCGCGCGCTCGAGGCGGCGGGCTGCTTCGCGCTCGTCCTCGAGGCGGTTCCGGCGCCTGTGGCCGAGCGAATCACGGCGGCGCTCTCGATCCCCACGATCGGGATCGGAGCCGGCTCGGGCTGCGACGGCCAGGTGCTCGTGTGGCACGACCTGCTGGGTCTCCACGACGGCCCCACACCGCGCTTCGTCAAGCAGTATGCCGACCTCAAAGAGGAGATCCGGCATGCTCTCGAGGCCTACGCCGGCGAGGTGCGAAGCGGTGCCTTTCCGGCCGAGCAGCACACGTACGCGATGCCGGCGGAGGAGCTTCCGCGCTTCGAGCGCGCGTGAACTAGTGCACCCGTCCGTAAGTCCGGTGCGTGATCCGGGGGATGGATCGTCGTTGGTGGCAAGGACGCAGGGAGTCCCGATAGTGGTTCTATCGGGGTGACCGAGGACGCAGCCACGGGCGGCGAGACGCCGCCGGGCGCGTGCCTAAACTTGCGGACGGGTGCACTAGCTCGCGAGGTAGAGCAGGAGAATCGTTCCCGCGATCATGGCGCCCGCCGCGGAGACCGCAGCGATGGAGCGCACCCAGCTCAGGCGGTAGACGATGTGGACACCGGTGACGAGGAGCACGAGCGTCCAGACGACCATGCCGAGCTCCACGAGGCCGAGCGCGCGGGCGAGCGGCCCGTCGTCGGCGCCGCCCGAGCGGAAGGCATCGCCACCGTAGAGCGCAAGTCGAAGCGGCCAGACGAGAACGAGCGCCAGCGCGAGCGGCGCGGCCGCGAAGGCGAGCGTGTGGCGTGCGCTGCGGTAGCTGCGCTCGCCTCCTGCAACGCGCGTGCCGAGCGACAGCACGCCGCCGCCGATCCAGTAGCCGAAGCCGCCGTAGAGCCCCCCGGCGAGAAAAGCGAGAACGGCCACGAGGACACCGTCGATCGCGCGGTCGTCGAGCTGCCTCCCGGTCGACGGAGCGGCGAGGATCGCCCCCAGCCCGCAGAGGAGCACCAGCGCCGTGACGGGGTCCTGCCGCGCGTTCAGGGCGTGGTCGGACTCGTCCCGGAGGGCTGCGAACACGGGCCGGGGGCTCTGGAGGATGAGAAGCGTCCGGAGCCACCAGGCGCGCTCCTCGCCCGGGCGCGGCTCGACGTAGGCCTCCACGAGGGGCAGCCTAGCGGCGCTACGCTGCCGCGGCGGTGCGCGCAGGAAGCGCGTCGCGCAGGAACTGCCCGGTAAACGACCGAGCGACTTCGGCCACCTGTTCCGGCGTCCCGGTGGCGACGACCTCGCCACCCCCCTCCCCACCTTCGGGGCCGAGGTCCACGATCCAGTCGGCCTGCTTGATCACGTCGAGGTTGTGCTCGATCACGAGGACGGTGTTGCCGGAATCGACCAGCCGCTGGAGCACCTCCAGCAGCTTCTCGATGTCCGCGAAATGGAGGCCGGTCGTCGGCTCGTCGAGGATGTAGAGGGTCCGCCCGGTTGCGATCTTGGAGAGCTCCGACGAGAGCTTCACGCGCTGCGCCTCGCCACCCGAGAGCGTCGTCGCGGGCTGCCCCAGCTTGACGTAGTCGAGCCCGACATCGTGCAGCGTCTGGAGCCGGCGGCGGAGCTTGGGGATCTTGGCGAAGAATCTCAGCGCCTCCTCGACCGACATCTCGAGCACGTCGGCGATCGACTTGCCCTTGAACCGAACCTCGAGCGTCTCGCGGTTGTAGCGGTGTCCGTGACAGGTCTCGCACGGCACGTAGACGTCGGGAAGGAAGTGCATCTCGATCTTGATCGTCCCGTCCCCCTTGCAGGTCTCGCATCGCCCGCCGCGGACGTTGAACGAGAAACGTCCGGGCTTGTAGCCTCGAACCTTCGCCTCGGGCGTCATCGAGTAGAGCTCCCGGATGTGATCGAAGAGCTTCGTGTAGGTCGCCGGATTGGAGCGCGGCGTACGTCCGATCGGCGTCTGGTCGATGTCGATCACCTTGTCGTAGCACTCGATGCCCTCGCAGCCGAGGTGATCGCCCGGCTTGACGCGCAGGCGGTGCAGGCGGTTGGCGAGAGCCTTGTAGACGATCTCGTTCACGAGCGTCGACTTGCCAGAGCCCGAGACCCCCGTCACACAAATGAACCTGCCGACCGGAAAGTCGACGTCGATGCCCTTCAGGTTGTGCATCGACGCACCGCGGATCGAGAAGATGCCGTTCTCGACGACCCGGCGCTCGGGTACGGCGATGCTGCGCCGGCCGGACAGGAAGTTGCCCGTGACCGAATCGGCATTGCGCTCGACGAGCGCGGCCGGGCCCTCGGCGACGACATGTCCCCCGTGCTCGCCGGCTCCGGGGCCCATGTCGACGAGGTGGTCCGCCGCGCGCATCATCTGCTCGTCGTGCTCCACGACGAGCACGGTGTTGCCCAGGTCGCGGAGCCGCTCGAGCGTCGTGATCAGCTTGTCGTTGTCGCGCTGATGAAGACCGATTGAAGGCTCGTCGAGGATGTAGAGCACGCCGACGAGTTGCGAGCCGATCTGCGTGGCCAGTCGTAGCCGCTGCGCCTCGCCCCCCGAGAGGGTTGCGGCGGCGCGGTCGAGCTGCAGATAGCCGACGCCGACGTTGTCGAGGAACGTCAGACGCTCGCGAATCTCCTTGATCACCCGGGCCCCGATCAGCTCCTCCGTCCGCGTCAGCCGGAGCTCGTCCAGAAACGCGATCGCTCCAGTCACCGACAGGCGCGCAAAGGCGTGGATCGACCTGGCGCCGACCGTGACGGCGAGCACCTCGGGCTTCAGGCGAGCGCCCTTGCACACCGGGCAGGGCCGGAAGCTCATGTACTCCTCGATCCGCTCGCGCTGCTGGGCCGACTCCGTCTCGCGGTAGCGCCGCTCGAGGCTCGAGACGATGCCCTCGAAGGCCATCGTGTACGAGCGCCGGCGCCCCATCGTATTGCGGTAGCTGATGTAGATCCGCTCGCCCCCCGTGCCGAGGAGGAACTTGTTCCGCTGCTCCTCGGTGAGATCGGCCCACGGCGTATCGAGGCTGATCTCGTAGCGTTCCGCGATCGCCTGGATCACTGCCTCGTAGAAGTTCCCCGACCAGGGAACGAGCGCCTCCGCGAGCGGAAGCGACGCGTCGGGAACGATCAGGTCGGGATCGATCTCCTGCTGAGAGCCGAGCCCGGTGCAGCGCGGACAGGCACCGTGCGGCGAGTTGAAGGAGAAGATCCGCGGCTGAAGCTCTGGCAGGGAGACTCCGTGCTCCGGGCAGGCGAAGCGCTCGCTGAAGGTCATCGACTCGCCGCCGATCACGTCGATCACGACGAGGCCTTCCGCAAGCGCGGCCGCGGTCTCGACGGATTGCGCCAGGCGAGTGCGGAGGTCCGGCTTCATCACGAGCCGGTCGACGACCGCTTCGATCGTGTGCTTGTACTTCTTGTCGAGCTCGATCGGCTCCTCGAGGAGGCGCTGCTCGCCGTCAACCTTCACGCGCGTGAAGCCGTCGGCGCGCAGCTCCTCGAGCACGTCGCGGAACTCGCCCTTGCGATCCCGCACGACCGGCGCGTTGACGGTGAAGCGCGTTCCGTCGGGCTGCTGGAGCACCTGGTCGACGATCTGCTCCAGGCTCTGGCCTGCGATCGGCCGGCCGCAGACGGGGCAATGGGGGCGCCCGATGCGCGCGTAGAGGAGCCTGAGGTAGTCGTAGATCTCCGTGACGGTGCCGACCGTCGAGCGGGGGTTCCGGGATGTCGTCTTCTGGTCGATCGAGATCGCAGGTGAGAGCCCTTCGATCGAATCGACGTCCGGTTTCTCCATCATCTGCAGGAACTGGCGCGCGTAAGCGGAGAGCGACTCCACGTAGCGGCGCTGACCCTCGGCGTAGATCGTGTCGAAGGCGAGCGAGGACTTGCCGGAGCCGGACAGCCCTGTGATGCAGATGAGCGCGTTCCGCGGCAGCCGCACAGTGATGTCCTTCAGATTGTGCTCGCGGGCGCCGTGAACGACAAGCTCGTCGGCAGCCATGCTGCTCCATTCTAGCGAGCGAACGTGTGTTCGTCCACCCCACTTGTGGAGGCGCGGCGCCAGCGTGTCGCCGCCCAGGGCCAGTCCGCTGCTCGCGCGCAGAGCCCGGCGCGGACGGGGTTCGAGATGACATACAGGCACGCCGTCTCGAGGTACTCCTCGGAGTCGATGACCGCTGCGGCGAAGCGGCTACCGAAAAGGTGGCCGCTTCTCCCGTAGCGGATGTTGAAGCACTGCGCGTGGACGGCATTCAGACTCTTCATCCCCAGCGAGAGGTGCACGCGAGTCGACTCGAGTACGAGGTGGTAGTGATTGCCCATCAGGCAGAAGGCGTAGCAGCACCAGTGGAAGCGTCTCACGCAGTCGGCAAGCAGCGAGAGGAACGTGCGCCGGTCCCGATCGTCGAGGAAGACTGGCGCCCGAGCGACTCCCCGTGCGGTGACGTGGTAGAAACCGTCGGGAAGATCGCTGCGGAGCTGGCGCGCCATAGCGACGACGGTACATCCAAGCGCGCCAAATCTTCGACGCGCGGACAAATCGGCACACCTTTGTGGCGTTTGACAGCGCTCGCCGGGACAGTGTCTGGGGTCAGACCCCAGTATTTGGCGTTCACCAAGAGTTCCAGCAGGCGCGCCGGAGGCCCGCGCCGCCGGCGCTCACGACGGCCGCGGACGCGCGCTGAAACGCTCGAGAAGCTCGGCGACCCGCCGGATCTCGGGGACATAGTCGACCTCCAGCTCCCCCGCGGTGACCGTGCCGTATCCGAGCAGGCGCCCCAGAAGAGTCTGGTCCACCTCGAGCGCCCCCAGACCGGCGAGACGGACTGCCGCGACCCGGCGACGCAGCGTGCCGTCCCGCACGACGAGCTTGTCCGTCGTGAGGACGAGAACGGTGCGCTCCCAGCGCCACACCGCGAAGAGGGCGAGGACGGCGCCCAGTCCCAGGAAGAGGGCGCCGGCGAGCGTGAACGGCCAACCGACGAAGACGAGCACTGCGCCCGCGCCCGCGAGGACCAGTGCCCGGGCAAGCGGCCGGGCCAGCACGACTCCGTGGCGCCGAGCCTCGAGCGCTACCCGCTCGTCGGGAAGAAGCCTCATGACCGCCGCTTCGCCGATACGAGACCCTCTCCTGCCTCTGTTTGCTGTTCGCGATTTCCGGCGAGAACCGAACGAATGCGCGAAACGGCCCGTCGAGTCTTCCTTGCGACCCTGATCGTGATCGCGATGGTCGCGGCCGTGCTCGCGCTCTGGAAGATCCGGATCCTGATCGCGCTCCTCTTCCTCGCCTTCATCGTCACCGCCGCGATGCGCCCCGGCGTCGAGGCGCTCCGACGGCGTGGCATCCCACGCGCGGTCGGAATCCTCGCCCATTACGCCGCGCTGCTCGGCGCTTTCGCGCTCCTCCTCTGGTCGTCGTCCCCCGGGCTCTCACGCAGGTGCGGAACGCGATCGGCTCGGGCTCGGGGCTCGATGAAGCGACAGCGGAGTCAACCGGCCTGCAGCACGATCTGCTCGTCGGCGTCCAGAGGCGCCTCGAGGACCTCCCCTCCGGGACGGAGTTCGTCGACCCCGCGCTCGAGATCGGGGTCAAGGGCTTCGAGGTCGCGATCGGCATCTTCTTCGTCCTCGCGAGCGCTGCGTACTGGATCTTCGAGCGAGACCGCGCGGTCGACCTCGTCGCGTCCCTCCTTCCCAGGCCGCGCCGCAAGATCGTGCGCGACACCTGGACGCTGATCGACCTCAAGCTCGGCGCCTACGTCCGGGGCCAGCTCATCCTGATCGTGCTCGTCGGCGTCGTGCTCTCCCTCATCTTCTGGGCGATCGGGCTCCCCTACTGGATCCTGATCGGCGCATTCGCCGGCATTGTCGAGATCATCCCCGTGATCGGCCCGCTGGCCGCCGGCGCGCTGGCGGTCGGCGCCGGCCTGACCGTGTCGTGGCAGGTGGCGCTGGGCGCCGGCCTCGCGGTCCTGGTCGTGCGGCTGCTCGAGGACTACCTCGTGATCCCGCGCGTGCTCGGCGAGGCGGTCGGGCTCTCCCCGCTCGTCGTGCTCTTCTCGATCACCGCCGTCGCGCTCATCTTCGGCGAGTTCGCCGTGCTGCTCGCGATCCCGATCGCCGCGGTCGTCTCGACGCTTGTCGACGTCGTCGTTCGCGGCAAGGACCCCGCGGAGGAGGATGTGCCGACCGTGATCTTTTCGGCACAGGACGCGGAATGAGCGGCGCGGCTCAGGCCTTGCGCCAGCGGCCGAAGATCAGACCGCCGAGGGTGAAGCCGAGACCGAACGTGCCGACGGAGAAGGCCCCGAGCGCAATCGCCTTCCGCCACCGGGACAGTCGCTGCCAGCGGCTCAAGACCTCCTGCTCCTCGGTCGTGAGCGCCTCCCCGCGGCGCTGCTTCCGCATCGCCCCGCCGGCTCGGAGACCGACGTAGAGGTCGTCGAAGATCTCGGTCGGCTCGTCAACCACCGGGGTCAGTCTATAGCCTCCTCCGGTCGTGGCGACCCGGTTTCTGCACCTCTCTGACCTGCACACGGGAACGCAAGAGGACAGCGAGGTCGAGCGCGCGCTCGTAGGCCTGATCGAGCGGGTCGAGCCCGAGCTGATCGTCGCGAGCGGCGATCTCACCCACAGAGGGCGGCGTGACCAGCACGAGCGGGCAGCCACGTTCCTGCGCGGGCTGGGTCCCCCGGTGCTCGCGGTGCCCGGAAACCACGACATCCCCTACACCTTCCCTGCTCGCTTCACGAGTACGTTCGCAGAGTTCGAGCGGCAGTGGGAGACGACGGAGCCCGTCTACCGGAGCTCTGACATCTTCATCGTCGGCCTGAACTCGGTGCGAGCCTGGCGCCACCAATCAGGCGGTATCCGCGAAGACCAGCTCCTCCGCACGGCTGAGCTGCTCGCGGAGGCCTCGCCCGAAGCGTTGCGAGTGGTCGTCCTTCACCATCATCTTCTCGGCGCCCCGTGGCGCTCCCGCAAGAAGCCGGTCTCGAAGCGCTCGCAGGTGCTCGCGGCCCTCCTGGACGGCGGAGCCGAGCTCGTCCTTGCCGGGCACATCCACCAGGGAGCCGTGAGCGAGCGCCGCGAATTCGAGCTCTCGCGGGGAGGCGAGCGTAGCGTCACGGTGTCGATCGCGCCGGGCCTCGGCCAGCCGCGCCCGAACCGCCGAGGCGAGGCGCGCGGCCTCCATGTCTACGAGGCCTCGGCGGCATCCATCCGCGTCCAGACCTACGTCTGGCGCGAGGAGGACTGGGGACTCACGGCCGTGCGGATCTTCCCGCGCGGCCGTGAGCCGCTCGCAGTCGAGACGCTCTAGACCGCTGCTCGCCTGCCGCTGACCATGCGGTAGATGACGAGCAGGATGATCGCGCCGACGATCGCAGTCAGCCAGCTGCTGATATCCCAGAACTCGTCCATCGGGTCGGCGTCGAAGAGCACCTGCGCGAGGAATCCGCCCAGAATGGCGCCGACGATTCCGACGATCGCAGTGATGATGAACCCGCCCGGATCGTCGCCCGGCAAGAGGGCCTTGGCGATGACCCCGGCGATCAGGCCCAGAATGATGAACGCAATGATGCCCACGAACCCTCCTTGGATCGGGAAAGCACGGCTATGCCAGGCAAGTGTTTCCCACCGGGCGTCCCGGCCAAACGTGCTCGAGGCTAGTCGCGAACGACGGATGCCCTCTTGGCCTCGAACTCCTCGGGGGTGAGGACGCCGGCATCCCGGAGCTCACGCAGCTTGCGCAGGTTCGCCTCGCCCGGCCGGCGCACGCCGATCCCACGGGTCGGCTGCAGCTTCGCATCCGGACCCGTGATCCCGCGGCGCTGGGCGAAGCGCCTGTAGGCGATCACGACGCCGACCGCGCCGAGAAAGGCAAAGAAGAGGCTTCCGGCCGAATCGGTGAAGAGCTGGCCGACGAGGCCCCCGGCAACCGACCCGGTCACGCCGACGGCGACTGTCAGCCAGATCGGCATCGGATCCGGCCCCGGGACGGCGAAACGGGCGAGCGCCCCGATCACGAAGCCGAAGAGGAGAAGGCCGACGATGAAGGCAAGCTCCACGACGCGCCAAGCTAGTACGCGAGACCGCTGAGCGCAACGCACACACCCCACCCCGTGTGTCGTGTCGGCGCTCTACGGCCCTCCTGTCGAGACGATTCCCACTAACCCGGCGCGGCAGCTGGCGCTACCGCTACATTCGGCCGGTGCGCCCGATTGCTCTAACTCGCTGGGCCCTCGCCGCCGGACTTACGGCCCTGGCGTTCGCCGCCGCGGCACCCGCCACGCAGCCGAGCGCGCAGGAATCCCACCGGGTGGACGTGTTGCTCAAGGACGCGGCCGGCAATCCGCTGGCCGGCGCCGCCGCCGGAATCTGCGTCACGTTCCTCGAAGTGAAGGCGGAAGGCGGGGCCTTCACCGGCGGGAACTGCTCGCCCGGCACGGCGCCGGCCGACGCGAACGCCACGACCCAGACGTGGATCATGGATCCGGCCCTGGGGAGGCCGGCGCAGCTTTACATCACCGTCCCCGAGCCCGGCGCGTGTGGACGTGCCGCCTTCTACACCGTCGTGTACGCGTCAGGGGCGACGACCCGGATCGATACCTGCAACCCGCCGCCCGAGGTGTTAGTTCCCCCTCCGCC
>Ga0136621_1000075_pt1 | contig 32516 bp, 33 predicted proteins | sample AntDryUQ445A2306_FD_104673 | JGI IMG/M metagenome (GOLD analysis project Ga0136621, IMG submission 104673) | Polar desert sand microbial communities from Dry Valleys, Antarctica - metaG UQ445A (23.06) | ecosystem: Environmental > Terrestrial > Soil > Desert | place: Antarctica: Dry Valley...
ACATATTCCACCGTGGGCGAGAAGAAAGCCGACTGCCGCCGCCAGCGGGCCGAAGAGCCGAGCACGATCACATCGGATCCCCGCGCAGAGGCCTCCGCCACGATCGCCTCGCCGATCGATCGGGCTCGCCGAGTGACGCAAGTCACCTGGATCCCGTTCTCCTCGCCGAGCGCCTCCGCCTCGCCCAGCGAAGCCGCTGCGCTTTCCTCCTGCGCGATGAGCTCCGCGTCGAGGTCGTGCTCGAGCCCTACCTTGATCACGTACAGCGCGTCGACCGCGGCCTGGCGCTCCTTCGCGAGCGCGATCGCGGTCGCGGTCATCTCCTCGCCGATCGGCCCGAGCTTCATCGGGACGAGCAGCCGGCGAAAGGCTGCGCCCGCCGGCAGCTTGGTCAGCGGCGCAACGTCGCTGAGCAGGCCGCGGTGAGCCCGGCGGCGGACGACGACATACAGCACGAGCCCCACCAGAAGCCAAACGGGGCCGGCGTAGCGCGCTCCCGGGTGCGTCAGCATCGCGATCACCCAGACGAAGATCGCGATCGGCGCTCCGAGGAACGGCGCCACGAGAGGGGCGCGGAACGGACGCGGGAGATCCGGCTCCTGCAGCCGCAGGCGAATGACGGCGATCTGGGCGGCAGCGAACGCGAGCAGGATTCCGAATGAGTAGAGACTGGCCAGGAAGACGACGTCGTCGCCCGCCACTCCGGTCCCGACCACGAGGGCGATCGAGATCGCCGACACCGCCAGGATCGCCTGCGGCGACACAAGCGTTCGCCGGTTGAGGCGGCCGAACGAGCGGGGGAGCTGCTCGTGCTCGCCGAGCGAGTGGGCCAGCCGGGTGAAGCCCGAGATCGAGGTGGTCGCGGCCGCAAAGAGGACGAGCGCTCCGGTCAGCCCGACGTAGACACGGAGCACATCCTCGAGTCCTCCCGGTAAGCCCAGCGCCGAGACGATTCCGGCGAGCGGCGCGAACAGCCATTCCTCGCCGAGCGCCGTCTCTCCGCCCACGGCAGGAAACGCAGACAGGCCAACGGCCGCGATCAGGGCTGTGATCAGGACGACGAGCCCGATCGCCGAGAAGAGGCTGCGCGGTAGCGTCCGTCCGGGCTCGCGCGTCTCCTCCGCCAGGTTCGCGACCGTCTCGAGTCCCGTGAAGGCGAGCAGCGCGAGTGGGAGCGCAAAGGCGAGGTCGTCCCAGGTCGGAGTGACGCCGACGTCGATCCCCCGAGTGAGCAGATCGGGAGAGAAGACAAGCGCGAGCCCGAGGATCACCAGCAGGAGCTGAGTGGCCAGATCGAGGGCGGCGATGACCACTCCGGCGGTATGCAGCTCGGAGTGCCGGACGAGCCGAACGGCCGCGATGGCGGCGATGACGAGCACTGCGATCAGAACATCGCCCGGCGCCTCGCGGAGGCTGTCGGCACCCAGTGCGATTCCCAGATAGTGAGGCAGGAAGAGCGCCGACAGCGCGATCACGATCAGGTAGTCAAGGAAGAGCACCCAGCCCGTCAGGAAGCCGAGCAGGTCGTTGAACGCTCGCCGGACAAAGGTCGCCGCGCCGCCCGTCTCGGGGATCGCCGCCGTCCCCTCTGCGTAGGACAGGGAGACAATGAGGAAAAACGCGCCGGCGCCCAGCAGCACGAGCGGCGTCAACCCGAGCGCGTAGGTCGCCACGATGCCCAGCGCGAAGTAGAGCGATGAAGCGATCTCGCCGTAGGCGACCGAGAAGAGCGCCGGGGCATCGAGCGCGCGCTGGAACCCGAACAGCTTGCGGGCCATTAGCTCCCGGCCTTCCTCAGCAAGGTCAGCCGGCCGACGCCAAGTGCGACGAACAGCCCCCCGAGCAGAAAGCCGAGCAGTCCGCCGCCGGCCCTGGCCGTGACCGCCAGCATTGTCACCCCGACCCCCACGAACACCAGGGCGAGGACGATCACGGCGCCGCGGTAGTACCTCATGGCGACTCTCTCGTCGCCGCGACCAGCACCCGGCACGGAGCCTGCTTGAGAACATGATCGACGGTCTGCCCGAAAAGGGTTCGCGTGTGCCTCGGAAGCTCCCTCTTCGGCGAGCCGACGACGATGATCTCGGTGCCGCGACGCCTGGCCTCCTCCACGATCGCGGGGCCGGCGCTGCGGGCGCGCACGAGCCGCGGGATCACGGAGACGCCGTACGACTCTCCGATCGCGCGCGCCTCGTCGAGCTCCGCGTCCGCCCGCGCCACCTCCTCGGTGAGGTCGGCGTCGAGCGGAAGATCGAGCGGGACCTCGAGCACGTGCACGGCGGCGATCTGCGCGCCTCGCTCGGTGGCCAGGCTGGCGGCGAGGTCGAAGGCCTCGTCGGATGCCTGGCCGGGGACGACGGGGACGAGCAGGCGCCGATACTCGAGCGCCAACGCGGGGCCGAAGGCGGCGGGCAACCGCACCGTCGCCCGGAGGGGGTCGTGCAGGACATATCGGCGGTAGATCGCGTAGCCCACCAGACCCACGGCGATCCAGCCGATTCCGGTCCAGCGCGTCGCCTCGTTCTGAACCAGGATGACGAGGAACGAGACCCCGGTGGCGATCCCCCCCAGGATCGCGAAGACGGGCCAGTCGACGTTCCCGATCCGGAGGTTCGGCCGCGCCCTCCCCAGTAGCTCCTCCTCGCCCGCCGGCAGCATCCTCAGCCTCACGATCGACGCGTGCGCGACGGTGAACGAGAAAGTCGCGCCGAATGAGTAGAGCGTGCCGACGAAGTTGACGTCGCCCGGGAGAAGAATCGCGATGGGCGCCACGCCGGCGAAGATGACGAGCGCGAGCCACGGGGTCTTGAAGCGGGGGTGCAGGCGACGGAACACCTCCGGCAGCTGCCTGTAACTGGCCATCGAGTAGGTAATCCGCGAGGCGCCGATCACGCCCGCATTGGTGGCGATGAAGAGAATCGTCGCCGCCAGCACGCCGACGTAGAACTGCGCGGCGTCGAGGAAGTACCCCTCGAGGCCGAGGTTCTCGACGACGCCGAGCACGGGGTCGTTCGCGAAGCCTCCTTGCTCGGGCGGGAGCGCGAGGCGCGTCGTCAGCTCCCCGCCGATTCGCTCGACCGGCAACGCAGACAGCGCCACGAAGGGAAGCGTGAAGAAGATCGCGAAGACTGCGAGCGCGACGAGCTTGTATGCGTTCGGCACGCTCCGGGCCGGATCGCGCACCTCCTCGGCGAGGTTGGAGACTGTCTCCACGCCTGTGTATGCGAGCATCGCGACCGGCACGGCCAGCGCGAGATTGCCCCAAGACGGAGCCTCTCCCCAGTGGACGTTCGCGACAAGGCGCTCCGGGCTCAGCACCAGCGCGACCCCAACGAGCACGAGCAGCACCTGCGTCGCAAGGTCGATCACGGCGAGCGTGACCGAGAGCTTCGCCGCTTCCGAGACGCCGACGACGTTCAGCCCGACCAGCACCACGATCACGATCGCGCCGCCGACGATGTCCCACGGGTTGGTGTTCAGCGGTTCCCAGAAGATCGAGAGGTAGTGGGGAACGAAGAAGGCGGAGACCGCGACTGTGACCACGTAGACGAGCATCTGCGCCCAGGCGGCCGTGAACGAGACGAGCTCGTCGAACGCGTGTCGCGCGAAGCTCGATGAACCGCCCGCCTCGGGGAAGCGCACGGTCCCCTCGCTGTAGGTCGCGGCTGTGCACGCGAAGATGAGGCCGGCGACGATGAAGACGAGCGGCGTCAGCCCAAGCGCGAAAACCGCGGTGAGGCCGAGCGCATAGTAGATCGACGAGCCGACGTTGCCGTAGGCCGTCGCGAAGAGCGCCGGGGTGCCGAGGACGCGCTCAAGCTCGACCTGCCGTCTTCTGCGGCTGGGCACCGCGGGAGTCTAGAGTTGTGTCGGGGCGGGGATCCCCACCTACCTACCCGTGAATGGAGATGAGCAGCGGGATGATCAGGATCGCGACGATGTTGGCGATCTTGATCATCGGGTTGATCGCAGGCCCTGCGGTGTCCTTGTAGGGGTCGCCGACCGTGTCGCCCGTGACCGCCGCCTGGTGTGCCGGCGAGTTCTTGCCGCCGTAGGCACCGTCCTCGATCAGCTTCTTCGCATTGTCCCAGGCCCCGCCGCCCGAAGTCATCGAGATGGCGAGGAAGAGGCCGGTGACGATCGTCCCGATCAGGAGGCCGCCCAATGCCTCCGGGCTGATGATGCCGACGGTAATCGGAATCGCGATCGGGATCAGCGCCGGCAGCAGCATCTTCTTGATCGCCGACGCCGCGACCAGGTCGACGGCCTTGCTGTAGTCGGGACGCTGGGTTCCCTCCATGATTCCGGGCATCTCCCGGAACTGGCGCCGCACCTCCACCACGACCTCGCCGCCGACGCGGCCGACCGCCGTCATTGCCAGGGCCGCAAAGAGGAAGGGCATCATCCCGCCGACGAAGAGGCCGGCGATCACGTACGGGTCGGCCAGGTTGAACGTGATGTCGAGTCCCTCGTCGACGAGACCACGCGTGTACTCGTCGAAGAGCACGAGCGCGGCCAGGCCGGCCGAGCCGATCGCGTAGCCCTTCGTGACCGCTTTGGTCGTGTTGCCGACGGCGTCGAGCGGATCGGTGATCGCGCGCACCGACTCGTCCAGACCCGCCATCTCGGCGATCCCACCCGCGTTGTCGGTGACGGGACCGTAGGCGTCGAGCGCGACGATCAGGCCAGTCATCGACAGCTGAGCCATGACGGCGATCGCGATGCCGTAGAGACCCGCACGACCGCCTCCGGCGATCTCGTAGGCGACGATGATGCCGATTGCGATCACGAGCACGGGCGCGGCGGTGGCGCGCATCCCGACGGCCAGACCCTCGATGATGTTCGTTGCGTGGCCGGTCTGGGACGACTTCGAGATCGACTTGACCGGGTTCCAGCGGGTGCCTGTGTAGAACTCGGTGATCGCCACCAGCAGGAAGGTGATCACGAGGCCGACGAGGGCGGCGCCGTAGAGCTCCCAGAAGCTGAAGGCGCCGTGGTCGAAGGCCAACGTGACCGGGATGAAGCCGATCGCAGAGAGGACCGTCGCGGCCACGACGCTTTTGTAGAGCGCGTTGATGATCGAGCCACCGCGGCCGACCTTCGCAAAGTAGACACCGATCACGGAGGCGAGGATCGAGATGCCGCCGAGCGCAAGCGGGAAGAGCGGCAGGTTCCCGACCGGGAAGGCCGTCCCGAGCAGCATTACGGCGACCGCCGTGACCGCGTAGGTCTCGAACAGGTCGGCGGCCATGCCCGCGCAGTCGCCGACGTTGTCGCCGACGTTGTCCGCGATCACTGCGGGGTTCCGCGGATCGTCTTCGGGAATTCCAGCCTCGATCTTGCCGACGAGGTCGGCGCCGACATCGGCAGCCTTGGTGAAGATGCCGCCGCCGAGTCGCGCGAAGACGGAGATGAGCGAGCCGCCGAAGGCGAGGCCGATCAGGTCGTCGATCGCAGACTCCTGGCTGTTGTCCAGGATGGTCGTGAGAATCCCGTAGTACCCGGCGACGCCAAGGAGGCCGAGGCCGACGACAAGCAGCCCCGTGACGGAGCCGGCACGGAAAGCCACGTTCAGCGCAGGTCGCAGGCCGGTCTTGGCTGCCTCCGCGGTGCGGACGTTCGAGCGTACGGCGACGTTCATCCCGATGAAGCCAGCGGCGGCCGAGAGGATGGCGCCGACGGCGAAACCGAGCGCAGTACCCCAGCCGAGCTCCCCGTAGAAGCCGATGACGAGGAACGGCACCACCGACACCGCCGCGATCGTCGTGTACTGCCGTCGCAGATACGCCGCTGCGCCTTCTTGCACAGCGCGCGAGATCTCCTGCATTCGCTCCGAGCCCGCGGGCTGGCTCAGCAGCCAGTAGGTGAAGTAGACCCCGAAGCCGACCGCGACGCCCGAGCAGATCAGCGCGAACGCGACCGCGTGGTCATTGAAGAAATCCATAATCCTCCGTCCGTCCTACGCAAGCCCAAGAGGGCGACAGGTCTTGGCACAAAGTGAGCGCCGAGGCTTGCTCGGCGCGGGGGATTATGTATCACAAGCGCGCGGCGGCGCGTTACGAGGCAGCGGGCGGCACGGCGTCCGCATACGCGAGCTGCAGATTCGCAGTCACCTGCTCGAAATCACGAACGAGCTCCGGCGAGACGGCGCCCTTCAGCACCGGCACGAGCGCGCGAAGCGCTTCGATCGCGAGTCGCGCCTGCTCGAGATCGCGGTCCTCTTCGGAGAGCCGGTGATAAGCCAGCGAGGACACAGTGGAGAGCGACTGTACGAGCACGTCCGAGACCTTCAGCTGCTTCAGCGCCTCCAGGAGTTGTTCTTCGGCGACGTGCTCGTCAGCCACGGACCGGCACTCCGACCTGCTCGGCGTAGATCTGCTCCAGCGTCGCCCCCTCCTCGAAGCGCGCGATCTGACGTTCGGCGGCGTTCCGCTCCGAGAGCGCCAGATAAGGAGCCGCTCCGATCTCCTCCGCCACGGGCGCCACCCACTCGAGCAGCCGCTCGAGCCGGAATCGCGCAGGGAGCGTTTCGCCGCTATCGAGGTCGATCAGCTCGCCGGAGAGGCCGAAACGGATCGCGCGCCACATGTTCTCCTCGACCAACCGGTGCGGCTGGTCTGCGACCGGCTCGCCCTCGTCGGCGGCGCGGGCGATGCGGGCGGTGAGCGCCGCCGCGAAGGCAGCCAGCGCCTGCGCCTCGCCGAAGTCCGGCTGGGCGTCGCAGATGCGGATCTCCACCGTGGGAAAGCTCAGGTGCGGCCGCACACTCCACCAGAGCTGCGTACTTTCGTCGATCGAGCGCGTCTCGTACAGGAAGCGAACGTACCGCTCGTACGCGTCCCAGGACTCGAAGACGTCTGGCACCCCGCAACGCGGAAACAGGCGCGTAAAGATTTGCGTGCGCGCGGAGTGTAGGCCCGTGTTCACGCTCTCGACGAAGGGCGAGCTGGCGGACAGGGCCAAGAGTTCCGGCAGGAAGTTCCGGAGCCCGTTCACCACCGCGATCGCCCGGTCGGCGCCGCGGATCCCGACGTGGACGTGCAGGCCGAAGCTCGTGTTCCGCCAGACGACGTAGCGGAGGATCTCGTCATTGCGCCGGTAGTGCGGGGTGTCGATGATCCGCTGCTCCTGCCACCGGGCCCATGGGTGTGTGCCGGTCGCGCCGAGCATGAGGCCGAGCGGCTCGACGAGCGATGCGAGCTGCGAGCGCCGCTCGATCAGGAGGGCGGGTATGTCGGCGAACGTCTCACAGCGTCCCGTCTTGACCTCCACCTCTGAGGCGATCAGCTCGCCGACGAGGTGAGGCTCGAGCGCCGTCCCCCGAGCGGCCGCCTGCACGTCTTCGAACCGGCTCACGAGGTCGAGCGTGGCGGGGTCGAGCAGCGCGAACTCCTCCTCTACGGCGACGGTGAAATCCGCACCCTCGTCGAAGCGCTCCCTGGCTTTCCGCAGGAGCTGCTCGTATGGGAGTCGCTGCGAGTCATCCATGCGCGGCAGGGTAGTTGAAGGGCTCCAAGAGTCGCCGTGCGATGCCTGCCCAGGACCAGCGCGTAAGCGCCGCGCGCCGGGCGGCCTCCCGCACGGCCGTACGATCTCGTTCAGGAAGCGACAGCAGCTCATTCAGCTTCGCCGCCAGATCCTCGGCCGAGCCCGTCTCGAACGACGCCAGGTGGCGCAGATGCGGCGGGTACTCTTCCTCGAGACCGGTCGCGACCTCCGCGAGACCTGAATGCCGTGCGACGAGTGGCGGCGAGCCCGCGGACGCGGCTTCCGCCGCGACCATGCCGAACGCCTCCGGGAAGATCGAGGGCACGACGGTCGCGTCCGCGAGCGGTAGCAACTGGACGAGGTGGCGGTGCTCGAATGGCCCGGTGAAGAGCGTCCGCGGCCCGGCAAGCGCCTCCAGCTCGTCACGGTAGTCCCCGAACCCGACGATGACCGCGCGCGCCTCGATCCCGTGCAGCGCCTCGAGGAGAATGTGAACGCCCTTGTTGTAGAGGAGCTTGCCGAAATAGACAACGGTAGGGACCTCACCGGCGAGAAACTCCGCCAGTCGCTTCGCGTTCCCCTCGTCCGGCAACCGCTCCTCCGCGTTGCCCCGGTTCGGCAGGTCGAGGCGCGACTCCTCGACGAGCGCCGCGAGCGCTTCCTCCTTCTCCCGCGGCCGCCATTCCTCCACATCGACCCCGGGCGGCACCTCAAAGACCCGGTCGACGTGGCCAACGACCTCCTCCAGCACCTCGCGAATGTGAGTGGAGCCGACGAAGACCGCCGTGGCAGCCGCGAGGGACTCTCTTGCCCAAGCCTGCAGCTCGGGGTCGGCGCGGATCGAGTACTCCAGCTCCGACCCGTGCGCCTTGACCGCGTAGCGCGCCCCGGTCGCAGCGCCGACAGGACCGCCGAGCAGGACGTGGTTGCAGAAGACGAGATCAGCCGGCAGATGCTCCCGGAGTACGGACGCGTTCGACTCCACCCAGTCCCGACGCTCCGCGGCGGTCGTGTCCTGGAGCAGCTTCACCTCGTACCCTTCGTACCGGTCGAGGACGAACACGGGCAGCAAACCGTGCACGTCGGGACAAACGACGGCGGCGCCACCGAGATCGAACCGGTCAGCATTGGCCTCCTGGGAGAAGACCGTGACGTCGTGGCCCGCTCGGCTCCATTCGCGCGCGAGCGCACGGGTGTAGACGTTGGAGCCGGTGCCGCCGAGCAGGTAGCCATGCCAGAGCAAGATCCTCATCGTGCGGGTTCCACCGGTTCCATCCTGCCGAGCCGAGGCCATCGGCGGATGACCCACCGCGGGCTGCACTGCACAGCTTCAGGGATGTGCCACGTGACGGGATCCGCTGCCGCGGATCCCGTCACGTAAGGTGGAAATACAGGGCGTAGAGAAGCTCGACGGCGGGGTTCGACGTGTGTACGGCAACGTCGCTCGGCACGTCGAGCAGGGCTTCGGAGTAGTTGAAGATGATCTTCACACCCGCGTCGATCAGGTCGTTTGCCGCCAGCTGCGCATTGTCCGCGGGAACCGCGAGTACGCCGACAATGATGTTGTTCTCACGGACGGCTTCCCTCAGCCTCGTATAGGGCTGAACTGCGAGGCGGCCGATGCTGCGGCCGGTTTTTTCAGGGTCCGTATCCAGGACGGCGGCGACGTTGATCCCGTGCTCGGCGAAGATCGGCGAGCTTGCGATCGCCTGGCCGAGACGGCCGGCCCCGACCAGCGCGATGTTGTGCTGCCCCTGCGTCCGGAGGATCTTGCGAATCTCTCCCAGCAGCGAGTCGATGTTGTAGCCGACCCCACGCTTGCCGAACTTGCCGAAACCGGAGAGGTCTCGTCGGATCTGCGTCGCGTTGATGTTGGTGTAGTCCGAGATCTCCTGCGAGGAGATCCGATCCTTGCCCATCTTCCTCGCCTGCGTCAGCACCTGCAGGTACCGACTGAGGCGCGCAGCCACACCAACCGTCAACCGCTCCGCCATCGGCGCTCCTTCCTCCTTGTAACAGCGCCGCAGATGATGCCAGCGCCGTTCAAGGCGCCGCGTCGAGAGCCGTCAGCGCCACTCGAGCCGTTCCCGTAGCGCCTCCGGCTGGACGTAGTAGGTGAACACGCGCTCCCCGTCGACCTCGACGACGGGGACGAACTCCCGATAGGTGGTCTCCAGCTCGGCCACGCCATCGATCGAGATCAGCTCGAAGTCCTCGCCGCACACCTCGCGCACAACCTCGAGCGCCCGGTCGCACAGGTGGCAACCAGACGCGGAGTAGAGAACGACCCTGCTTCGAACTCGGTCCGCCATGAAGGCCGTCAGGCCAGTCTGAATCGAGTTCTCAGGGATAGAGTCCGCGCGTGATCGTCGCTTCGGCGACGCGCTGCACCGCCAGCCCGTACGCCGCCATGCGCATGCTCGTGCTGTGCTGCTTGCGCGTCTCCCAGGTCTCCCGGAAGGCGCGCGTGACGATGTCGTTGAGGCGGGCGTTCACCTCCTCCTCCTTCCAGAAGTACTCCTGCAGCCCTTGAACCCACTCGAAGTAGGAGACGACGACACCGCCCGCGTTCGCGAGCACGTCGGGAAGCACGACGACTCCTCGATCCTCCAGGATCTCGTCCGCAGACGGCGTCACGGGGCCGTTCGCGCCCTCGCAGACGATCCGTGCCTTCACCTGCGCCGCGTTGCCGTCGTGGATCACCTGCTCGAGTGCGCAGGGCGCGAGTACGTCGCATTCCAGCAGCAGGAGCTCCTCGTTGGAGATCGAGTCCGCCCCGCGGAAGCCCTCGAAGCTGCCGGTTTCACCTTTGTACGCGAGCGCCGCCAGGAGGTCCAGCCCGGACGATTCGTGGATGCCACCGCGCGAGTCCGAGATCGCGATCACGACGGCGCCTTCCTCGGTCAGCATGCGAGCCAGGTGCGCGCCCACGTTGCCGGCGCCCTGCACCGCGACCCGCAGGCCCTCAAGCGAACCTGACTCCTCGCGTAGGAGCTCCTCGATGCAGTACAGCGCGCCCCGCGCAGTCGCTTCCTCGCGCCCGAGCGAGCCACCGATCGCGAGCGGTTTGCCCGTCACCACCCCGAGCACAGAGTGGCCCTTGTTCATCGAGTACGTGTCGAAGATCCAGGACATCACGCTCGCGTCGGTTCCCACGTCCGGCGCGGGGATGTCCTTCTCGGGCCCGATCTCGTTGATGATCTCGCTCGTGAAGCGGCGTGTGAGGCGCTCGAGCTCGCGCCTCGAGAGCTGTTTGGGATCGACGACGACTCCACCTTTGGCGCCCCCGAACGGAAGTCCCATCAGCGCGCACTTCCAGGTCATCCACATCGCGAGAGCCTTCACCTCGTCCCGGGTCACGGCCGGGTGGTACCTGATCCCTCCCTTGGAGGGTCCCCGCGCGATGTTGTGCGTGACGCGATAGCCGCTGTAGACGTTCACCGAGCCGTCGTCCATCGACACCGGGATCGAGACCTCGACGGACTTCTTGCACTGCTCGAGGACGTTGATCAGGTTGGGGTCGATCGCGAACGTCTCGCCGACCTGCCGCAGCTGCTGACGCGCCAGCTCGTAGGGGTTCTCCCTCAGATGCGAGATCGAAGCTTCTGTCGTCGTCATCGCCTGCCTCCACTCGCTCGTTCCCGGATTGGCGGGCCGAGTCTAGCGTGCTAACGGATCTGGAATCCCACAGCTGCGAACTCAGGGTCGCCATCGGGTGGAACGGCGACGACCCGGAGGCGATAGCGGCCACGCGCCAGCTCTCCACCGCGCGGGCCGCGGCCGGTCACGCCGAACGCGAGGTTGCCCGGCAGGATGTCCCGCAAGCGGGCGAGCAGGCCGATGCGCTTGCGCCCGCGCCAGAGCTCGACGTCGAGGCGCGCCAGCGGCTGCAGCTGCGTCCGGCCACTGCGATCCCGTACGCTTCCGGCCCGGATGCTGAGCACGGCCGGGGTCCGATCCGAGCCCTGGAACCGCCTCGCGGAGAGCTGAACGTCGGAGATGAGCGGTGGCCGGCGTGCGGGCAACGCGACCGCCCATGGGATGCGGCTCGAGCCGCCGCCGCCAACGTCGAGCCGAATGGAGCCAAAAATCGCGCCCAGGCGGCGGGGCAGGAATGCAACGCGCGCCGTCAATGCGAGCTGCGCAGCCTGGCCCGGTCGCAGCCGGAGACGCTTCGGCCGCGCGATCACGGAAACGCCCGCAATGCCCTCGACCTCTGCGTCGACGGCGACGCGGACGCGACGCGTGGACACGTTCCTCAACGTCAGTCTGCGAAGCGACCGCCACCCGGCCCGGTCCGCGGCGCCGAAGGCGACGGTCGCCGGGATCGCAGCGACCTCCGTCACGAGCGCCGCGGCAGGATCGACGCCGCCTCCGCCCTGACCCGCTCCCGAGAGGCCGACCGTGGGCGTCGCCGAGCCGACGATCACGCCCTTCAGCGATCGCGCATCGAGGTTCGGCCGTGCCTGAACAACGGCGGCGGCCGCTCCGCCGGCGACCGCGGCGGCCGCGCTCGACCCGCTGATTGTCCCGTAACGAGCAGAGTGGTCGTCGTTTCTGCCGATGTCGGCCGTCAGTAGTTCCACGCCCGGCGCGGCCACCTCCGGCTTGACCCCCCCGCCGAAGGCCAGGCCGTGAGACGAGAAGGGCGCGACGCGCCGGCGGCCGGAATTCTCCTCCCAGCCCGGTGCCCCCAATGAAACGGTGACATCGATGCCGCTCGCCATCGCCTCTCTCGCCTCCCGCGCGACGCGCCCCGGCAGTCCGATGACCGGCACGTCGACGCGCTCATCCAGTCCGAGGGCGCCGGCGGGGACGACGCCGTCCACGATCACCGCCTGCGCACCCGCGAGCGCCGCTCTCCGGCCGGACTCGGCGGGCGCCGACGCTCGTTCGAGAAGCACGGCCCGTCCGGCGACCAGGCTAAATCCCTGCTGGTCGAAGAACCGTGCCAGCGGCGCGGTCTCCAGGCCGGTTCGGGGCGGGGTTCTGGGACGGGCGAGGCGGAGCGACAAGCTCCGCTCCGGCGCGACCACCCCGGCAAGAGGAAGCTCCCGGTCGAGGAGGATCTGAAGCCCGGCGCGCACCATGACGCGCGTCGTCGGCGTCCGCCTCCGCGCGTCGGTCGCCCCGACCGTGAGCGCGGCTGGAGCCCCGCCCGGCCCCGAGATTGTCCCGTAGGCCGGGCGTGCAGGACCGTCGTTCCCGGCCGCGGCGACCACGAGCGTGTCGAGGCGAGCAGCGCCGGCCACGGCACGGGCCATCGGTCCATCGGCGAACGCCGCGAACGGCTCCGCAACGGCCACGACGGCGATGCGCGCCGCATCGTGGGTGCTGCCGTCGCCGTCGGGATCCACGGCCCGCTCGAGTCCCGCCAGGACTTGATCTGTGCGCCCGTAGACGGTGAAGCCGCCTTCCGCGCTCGGCTGCCAGCCCGCGACCCGGATCGGCAAGATCCTCGCTTCCGGCGCGGAGCCGCGCAAGCCTTGCGGGCCGCCACTGCCGACGAGCAGCCCCGCGATCTGTGTCCCGTGCCGCTCGACCAGGGACGGGTCCTGCGGATGCGGGCGAGCCAGCGCGCGACCTTCCGCGTCGAGGATGTCAACTCCCTCCAACACGCGCCCGCGGAGGTACGGGTGCGTGGCGTCAACGCCGGTGTCGAGCAGGGCAATCGTGACGCCGGCGCCGCCGTAGCCCGGGGCCTGGGTCGTGGCTCGCCGCTCGCCCCCGGCCGCGGCTCCGAGCTCCTCGTCGCTGAGAGTCCGCGCCCTGTGCGAAGTTGGGTACGCGACGCGTACCGGGAAAACGCCGCGCACGTCCGCGTCCCGCTCGAGCAGCGCGAGTGAGGGCGCGTCGAGGACTGCGGAGAAACCGTTGAAGGTGCGGGTATAGATGAAGTCCGGGATGATCTGGATGCCATCGCGCGAGAGTCGTGCGGCAATCTGCTTTTGCCCCGCCAGCGCGGCTGCGGTCCACGTTTGCATCTCCACCTCGCTCGCCTGACCGCCTGCACGCTTGACGCGCTCGGCCAGCGACGCGTACCGCAGCACCACGATCACGCGCTGGCCGACCGCGACCTTCGTCCTCCCGCCCTCAACGAATGGCCGCCAGGCGGCGGCTCCGAGGGCCGCCGGGGTGGGCCGCTCGGCGCCCTGGCCGCCGTTCGCGAGCAGCAACGCGGCGAGGGCGAGCAGAGTGGCCGCGGACAGCAGCCGCCTGCGATCAGGAGCGCGAGGCGTAGGCGTCGAGGTCAAGGTACCGAGGATAGGGGAGGCGCCTGCCGAACCGACCTGCCGATGCGATCATGGCCGCGTTGTCGGTGCACAGGTCGAGCGGCGCGAAACGCGCCTCCGGCAGGGCGGCGCGAAGCTCGGAGTTGGCGGCAACTCCGCCCACGACTGCGATCCGCTTCCGCCCCGCTCGTGTCGCAGCGCTACGAGCGCGCTCCACGAGGGCGCGCACGAGCGCCCGCTGGTAGGAGGCGGCAAGGTCGGCGCGCCGGCTCTCGAGCTCGTCCCCGAGCTCCCGCGTTGCATAGAGCAGCGCCGTCTTGACCCCCGAGAACGAGAAGTCGAGCTCCCCGACGCGAGCGACAGGGAACGAGAACGCCTCGGGATCTCCCACCTGTGCAAGGCGGTCGAGCGCCGCGCCGCCCGGATATCCGAGGCCGAGGAGGCGCGCCCCCTTGTCGAACGCCTCGCCGGCCGCGTCGTCGAGCGAGGTGCCGAGCACCCGGTAGCCGTCCCTCTCCTGGACGTCGAGCAGGAGCGTGTGACCGCCGCTTGCGAGCAGACAGAGGAAGGGCGGCTCGAGCGGCCCCGGTTGGAGGTAAAGGGAGGCGACATGGCCATGCAGATGATCGACCGGGACGAGCGGCAGCCGCCTGGCCCACGCCATCGCCTTGGCCGCGCTGAGTCCTACGAGCAGTGCCCCAACGAGACCCGGCCCCTGCGTGACGGCCACGGCGTCCACCTCGTCGAGGCTCGTACTCGCATCGCCGAGCGCCTCCTCGATCACGGGCTTCACGAGCTCCAGGTGCCGCCGCGAAGCCACCTCGGGCACGACACCGCCGAAGCGCGTGTGTAGGTCGGCCTGCGAGGAGACGACATTCGACAGCACCTGTCCGTCGGCCGTGACGAGTGCCGCCGCTGTTTCGTCACACGAGGTCTCGATCCCGAGAATCACGCGCTCTCCGCGTGCGCTTGCACCGGGTCCTTCCACATGATCAGCGCGTCCTCGCGATTGTCCGTGTAATAGCCACGGCGGACCCCGCGGGCCACGAACCCGAGACGCTCGTACAACTTGATCGCTCCCTCGTTCGACACGCGCACCTCGAGTGTGTACCCGCGTCGCTCGTCGGTGGATGTGACCTCGAACAGACGCTCGAGAAGGGCCCGCGCGATCCCCCGACGGCGGTGCACGACCGCAACCGCCACGTTCATCACGTGCCACGCGTCGACGTAGCGGGAGATGATCAGATAGCCGACAAGATCGCCGGTCTCGGACGCGAAGGCTCCGAGCGAGATCGAGCTCGGCTTCGCGAGCTCGCTCGCAAACATCGAGCGGGACCAGGGCGTCGGATATGACTCCCGCTCGATCGTCTCGATCGCGTTCAGGTCGCGCAGCTCCAACGGCCGGAGCTCGATGTTCATCCCAGCGTCTGCTCCGCGTCGGGCAGGCGGACGTAGATCGGCCCGACGAGCTGAGCCTCCCCGAAGCTTTTCGCCAGGAGAGCGTGGAAGCGGGCACGCGGCACGTGCCGGTCGTCCTCGTCCGTTGGGACCTCCGCGCCCGCCGCTTCCAGCACGTGCCGATAGCGAACCGCGCCGTCACCCACGCAGAGCATGCCCGACTCGACCTCGAGCGCCGCCGGGGCGAGCACACGCGGTCCAGGGACGAAGATCTCGCGCCGCCTGGCGTCGATCACGGGGAGGGCGCCGGGCGCTCCGGTCGCAAGCGCGTCGAGCGTTGAGACTCCCGCGACCGGAACATCCAGCGCGATGGCGAGCCCTCGCGCAGCCGCGAGGCCGATCCGGATGCCGGTGAAGCTTCCCGGTCCGGTTCCCACGGCCAGCGCGTCGATGTCACCCGCGTGCGCTCCAGCCTGCCGGAGCAGTGCGTCGACGTCCTCGAGCAGCGTCGACGCGCGCGACAGACGCTCGCCGAGCACCTCACCGTCACTGACGACCGCGCTCGTCGCCCGGTCGGTCGCCGTGTCGAAGGCCAGGATCAGCACGTGCGAGCCGTTCTACCAACGCGGTGTCACCAGCGGAGTCACACACGTCGAGCCGAATGCGGCGGTGGCGCTCGTCCACGTGCTCGAGCCGTACCCGCACGCGGATAGGCGGCAGACCGTCGCCCGCCGCCTCGGGCCACTCGACGAACACGACCGCGTCGTCGAAGTAGGGCTCCAGATCCGCCCACTCGGCCGCAGAGACACCCGTGAACCGGTAGAGATCGAGATGGGAGACGTCCGGGTCGCCTTCGTACCGGTGCCCGATCGTGTAGGTGGGGCTCGTCACCGGTGCCGTCACGCCGAGGGCCCGGCAGGCACCTCGGACGAACGTCGTCTTGCCTGAGCCGAGCTCGCCCGAGACCGTGATGACGTCGCCGGCTGCAAGCTCGCGCGCCAGCGCGGCGGCGATTCGCTCCGTCTCCTCCGGCGAGCCGGAGACGAGCTCCACCGGTCTAGAAGAGCCCGAGCTGAACCGCCGGCGCGAGCGCCGGCTCCGGCACCCACTCGTCTGCCGCAGGAGAGAGTTGCTGACAGCAACTCTCTCCCTCGCGCACGAGCAGCTCGGGGATGCGCGCGAAGTCTGCAGCGAGCACGTTCTGCATCGAGGGGGTGTAGAGCGCCGCGGCGGGATGGAAAAGCGGGTAGAGAGTGACCCGGTTGCCGCCGAACACGACCTGCTGCTCGACGCCGTGTACCCGAGTGATCCCGGCCGGCTTGCCGGAGAGGAGCTTCGTCGCGAAGTTGCCGAGCGTCGCCACCAGCAGCGGCCGGATCAGCTCGATCTGGCGGAAGAGGTGCGACTCACACGCCCCGATTTCCTCGGGCTGTGGGTCGCGGTTGCCGGGAGGTCTGCACTTCAGGACGTTCGCGATGTAGACGTCCGTGCGGGAGAGCCCGATCCCGTTCAACAGCTTCTCGAGCAGCTTTCCGGCCTGGCCGACGAAGGGGATGCCCTGCTGATCCTCGTGGAAGCCGGGCGCCTCGCCGACGAACATCAATTCTGCATCGGGATTGCCTGAGCCGAAGACGACCTGCGTGCGAGTCGAGGCGAGGGGGCAACGCGTGCAGCCGAGAGTCTCGTCGCGGTAATCAGCGAGCGCTGTGCTCACGGACCGTGAGTCTACGTCTCGAAGCGGACGGTCAGCAGCTGCCGCAGGAGCCGCCGCAACAACCGCCACCACCGCCGAAGCTCGGTTGGGAGGAGGCACCGGCCACCGCGAAGGTCGAGAACTGCTTCAGGACGTTCCCCTTGCCGCACTCGGGGCAGGCGATCTCCTGCTCGTCGCTGCGAACGAGCTCCTCGAAGTGCGACTCGCACTCCATGCACGCGTATTCGTACATCGGCATGAGTGCGATTCTACCGCTCGTGACGAACTGGCAGGCGACCGTGCTGGAAGGAGAGCTCGTGCGGCTCGAACCGCTGTCGCCCAAGCATGAGGATGGGCTCTGGGAAGCCTCGCGCGACCCGCGGACGTGGCGCTGGCTCAGCATCGTCCAACCGCAGACGCGCGAGGAGCTGTGCCGCTACCTCGAGGATACACTCGGGAACGCCGCGGCCGGCATCGAGCTGCCGTTTGCAACCGTACGCCGCGCCGACGGCCGTCTGCTCGGCAGCACGCGCTTCCTCGCTCTCCGCCCGGAGCACCGGAGCCTCGAGATCGGCTGGACGTGGCTCGCGCCCGAGGCCTGGCGCAGCGGCGTGAATGTCGAGGCGAAGCTGCTGATGCTGGAGGATGCCTTCGAGCGGCTCGGGTGCCGGCGAGTCGAGCTGAAGACGGATGTGCTCAACGAGCGGTCGCGGCAGGCACTGGAGGCGCTTCCTGCGCGATTCGAGGGCATCCACCGCAAGCACATGCTCGTGCGCCGGGGCGAGAATCGCGACACGGCCTGGTACAGCATCGTCGACGAAGAGTGGCCCGCGGTCAGAGAGAACCTGCGCGCGCGGCTTGCGACGGCTCGGTCGAGATAAAGAGCCGCCGCTCTGATCCGGATCCTCAGGGGGCTACACTAGGGACGCCCGGTATCCGAATCCCGGAACTGGAGCCGAAACCGATGATCTCGAGCGTCAAAGTCGTGGGTCTCGGCCGCGTCGGAACCGCGGTGGCCGCCAGGCTGGCCGAGCGCGGCCTCACGATTGACGTCAGCGAGCCCGAGCTCGTCCTGTTGTGTGTTCCCGATCGTGCGATCGCCGAGGTGGCGGCTTCGATCGACGAGGGGCCCTGGGTCGCCCATGTGAGCGGCGCGACCTCGCTCGGGGCGCTCGACCCGCATACCCGCCGCTTCAGCCTCCACCCGCTACAGACCTTTACGCTGGCGCGCGGGCCGGAGCAGCTCGATGGTGCCTTTGCCGCCGTGACGGCGGAGACCGACGGGGCGCGGGAACTCGGCTACTGGGTCGCGAGGACGCTGGGGCTCCAGCCCTTCACGCTGGCTGACGGAGCACGAGACGCCTACCATGCCGGCGCCGCGATCGCCTCGAATTATCTCGTCACCCTGCGTCGCGCGGCCGGTGTCCTGCTCGAGTCGGCAGGCACTCCGCCACAGGCGCTCGAGCCCCTGATGCGCCGCACGATCGAGAACGGCTTCGAGCTGACGGGTCCCATTGCCCGCGGCGATTGGGCGACGGTCGAGATTCATCTCGCCGCGATCCGCCGGGAGCGCCCCGAGCTCGAGCAGCTGTACCTCACGCTGGCCGAGGCCACGCAAGCGCTCTCGTGAAGACGCTACGCACGATCGTCGAGGTGCGGGAGGAGCTGGCATCCGTTCCGGCGGGCGCCACGGTCGGCCTCGTCCCGACGCTGGGTGCTCTCCACGAGGGACACGCCTCGCTCATTCGCGCGGCGCGAGCGGAATGCGACCTCGTTGTCGTCAGCGTCTTCGCCAACCCGGCGCAGTTCGAGGCGGGCGCGGACCTCGCCCGCTACCCTCGCAACGAGCGCACCGACGCGCGCATCGCCGCCGCGGAGCGAGTCGACCTCCTGTTCGCGCCCTCGGTGGAGGAGCTGTACCCGCCCGGGTTCCAGACCTGGATCGACGTGACGGAGCTGGGACACATCCTCGAGGGCAAGCACCGTCCCGGCCACTTTCGCGGCGTCGCGACCGTGTGCCTCAAGCTCTTCAACATCGTCCGCCCCCAGCGTGCGTACTTCGGCCAGAAGGACGCGCAGCAGGTGGCGGTCATTCGCCGCCTCGTTCATGACCTCAACCTCGACCTAACGATTAGAGTGCTACCGATCGTACGGGACGTCGACGGCCTTGCCCTCTCCTCGCGCAACGTCCTGCTGACCGCCGAGGAGCGGCGTGCCGCGCTCACCCTGCCGCGCGCGCTCGCCACCAGAGATCCCGACCACGCCCGCGCGATCCTCGGCGACCTCGACGTCGACTACGTCGAGGTCGCCGACTTCAACCCGCCAGTCCTCGCCGCCGCGGTGCGCGTCGGCTCCGTCCGCCTGATCGACAACGTCGTCCTCGACAAGGAGTCATCATGACCACCCGTCCCCGCACCCCTGCACCCGGCACACCGGCCCCTGGCAAGCTCCCGCTGACCGAGTTCGCCGAGCTGAAAGCCCGCAGACAGCCGATCGCGATGATCACCGCCTACGATGCCCCTTCCGGGCGGCTCGCAGACGAGGCGGGCGCCGACGTCATCCTCGTCGGTGACTCGGCGGCGATGACGGTCCTCGGGCACGACTCGACCGTGCCCGCCACGATGGAGGAGCTGATCGTGCTGACCCGCGCGGTCACCCGCGGCGCGCGGCGACCTCTCGTCGTCGCGGACATGCCGTTCGGCTCGTTCCAGGTCTCCGACGCCGAGGCGCTGCACAACGCGATCCGCTTCCTCAAGGAGGCCGGGGCCGATGGGGTCAAGGTCGAGGGCGCCGGGGCGACGCTCTCGCGCGTGCAGGCGCTCGTTGGCGCCGGGATCCCCGTGATGGGCCACATCGGCCTGACGCCACAGTCGGCGACGATGCTCGGCGGCTTCAAGGCGCAGGGGCGTACGGCCGAGAAAGCCGTACGCCTCTACGAGGACGCGCTCGCCCTCGAAGGCGCCGGCTGCTTCGCGATCGTGCTCGAGGCCGTGCCCGCAGCCGTCGCCGCCAGGATCACGGAAGCGCTCACACTGCCGACCATCGGGATCGGCGCCGGTGTCGACTGCGACGGGCAGGTGCTCGTCTGGCATGACCTGCTCGGGCTCTACGAGGGGCGGTCTCCACGGTTCGTCAAGCAATACGCGGACCTCGCGACCGAGATCAAGCGTGCCGTGAGCACCTACGTCGAGGAGGTACGCGAGCGGCGCTTCCCGGAGGAGCAGCACACCTATTCGCTGCCGGAGGACGAGCTGGCGCTCTTCGAGACGGCGCTAGAGCACCGAGGGAAGGTAGGCGAACGCCGCTAGGAAGAGCGCGACGAGGCCGAGCACGCCGAGTGAGCGCCACCAGCTCCAGCCGTGGACGGCGCGCACGCCCAGAAGCAAGAGCGCGAGACTCCAGAGCGCGAAGGCAAGCTCGAGCGCCTCGAACGTCCGGCCGGCGGTGCCCTCGTCCTCTCCCCCTGTCCGGAAGACGTCGCTGCCGAGCATCGCGACCTGGGCGGGCCAGACGAGGAAGAGCGAGAGTGCGATCGGGACGGATGCGAGGGCAACGAGGTGCCGCGCGCGACGGTAGTCGCCAAGGCCGCCGAGCCCCCTGGCGGCGACATAGACGGCTCCACCGATCACGAAGTACCCCGCAAAGCCGTAGATGCCACCGGCGATCAACGCCCAGACGGCAACGAGCAGGTTGTCGAACTCGTAGTCGTCCAGGAGCGTCCCGGCCGTGCTCGTCGCGAGCACGCCCCCGATCCCCCCGAGCAGCACGAGCGCCAAGATCGGCTCTGCCCGAGCCTCGACCTCGGTCTCCGAGTCGTCGCGGAGCGCGGCGAAGACCGAGCGTGGGGAGATGAGGACGGCCGGTATCCGCAGCCACCACTGCCGCACGGGATCCATCCTCGGAGGCTAGATGACGGGCGATGCAGATCGGCCGGTATGGTCACCCGCATGGAGTCCGACCCGGCGCTCACTGCGCAGGCTCGCGAAGCGATGCCGTTCGTCGCGGAGCTTGGGCTGGAGCTGCTCTCGGCCACTCCCGACGAGGTGCGGGCACGGCTCGCATGGGAGGAGCGGCTCTAGCACCGCCGGCGGGCTCCTGCACGGCGGCGTGCTGATGGGGCTGGCCGACGCCGCCGGAGCCTACTGCGCCTTCCTCAACCTGCCGGCGGGTGCGGGCGGCACCGCGACGATCGAGTCGAAGACGAACTTCTTCCGCGCCGTGCGCGAGGGCCATGTGCACGCCCGCTCGCGGCCGCTGCACCGAGGCCGAACGACGATTGTCGTCGAGACCGACGTCTTCGACGATGCCGACAAGCACGTGGCGCGGGTGACACAGACGCAGGCGGTGCTTTAGCGCCGCACGCGTAGGCGGTTGAGGACCGTACGCTGATCCCTACGCTGCGACAGCGGCGCGCTGGACGAGGATCTGGCGCAGGAACTGGCCCGTGAACGAGCCCTCCACCTCCGCGATGTCCTCCGGCGTGCCCGCCGCGATCAACTCGCCTCCCGCCTCGCCGCCCTCGGGACCCAGGTCGACGACCCAGTCGGCCTGCTTGATCACGTCGAGGTTGTGCTCGATCACGAGCACCGTATTACCGGCGTCGACGAGCCGCTGCAGCACCTCGAGCAGCTTCTCGATGTCGGCGAAGTGGAGACCCGTGGTGGGCTCGTCGAGGATGTAGAGCGTCCGGCCTGTGGCGACCTTGCACAGCTCGGCCGCGAGCTTCACCCGCTGCGCCTCACCGCCGGAGAGCGTCGTTGCCGGCTGGCCGAGCTTGACGTAGTCGAGCCCGACATCGTGCAGCGTCTGCAGGCGCCGGCGCAGCTTCGGAATCTTCGCGAAGAAGGAGAGCGCCTCCTCGATCGACATCTCCAGCACGTCAGCGATCGACTTACCCTTGAAGCGCACCTCGAGCGTCTCCTTGTTGTACCGGTGCCCGTGGCAGGTCTCGCACTGCACGTACACGTCTGGCAGGAAGTGCATCTCGATCTTGATCGTCCCGTCACCCTTGCACGTCTCACAGCGGCCGCCGCGGACGTTGAACGAGAACCGACCCGGCTTGTACCCGCGCACCTTGGCCTCCGGCGTCAACGAGTAGAGCTCGCGGATGTGCGTGAAGAGGTCGATGTAGGTCGCCGGGTTCGAGCGCGGCGTCCGGCCGATCGGCTTCTGGTCGATGTCGATCACCTTGTCGAAGACATCGATACCCTCAACCTCATCGTGAGCTCCAGGCTTGACGCGCATCCGGTTCAGCCGGTTCGCGCAGGCCTTGTAGACGATCTCGTTCACGAGCGTGGACTTGCCGGAGCCGGAGACTCCGGTGACGCAGACGAACTTCCCGACCGGGAACTCCACGTCGATCTCCTTCAGGTTGTGCATCGCGGCGCCGCGCACGGTGAAGTGCCCGCGGTCGTCCTCGCGCCTCGAAGGGATGGCGATCTGCCGCTCGCCGGAGAGGAACTTGCCGGTGACCGAGCCCTTGACTTTCATCACCTGCGCTGCCGTGCCCTCCGCGACGACTTCCCCCCCATGCTCACCCGCTCCCGGCCCCATGTCGACGAGCCAGTCGGCGGTGCGCATCATCTGCTCGTCGTGCTCGACGACGAGCACGGTGTTGCCGAGATCCTTGAGCCGCTGGAGCGTCCCGATCAGCTTGCCGTTGTCGCGCTGGTGCAGTCCGATCGACGGCTCGTCGAGGATGTAGAGCACACCCACGAGCTGCGACCCGATCTGCGTTGCGAGACGGAGCCGCTGCGCCTCGCCACCGGAGAGCGTCTTCGCAGCGCGGTCGAGCTGGAGATAGCCGACGCCGACGTTGTCGAGAAAGGTGAGACGCTCGCGCACCTCCTTCACGATCCGGTGTCCGATCAGCTCCTCCGTCGGCGTCAGTCCCAGCTCGTCGAGGAAGGCGAGCGAGCGCGTCACCGACATGCGCGTGAACTCGTTGATCGACATGGAGCCGATGGTGACCGCGAGCACCTCGGGCTTGAGCCGCGCCCCGTTGCAGGTGCCGCACGGCCGGAAGCTCATGTACTCCTCGATCCGCTCGCGCTGCTGTGCGGAGTCGGTCTCCTTGTAACGCCGCTGGAGGGAGGCCACGATCCCCTCGAAGGCCATCGTGTACGAGCGGCGGCGGCCCATCCGGTTGCGGTACTGCACGTAGATCCGGTCGCCGTTCGTGCCAGAGAGGAAGAGGTTCTGCTGCTCCTCGGTCAGCTCGCGCCAGGGCGTGTCCAGGTCGATCTCGTACCGTTCGGCGATTGCCTGGACGACGGATTCATAGAAGCCGCCGTTGCCGACCGACCACGGCACGAGCGCCCCATCGCCGATCGAGACGGTCGTGTCGGGGACGATCAGGTCGGGGTCGATCTCCAGCTGCGAGCCGAGGCCGGTGCAGCGCGGGCAGGCACCGTGCGGCGAGTTGAAGGAGAAGATGCGCGGCTGCAGTTCCGGGAGCGAGACGCCGTGCTCGGGGCAGGCGAACTTCTCCGAGAACAGCATGCTCTGGCCATCGACCACGTCGATGGCGATTAGACCTTCGGCGAGAGCTGTTGCGGTTTCCACCGATTGCGTCAGTCGTTGCCGCAGGTCCGCCTTCAGCACCAGGCGGTCGACGACGACTTCGATCGTGTGCTTGAACTTCTTGTCGAGGAGGATCTCCTCCTCGAGCAGCCGCGTCTCACCATCCACCTTCACGCGAGTGAAGCCGTCGGCGCGCAGCTCATCGAGCACGTCGCGGAACTCGCCCTTGCGGTCCCGGACGACCGGAGCGTTGATCGTGAACCTCGTGCCATTCGGCAGCGCCAGGATCTGCTCGACGATCTGGTCGAGGCTTTGGCCGGCGATCGGGCGGCCGCAGACGGGACAGTGAGGGCGGCCGACCCGCGCGTAGAGCAGGCGCAAGTAATCGTAGATCTCGGTGACGGTGCCGACTGTCGAGCGCGGGTTGCGCGAGGTGGTCTTCTGGTCGATCGAGATCGCGGGCGAGAGCCCGTCGATCGAGTCGACGTCCGGCTTCTCCATCATCTGGAGGAACTGGCGCGCGTAGGCGGAGAGGCTCTCGACGTACCGGCGCTGGCCCTCGGCGTAGATCGTGTCGAACGCCAGCGACGACTTGCCGGAGCCCGAGAGCCCGGTGATGCAGACGAGGGCGTTCCGCGGCAGCCGGACGTCGATGTCCTTGAGGTTGTGCTCGCGGGCCCCGTGGACGATCAGCTCGTCGGAAGCCATACGGCGTCCATTCTAGCGACCGAACGTCTGTTCGTCCATTGCCGGCAGGGTAGCGTTGGGCCATGCCCTCCCTGCGTCGACCCATGCTGGTTCAGCGAGCAGCCGGCGTGGGGTTTGCGGGAGCATCGGCCACGCTCTTCGTGCTCGGCGACGAGCGCGACGGCCCGCTCGCGTTCTTCGTCGCCTGGCTGACCGTGCACGTCCTCTACGGCGTCGCCGCGGGCTCGTTCTGGGCACTCCTCATCGTGCTCGCGTGCCCGCCACTCCTCGTCGCGGTGGCAGGAACGAACGGCGACGACACGCCGCTCTGGATCCAGAACGCCTCGGTCGAGCTCTTCTACGGCATTCCCTTCGCCTTCATGGGCGTCGTCGCGCGCCGGCTGTGGCAGGCGCGCCGCCCACCCGAGTTACCGACGGAGTCAAGCGGGGAACCGTTCCACGGATGACGGAAACCGCCAAGCGCGCTGCCGTCGCGACACTCGTTATCGGCGGTGTCGTCGTGCTCGCGCTGGCGCTCTGGAAGATCCGGCTGATCGTCGCCCTCCTGTTTCTGGCATTCATCATCACGGCGGCCATGCGGCCGGGAGTGGACGCCCTACGCCGACGTGGTGTGCCGCGCGGGATCGGAATCGGCCTCAACTACGCGGGCTTCCTCACGCTGCTGATCGGCTTCCTCTGGATTGTGGCGCCACGCGCGCGCGACCAGGTCACATCCGCGCTCGAGGACCTCCCGAGCTCGCGCTCGGAGCTGGCCGAGGAGGCGAGCGCGTCGACCGGGTTGCGGCGCAACATCCTCGAGGGGATCCAGGCCAGGCTGGAGGAGCTCCCGTCCGCGACCGAGCTCGTCGACCCCGCGCTCGAGCTCGGCTTCCTCGGCTTCGAGATCCTGATCGGGATCTTCTTCGTGTTCGCGAGCGCGGCGTACTGGACGTTCGAGCGCGACCGTGCAATCGATCTCGTCTGCTCGTTGATCCCGCGGCCGAGACGGAAGAAGGTACGCGACACGTGGAATCTGATCGACCTCAAGCTCGGCGCGTACGTGCGCGGCCAGGGGCTGCTGATCCTGATCGTCGGCACGGTGCTCTCGCTCGCCTTCCTGGCGATCGGGCTCCCGTACTGGCTTCTGATCGGCGTCTTCGCCGGAGTCGTCGAGCTCGTGCCTGTGATCGGGCCGTTGACGGCCGGTGCGGTGGCCGTCGGTGTGGGCTTCACGGTCTCGTGGCAGATCGCGCTGGCGGCGGGGTTGATCGTGCTCGTCACGCGACTGCTGGAGGACTACATCGTGATCCCGCGTGTGCTCGGCGAGGCCGTCGGGCTCTCACCGCTGCTCGTCCTCTTCTCGATTACCTCCGTCGCCATCCTGTTCGGCGGCTTCGCCGTGCTGTTGGCAATTCCCATCGCCGCCGTCGTCGCCACGCTTCTGGACGTGATCGTGCGCGGCAAGGATCCCGCGGACGAGGAGGTTCCTGCCGTGATGTTCTCCGCGCGCGACTCCGAGACGGCCTGAAACTCCGGTAACGTCGCGACGTGAGGTGCGCAGTCGCCGCCGCGATCGCATTGGGTGTCGCGGCCACGGGCGGATCGGCGTCGAGCCTGCCGGCTTCCGCGCGCCTCGTCTATGCGGCACTCGTCTCTCCTGCCCGGTCGGACGGTGTTTTCGACGTCGACAAGGCTGCCGACCTCTTCTCGATCCGGGTCGACGGTACCGACAGCCGCCGTCTCACCCGCACCGTGCAGTGGGAAACGGACCCGGCGTGGTCGCCGGACGGACGGCGGCTCGTCTTCAGCCGTGGCAGGACGCACTGCCACGGCGGCACGTGTGCCGGCGCGCTCGACGGAAGCCTGTGGGTCGCGAGCGCGGGCGGTGGCGCGCCCCGCCGCCTCACCCACGGGTACCTCGACCGCTGGCCGACGTGGGCACCCGACGGGCAGCGGATCGCGTTCGTGCGCCAGGACTGCTGCGACGACGCGCCGTACGACGGCGTGTACGTCGTCGGCGCCGACGGCCGCGGGCTGCGCCGGGTGCTCGCGACGCGGGCCGCGGGCGTCGACTGGTCGCCGGACGGCGCCGCGATCGCCGTCCTCGGACAGCCCCCGGAGGGCGGCGAGATGGTGCTCCGGCTGCTGGACGTGACGACGGGCGCGGCTTCGGATGTCGACGCGAACGGCCTCGGCTCGCCGCTCGCGGTAGCGTGGTCGCCCGACGGACGGACGCTGGCGGTCGTCACGGGCAACGGGATCTCGCTCGTGGCGCGGGCGGGCGGCACCGCTCGCCGGCTCGTCTCCGCGTTCTACGTCACCGGCGTCTCATGGGCGCCCGACGGCCGGCGCCTTGCCTTCAACGGTTCCCGAGAGCGGAGGCGGCCCCGACCCGAGCTCGCCCGGCTCGACCCCACGGACCTGTGGGTCATTGGGCGGGACGGGAGCGGCCTGCGCCGGCTGACGAGGACCCCCGGCCCCGAGCTCGCCCCCGACTGGCGCCGCTGATCAGGCCTTGCGCCAGCGGCCGAAAATCAGGCCACCGAGCGTGAAGCCGAGGCCGAAGGTGCCGACCGCGAAGGCGCCGAGTGCCAGCGCCTTCCGACCGACCGAGAGCCGTTGCCAGCGCCCCAGCGCGTCGCGCTCCTCGTTCGTGAGCGGCTCGCCACGGCGCTGCTTCCGCAGGGCGCCGCCGGCCCGCAGGCCAAGATAGAGGTCGTCGAAGATCTCCGGGGACTCGGTATCCGGTTTCTCGTCCGGCATCTGGACGAAGTGTATAGCCGCACTGGAGGTTTCCACACGCCCGGCAGGTGCTCGATTGTAAGAATCTGGCCCGTGCGAACGCGCATCCTCCATGTCTCGGATCTCCATTTCGGCCGGAACGACAAGTCCGCCTCGATCGAGGCGCTCGCCCGGCTGATCGAGGACGTCGGGCCCGAGCTCGTCATCGCGAGCGGCGATCTCACCCATCGTGGGCTGCGGTCGCAGCACGAACGTGCCGCGGAGTTTCTCCGCGGTCTCGGACTCCCACTCCTCACGATCCCGGGAAACCACGACATCCCCTACACATTCCCGAGGCGCTTCACGTCGCCGTGGCTCGAGTTCGAGCGGCTATGGGACGAGACGGAACCCGTGTACCGGTCCGAGACCTTGCTCGTCGTGGGCCTGAACTCCGTGCGTCCGTGGCGACACCAATCTGGCCGCCTGCGCCCCGACCAGATCGACCGCGCCCAGAGGCTGCTTCGCGACGCACCGCCGACCGCGCTGCGGGTCGTCACGTTCCACCACCACCTCCTGGGGCCGCCCTGGCGATCGCGCAAGAAGCCGGTCGCGAAACGCAACGTCGTGCTGGCCGGGCTCGTCGACGCGGGCGCCGATCTGATCCTGGCCGGCCACATCCACCAGAGCACGATTGCAGAGCGACGCGAGTTCGAGCTCTCAACTCCCGGCGGAGAGCGCGCAGTCGTTGTCTCGATCGCACCCGGTTTCGGCCAGCCACGGCCGAACCGCCGCGGGGAGGCGCGCGGCCTGCACGTGTACGACATCGGCGAGGAGGCTCTGCGCGCGCTCACGTACATCTGGCGCGACGACGGCTGGGGGCTCACGGCCGTGCGCACCTTCCCGCGCGGCCGCGAGCCGCTGTCCTTCAGCGCAGGATGAGCATCGGCGGCAGCGGATGCTCATCCTGCAGGAATTCTAGAGGGGCTGCAAGGAGCCCGGCCCTGTCACAGGCCTCTCTTTAAGCCAGCCGTTTGTCGCCTCGGCTCGTCACGACGCGGTAGATCACGAGCAGGACAATCGCTCCGACGATGGCCGTGAGCCACGTGCTGATGTCGAAGAACTTATCCATCGGATCGGCGTCGAAGAGCGCCCCGGCAAGGAACCCGCCGATGATCGCCCCGACGATCCCGATGATGGTGGTGATGATGAAGCCCCCGGGATCGTCTCCGGGCAGAAGCGCCTTGGCGATTGCCCCGGCAATCGCGCCGAGGATGATGAACGCGATGATTCCCACCTGAACCTCCAATGTCGACGGACGGGCTTACTGAACCTTAAGACGACATGTCTCCGTCAGACAGCTGAATGAAACGACACCCTCGACTAGAGTCTGGTTCGACCGCGAAGAGGAGAGAGCATGGAACCGCGCTTCGCCCAGCTGAAGAACCGCCTGGCCGAGATCCACGACGTTCGCCGCGCTCAGGAGGTGCTCTTCTGGGACCAGACGGTGATGATGCCGCCCGCCGGTGGGCCCGTCCGAGGTGCCCAACTGACGACGCTCGACAGGATCGCGCACGCGAAGTTCGTCGACCCCGCGGTCGGCCGCTTGCTCGAGGAGCTCCGTCCGTACGAGGAGAGCCTCGGGTTCGACTCCGATGAGGCGTCTCTCATCCGCACGACGCGACGAGACTGGGAGAAGGCACGGCGCGTCCCCACCGAGCTCGCAGCGGAGATGGTCGGAGCGGCCGCCGAGGCGCACGACGTCTGGGCGCGCGCAAGAGAGGAGTCGGACTACGCCTCCTTCCGCCCTCACCTCGAGCGCGCGGTGGAGTTGAAGCGCCGCTACATCGAGTGCTTCGACGGCTACGACGAGCCGTACGACGTCGTCCTCGACGACTACGAGCCTGGAATGAAGACTGTTGAGGTACGCGCCGTCCTCGACGAGCTGAAAGCGGAGCTCGGCCCCCTCATCGCCGAGGTGGGCTCGGCTGTGCCGGACGAGGAGTTCATGAGCGGCCCGTTCCCAATCGACGCGCAGCATCAGTTCTCGCTCCGTGTGATCGAGCGCTTCGGGTACGACCCGCAGTTCTTCCGCCTCGACCTGACCGTTCATCCCTTCGCAGCGAGCTCGGGAACGCAGGACATCCGGCTGACGACTCGGTACGAGGAGGACGACATCTCGTCGATCTTCACCGCGATGCACGAGTGCGGCCACGGCCTCTACGAACACGGCGTCTCGGAAGCCCTCGAACGCACCCCGCTCTGCCACGGCGTCTCGTCGGCCCTGCACGAGTCGCAGAGCCGTATGTGGGAGAATGTCGTCGGCCGCAGCCGCCCGTTCTGGAACTACTTCTACCCACAGCTGCAGTCGGCGTTTCCCGAGGCGCTGGGCGACGTCGAGCAGGAGCGCTTCTATCGCGCGATCAACCGCGTCAAGCCCTCCTATATCCGCGTCGACTCGGACGAGGCGACCTACAATCTGCACATCATCCTGCGCTTCGAGCTGGAGCAGGAGATCTTGGCGGGCACGGTCACGCTGCAGGAGCTGCCGGAGGTCTGGAAGGCCCGCTTCGAGGAATACTTCGGCATCTCTTGTCCGGACGACCGTATGGGCGTGCTCCAGGACGTCCACTGGTCGAGCGGCGGCTTCGGCTACTTCCCGACCTACACGCTCGGGAACGTCGTCTCGGTCCAGATCTGGGAGAAGGCGCTCTCCGACCTCCCCGACTTGCACGACCAGTTCGAGCGGGGCGAGTTCGGGCCGCTGCACGAGTGGCTACGGACGAACCTGTACTCCCTGGGGCGAAAGTTCACGCCGCAGGAGACGCTGGAAAGGGTCGTCGGGGGCCCGATCGACGCCAAACCGTACATCCGGTACCTGAAGGAGAAGCTGGGAGCGCTAGCGGCTGCCTGACGCAGCGTACGATTGAGCGAATGCGCAGCCTGTTCGCCGCGGTGGTTGCCTGCCTGTTCGTGCCCGCCGCGGCGTTCGCCTGTGCGTGCTGCGCGGACCCGGGCTACTGGTCGAGCTCCGTGAGCCGCCTGCGGGCGTATGAGCTCGAGCAGCTCGACCGGATCCGGTTCTCCCGCTCGGCCACGACGTACGTCGGCGCCGGCGGCCTCGACGGAGTCCTGGGAATCACGTCCCCCTCGACGGCTTACGGGCTCAAGCAGGCCAGGTCGGGCCGCCGCTGGACCTTCCGCTTGACGAGTCCGGGCGAACGGACGCGCGGAACGCTCTCGTTCGTGCTTCCCGCCTCAGCGCTCGTGTTCGCGACCGACCTTCGGAACGGCAGGACCTCGGTGGGCGGCGGTCCCCTCCTCTACAAGGAGTGGCGCCTCGCGGGCACGGTGTCCGGCACGGGCGACTTCCTGCCGAGGACGACCGCGACGTATCGGTTGATCCTGCACGGGCGAGGTAACGTCTGCCTCGACGCCCGCGACTTCACGCGGTGGACGCTTCAGGTGAGGGGCGCCGGAGCCCGGTTCACGCTCTTCGGGTCGCTGCGTCGCTGAGGCTGCGCGCGATCAGGCCGGCGGCTTGCGGGCGTCGGGGCCGGTGATGCCGCGACCCTGCGCGAAGCGCCGGTAGACGATCAGGAGCACGATCGCGCCGGCGAGGGAGAAGAGGAACGAGGCCGTCGCCTCGCCGGCGTCGATCAGCTCGTCGTTGTCGACGAAGCCGAGCAGCGTTGCCAGCACCCCACCGACGACCGAACCCAGGATCCCGAGCAGGATCGTCTTCCAGATCGGGAGCGGATCCGGTCCCGGCACGGCGAATCGCGCCAGCGCTCCGACCAGCAAACCGGACAGGACGATCCCGATGATGGCGCCGAGCATTGCCTATTTGCGCAAGAGGATCATCCGCGGAAGCGGATGATCCTCGCGCAAGACCCCTGAAGGGGCCGCCTGCGGCCCAAAGAACATCATGTCCACGACTCCGCGACACCCTATGCGAACCGCGCGGCCGAGCGTTCGCGCGCCTTGGTCGCCTCCACCTCCCGGTCACGAGGGCCGGCCGAGGTCACGAGCCCGGCCAGCAGCCGCCTCGTCGCCGCGGTGACCTCCTCCACCGCACACTCGAACACGGCCTCGTTCGCCCGCGACGGCTTTGACACGCCGCTGAGCTTGCGGACGTACTGGAGCGCCGAGGCCTGGATCTCGGCCTCGGTCGCAGGCGGCTCGAAGTTGTGCAGCGTCCTGATGTTCCGGCACATGTCGATCTCCTTCGCTAGGCGGTCGCCCCGGCGAGCGCGTTCAGCTCGCGCCGCAGGTCCTTGATCTCGTCACGAAGCTTGGCCGCGTACTCGAAACGGAGCTCTTCCGCGGCGGCGAACATCTCTTCCTCGAGCGTGATCGTGAGCCTCTCGAGCTCGTCGCGCGACATCCCTTCCACCTGCGAGCCACCGCGGCGCCTGCGGCCGGGCACATTCGGATTCTCGAAAGAGAGGAACTCCGCGATATCCGAGACGCCCTTCACGATCGAGAGCGGTGTCGTGCCGTGCTCCTCGTTGTACGCAAGCTGAATCGCGCGGCGGCGCTCGGTCTCGTCCATGGCCCCCTTGATCGCCTCGGTCAGCTTGTCCGCATAGAGCAACACGCGGCCGTTGACGTTCCGCGCTGCTCGCCCGATCGTCTGCACGAGCGCCGTCTTCCCGCGCAGGAAGCCCTCCTTGTCGGCGTCGAGGATCGCCACGAGGGATACCTCCGGGAGATCGAGGCCCTCGCGGAGAAGGTTGATCCCCACCAGCACGTCGTAGTCGCCGAGCCGCAGCTCGCGGATGATCTGGATCCGTTCGAGCGTGTCGATCTCCGAATGCAAGTAGCGCGCCCGTACGCCCGCCTCGAGCAGGTAGTCGGTCAGATCCTCGGACATCTTCTTCGTCAGCGTCGTGACGAGCACGCGCTCCCCCGCGTCGGCTCGGCGGCGGATCTCGTTCAGGAGATCGTCGATCTGGTTCTTCGTGGGGCGTAGCTCCACCTCGGGATCGACGAGGTACGTCGGCCGGATCAGCTGCTCGGCGATCACCGTCGAGTGCCGCTTCTCGTACGGGCCCGGCGTCGCCGAGACGAAGACGAGTTGCGGAACCTTCGCCAGGAACTCGTCAAAGCGAAGTGGCCGGTTGTCCAGCGCGGAGGGCAGCCGAAAGCCGTGGTCGACGAGAGTCTGCTTGCGTGAGCGGTCGCCCTCGTACATGCCGCCGATCTGGGGGACCGTCTGGTGCGACTCGTCCACGAAGACGACGAAATCGGACGGAAAGTAGTCGAGCAGCGTGTGCGGGGCCGAGCCCGCAGGCCGGCCGTCGAGGATCCGCGAGTAATTCTCGATCCCATTGCAAAAACCGAGCTCCCGCATCATCTCGAGGTCGTACTCGGTCCGCTGGCGGATCCGGTGCGCCTCGAGCATCCGGCCTTGTGACTCGAAGAGCGCCACCTGCTGCTCGAGCTCGTGCTTGATCTCGTCATGCGCGCGCTCGATCGTCGGCTTCGAGGTGACGTACTGCGTCGCCGGGAAGATCGTGATCGTGTCGAGCCTCGCGTACACCTCCCCCGTAAGCGGGTCGAAGTGCGTGATCTGCTCGACCTCGTCACCGAACATCGAGACGCGGTACGCGGTCTCCGAGTAGGCGGGCTGGATCTCGATCACGTCACCTTTCACCCTGAATCTGCCGCGGCCGAGCAACGTGTCGTTGCGGACGTACTGGATGTCGATCAGCTTGCGTAGCATCACGTCGCGATCCGTCTCCTCGCCCACGGTCAGGAAGACGACGCGCTTC
>Ga0136621_1000076_pt1 | contig 32347 bp, 43 predicted proteins | sample AntDryUQ445A2306_FD_104673 | JGI IMG/M metagenome (GOLD analysis project Ga0136621, IMG submission 104673) | Polar desert sand microbial communities from Dry Valleys, Antarctica - metaG UQ445A (23.06) | ecosystem: Environmental > Terrestrial > Soil > Desert | place: Antarctica: Dry Valley...
GCGTGCGCACGCTCCATCTGACGGGCACGCGACCGGACGCTGCGCGGCACCCAATCCAGCGAGCGCAACTCGTCGATGATCGCGCCCTTTACCCTGGCCACCGCGAAAGTCTCGAACTTGATCTCTCGCTGCGGGTCGAACCGCTCGATCGCGCCGATCAGGCCAAGCAGGCCGTAGGAGACCAAGTCGCCCTCGTCGACGTGGGCGGGCAGGCTCGACGCCATCCGGCCGGCGATGAACTTAACCAGAGGCGAGTACGCGATTACCAGGCGCTCCCGGGCCTCTTCGTCGCCCTCCTGCTTGTAGCTGCGCCAAAGCTCCCGCAGCTCAATCGCTTTGACGTTGATCTCCATCCTCTCCCGTCCTGCCCGGCAAACTTACCCCTAATCAGGCCCGGGGATGGGCGCGGCGGTACTCCCGTGCAAGCCGGGATGGCTCGACCCTCGTATAGATCTGGGTGGTTGAGACGCTCGAGTGTCCAAGCAGTTCCTGGATGGAGCGCAGGTCGGCCCCACCCTCGAGCAGATGGGTGGCAAACGAGTGGCGCAGGGAATGGGGCGAGACGCGGCCCAGGTCAGACAGCTTTCGCACCCAGCCCTGAAGGCGCCTGCGCACGTCAGACGTCGAGAGCCTGCGCCCGCTCTTGGAAAGAAACAGCGCGGGCTCGGCGGCATCGCGGGTCAGCGCGTGGCGGGCAGCCTCCAGGTAGCGGCGGACGGCTTTCTGCGCCGGCTCGCCGACCGGTACCAGGCGCACTTTCTGGCCCTTGCCCAAGACGCGAATCGACTCGGAGTCGAAGTCGATCGAGTCCCGATTCAGGTTGACGACCTCCTCGGCCCGCAGGCCGCACGAGTACGCAAGCTCGAAGATCGCACGGTCACGGATCTCGAGCGGCGTGGTGGCCGGCATTCGATCAAGAAGCTCGGACACCTGCTCCCGGCCCAGCGCCCGTGGCAAGCGCTGCTCGCGCTTCGGCGCGGGCAGGAGCTCCGCCGGATTCGCCGCCGCCGCGCCCGCCTCGACCAGGTTCGCGTAGAAGCCCCGGACGGCCGCCAGCTTGCGCGCCACACTTGACATACGAAGCCCCCTGCCGGAAAGCATCGCTGCGAACTTGCGGAGATCCCGGTATCGCACGTCGGCCGGCTCGGCGCCCCGCTCCGTTGCCCATTTCGCGAGCTCGCGCAGGTCGGTCGCGTAGGCGCGCTTGGTGGCGCTCGAGACACCGCGACGATCCTGGTCCCGGGCGAACGCGAGCAAGGCGGCCTCCCAGCGAGGGCTCGGCTCCAGAGCCGCCTTCCCCCCCGCCGCGCCGTCGCTCGCGATCGCGTTGCTCATGCCTCAACGTTTCCCCGTCGGCGCGGTCTCCCCTACCCGCGCAACGGATCTGCCGCCCGGCGGTGCCGAGGGCCTCAGCCGATGTAGATCGGGGTGCCGACCGGAACCTGGTCGTAAAGCTCGATCACGTCCGGGACTGCCATGCGGACGCACCCGTGGGAGGCGGCGGTACCAAGCGAGGCGGTGTCATCCGTGCCGTGGATGCCGGCGCCGTCGTAGATTCCGAGCCACCGAGCCTTGAGCGGGTTGTCAGCGACGCCGCCCGGGACCGTGGTTCCCGCAAGGTCCCCCGCCCACTGGCGGTCGGGTACGCTCCAGACCGGATCGACGGCCTTGTTCTGGATCGCGTACTCGCCCGCGGGCGTGTCGAACCCCACGGCGCCGATCGCCACGGTGTAGGTCTTGGTGAGCTCGAGGCCTTCCCAGAGCTTGAGCTGGAAGCTGGAGCGGTCGACGGTCAGGTACACGGGGTACTGCTCGGCGAGCTCGTCAATCGTAACGTCGGGCTTGGTGACTTCGACCTCGGCTTCGACGCGCCGATGGCCCGGACTCTGAACGGCGGTGGTCAGCTTGCGCAGGAGGTCCTCCTCCTTGAGCCGGCGGCCGTCCTGCCCGGGGATCGGGTCAAGCGACGCGGCGGTGGGCTGCACCGAGGCGTTCACGGGGTCCCGGTTGATCGCCTCGGCGATACGGGTGACCAGTTCGGCGACCTCCTTCTCCGCGTACAGGACCTCAGGCTCAATCGACTTGTCGACCTCGCCTCCGGTTGCGTAGCGCCAGATACGCGTTGGGAGCCCTCCATCCAGGGACGCATCGAAGGCGCGGTCGACCATGCCCTCCACGTCGGCCTCGACGGCCAGGCGCTCGGCGCTGAGCTTGTACTTGACGTCGTCGTAGGTGGCGACGACGTCGCGGTCGAGCGGCTCGATCAGCTCGCTCGTCACGAGCGCCTCGGCCTCCGGCTCGGTGAGCCCGGCGACATCGATGCCGCCGATCTCGATGCCTTCCGCGATCTCGTCGGAGCGCGAGGCATCCCAGGCGTAGGCAGCGACAGCCACGCCCAGGAAGAGGACGAGCGTCAGCGTGCCGACTATGTAGGCCTTGCGTTTCAAAATGGCGTGGAGCCCGACAAGTGTAGGCAGGGTTCGTTGCGGCGCACGCCCCTCCTGCCAGCGACGCAAAGGGCCTTTCAGATCCCCTGTTGACATCCTCTGCGTGGTGACGGCTCACGACTTGCGGGAGGCAATCGTTCTGCTGCGCGGCGGCGAAGGCGCCGGCGCAGCGCGACCTGACCCAACGCCAAGCGAGGGTCCTGACCCGTATGGGAACCCCGCACCCGATTGGCTGCGGGTGGATTGGAGCAACCATCTACATCGCTGCGCACTCGATGGCGCCTGGGTCAACTACGTGGAAGCCGGTTCGCCGGACGCGCCGCCCGTCCTCCTGATCCATGGTCTTGACGGGTGCTGGCAGAACTGGCTCGAGACGATCCCGCACCTGGCCAGAACCCGCCGGGTACTGGCCCTGGACCTGCCCGGCTTCGGTCACTCGCCGATGCCCAGCTGGCGCATCTCCGTGCCCGCCTACGCGGCCGCGGTCGCCCAATTGCTTGACGCGCTTGAAATCGATCGGCTCGACCTGATCGGAAACTCGCTCGGCGGCCTGATCGCGATCGAAGCCGCCCTTGCCCAGCCCAGGCGGATCGGGCGCCTGGTCCTAATCGCCCCGGCCGGGATCTCAAGCGCAGGCGTGCGCAACGAGCCCGCCGTCTTGGCGGCTCGCTTGATCGCAGGGCTGGCGCCGCTTTGGGTTCGATTACAGGAGCACGCGGTCCGGCGTCCGCGTTTGGCCAGCTTGGCATTCCGCACGATCTTTCACCGGCCTGGCGAATTGCGCCGTGAGCTGCTCTACGAGCATTACCGCAACGGCAGCGGTCGCCCCGGGTTCCTGCCCGCGGTGGAAGCCGTGGCGGGCTATGAGCCCAGCTCACCCCTGGAGGCCCTCACCACACCGACGATGATCGTCTGGGGCCGCGACGACATGATCTTGCCCGTCGCCGACGCCGCCGGATACGGCTCGCGGCTTGGGAGCTCGCAGACCGTGATCCTGGATGGCACGGGCCACCTGCCGCAGCTGGAGCGGCCGCTTCGCTTCAACCGCCTGCTGGACGCCTTCCTGAACCCGATGGAACCCGCGTAGCGGACTCAGCCGGTGATCGCGCCAAGCGAGGCCGACGTGACGGTGGCCGCGTACTTGGCCATCACGCCCGACGGGTACTCGGGCTCCGGCGGCACGTAGGCTGCGACTCGCTTGGCGATCTCGTCGTCTGCCAGGTCGACCGAGAGTTCGCGCTTGTCGATGTCGATCGTGATCCGGTCGCCTTCGCGGATGGCGGCGATCGCCCCGCCGCGAACCGCCTCGGGTGCGACGTGGCCCACCATCAGGCCTCGAGTCGCACCCGAAAACCGGCCGTCGGTGAGGAGGGCCACTTCCTCGCCCAAGCCTTCGCCGACGATCGCAGCGGTCACTTGGAGCATCTCGCGCATGCCCGGCCCGCCCGCCGGCCCCTCATTGCGGATCACGATGATGTCCCCGACCTCGATCGTGCTGTCCTTGACCGCCCGGAAGCAGTCCTCCTCGCACTCGAACACACGAGCCGGCCCGCTCTGGCCCCGACGCTCGGTCCCGGCGAGCTTGACAACCGCGCCCTCGGGCGCCAGGTTGCCGCGGAGGATCGCGAGGCCACCCTCGCTTTTCAGTGGATCGGAGAGCTGGCGGACGACCTCCTGGCCGGGCTCCTCGACCGCCAGCGCGGCTTCCTCGCCGATCGTCCGTCCGCTGACGGTCATCGCGTCGGGGTGCAGGATCCCGGCCTCCGCCAAACGGTTCAGGATCAAGGGAACACCCCCGGCGCGGTAGAGGTCCGTGGCGACGAAGCGCCCGCCGGGCTTCAGGTCAGCCAGGAGCGGCGTCGACTTCGAGATGCGCTCGAAGTCGTCGATCTCAAGCTCGATGCCGGCCTCGCGCGCGATCGCCAGCAGGTGAAGGACGCCGTTGGTCGAGCCACCCGAAGCGGATACGCAGGCGATCGCGTTCTCAAGCGAGTCCCGGGTGATCACCTTGCTGGGCCGCAGATCCTGGGCCAGCACCTGCATGATCAGCTCACCGATCCGCTCGGACACTGTGTCTTTGTCCGAGTCCTCGGCCGGAACCATTGCCGAGCCGCCCGGCGAGATACCGAGCGCCTCCATCGCGCAAGCCATCGTGTTCGCGGTGAACTGGCCGCCGCAGGCCCCGGCCCCGGGACTGGCGACATCCTCCAGGGAGCGCAGGTCCTCGTCGGACATCTTGCCCGCCGCATGCGCGCCGATGGCCTCGAAGACGTCGCCGATCGTCACGTCCTTGTCGTGCCAGCGCCCGGGTGCGATCGAGCCGCCGTAGAGCAGCACACCCGGGATGTCGAGCCGCGCGAGCGCCATCGCGCAGCCCGGGATCGTCTTGTCGCAAGCGGCGATGGCGACCACCGCGTCGAACTGGTAGCCGCGCGCCATCAATTCGATCGAATCGGCGATCACCTCGCGGCTCACGAGCGACGTCTTCATCCCCTTGGTGCCCATCGTGATCCCGTCCGAAATCGCGATCGTGTTGAACTCCATCGGCGTTCCCCCCGCAGCGCTCACGCCCGCCTTGATGTGCTCCGCCAGGCCCCGCAGATGGAAGTTGCAGGGCATCGCCTCCGTCCAGGTGTTCGCGATCCCGATCGTGGGCTTGGAGAGCGCAGCGTCGTCGTAGCCGATTCCCTTCATGTAGGCGCGTGCGGCCGCGCGGTCGGGGCCGTCGAACACGGCCGCCGAACGTGGGCGTGGAAGCGTGTCGTTCATCGGAGCGGTGAGTGTAGGGGCAGACGGATTCGGCCCGGGAACGCAATCAGTCGAGTCGTGGCGGCTCGATCTGGCGCCTGCGGACGCCGAGCACATCGACCGGTCCCGGCCCGGCACCAAGCTCGCGCAAGCCGTGGCCGACGGCCTCGGCGGCAATCTCGCGCGCCCAGCGCGCGGCCTCGGTCAACTCCATGCCGCGGGCGAGGAGCGCGGCGAGCGCGGATGAGTGCGTGCAGCCCGAGCCGTGCGCGGCGCCGTCCGGGTAGCGCGGGCCGTCGATCCTGATCGCGCCGGCGTCGTCGACCAGGACATCGGCGCCGTCGCCCGCGTGGCCCCCGGTGACGATCACCGCCCCTGGCCCCAGCCCGAGGATCGCACGGCCAAGTTCTTCAGACGGCACGTCCTCGGCGGTGCGGCCCGAGAGCTGGCGCGCCTCCGGCACGTTGGGTGTCACGACGGTTGCCCGGGGGAGGATGCGCTCGATCAGCGCCGCCTTGGCGTTGGGGTCGAGCAGGATCGCGCCGCTCTCGGCCACCATGACCGGGTCGACAACCACCGGGATGCCGGTACGGTAGCGATCGATCACGTCGAGCGCCTCCACCACCGCTGCAATGGTCGCCTCGTCGCCCAGCATCCCGATCTTGACCGCGTCGACGCCGACATCGGAAGCCACGGCCTCAACCTGGGCGACGATCATTTCGGGCGCGACCGGCGTGACCATCGTCACGCCAAGCGTGTTCTGGGCGGTCAGAGCCGTGATCGCCGTCATCCCGTGCACCCCGCAGCGGGCGAATGCCTTCAGGTCCGCCTGGACGCCGGCGCCGCCACCGGAGTCGGAGCCGGCGATCGAGAGGACGGCGGGAACGCGCGGCTGCGAATCGATCACGACCGCTGAGGCTATCCGGGCTCGCGCAGGGCCGTGCGTGCATAACGACCGAGGGCATCCCCGGCGAGATAGCCCATCAACTCCAGGCGGACCAAGGTGACGGCGGTCGTGCTGCCGTCGAGGTCCGCTTGGATCGCGACCGCGTCGGCGCTCGCAGCTCCAGACTCCACCGCGCTCAGGGCAAGCCGTAGCTCGGGTTCAAGCTCGGGGCCGAACACATCCGCGGCGATGACGCCCACCCCAAGCACCTCGTCGAGCAGGTCCTGGGAGTTGCGGATCATCACCGCGCCGGCCTTGATCAGCTCATTTGGAAGCTCGGAAAGGGGCGAGGTGACCGGACCGGGCACCGCGCCCAGGTCATGCCCGATCCGTTCGGCTTCCTTTGTCGTGATCTGCGTTCCCGACCTGTGCCTGCCCTCAACGACGATCGTCAGCTTCGCCAAAGCGGCCATGATCCGGTTACGGGCAGGAAAATGATGCGGCTCGGGAACGGTGCCCAGCGGATACTCGGAGATCACCGCCCCATCTCGAGCGAGGATGCGCCGGTAGAGGTCCGTCTTGGAAGGCGGGGAGACCACGTCCACCCCACCACCCAGGACCGCGATCGTCCGGCCGCGTGCGTCAAGCGCCCCTTCGTGCGCCGCCGAGTCGCAACCGAGGGCCATGCCACTGACGACCACGAGTCCGGCGCCAGCCGCGGCGTAGCCCAGATCGCGGGCGACGCCGCGGCCGTAGCCGCCTGAACGGCGCGAGCCGACGATCGTCACGGCCCGCTCTTCTCGCAGCTCGCCGACGAGATCGCAACAGCCGAGGCCGAAGAGGGCGGCCGGTGGCCTGTCGAGATATTCCAGGCATGCCGGATAGCCCTGATCGCCCCGGTCCACCCGCCAGCCAGCGGTAGTCATTCACCACCCCGGCGCCGGTAGGCCAGCGCTCCCGCGATGTGGCTTTCGTCGATTCCTGGCTCGCCGTGCAGATCGGCGAGAGTTCGCGCGACCCGGAGGACCCGGTCGTGGCCCCGGCCTGAAAGGCCCATGCGGGTGTGACCGGCAACAAGCGCCGCCTTGGCGGCGGTCGTCATCCGCGCCTGCCTGCGGATCGCCGCCGGGCTCAGCTCAGCGTTCATGCACCCCTGCCTGACGAGGGCCAGCTTTCGCGCCGCGACAACGCGTGCGCGAACGGCGGCGGAGCTCTCCCCCGCCTCGGATGAAAGCGAGTCGGCGGCGGGCTGCTCGACGAGGAGCGATATGTCGATGCGGTCGGCCAGGGCGCCGCTGATCCGGTTGCGGTAGCGCCGCACCAAGGCCGGCGAGCACATACAGGACGGCGAGCCCTCCCCGAAACCGCACGGGCACGGGTTCGACGCCGCAATCAGCATGAACCGGCACGGCAGGCTGATGGACTGGCGAACCCTCGTGATCGTGACCTCGCCGTCCTCGAGCGGTTGCCGAAGTGCCTCCAGGGCGGATCGCGAGAACTCGCCGAGCTCGTCCAGGAACAGGACGCCGCGATGCGCGAGTGTTCCTGTATGTTCCCTGAGGATGAAAGCAGCAATCTACGCCCGAATCAGTGATGACCGCGACGACACGCGCCTCGGCATCGAACGCCAATTGAAGGACTGCCGCGTGAAGGCTCAAGAGAACGGCTGGCAGATCGTCGATGAGTACGTCGACAACGACGTGAGCGCCTACAAGGGCCGGGTCCGACCCTCCTACTGTCGGATGCTCGACGACATCGCCTCTGGCGTCGTTGAAGCCGTGGTCGTCTACCACCTTGATCGCCTCCACCGTCAGCCCCGCGAGCTCGAACAGTTCTTCGATATCTGCGACAAGGCCGGGGTTCAGGACCTGGCCTCGGTCACAGGCGATGTGGACCTCTCGACCGACGACGGGCGCTTCATGGCCCGCATCCAGGGCGCGGTCGCCCGCAAGAGCTCTGACGATATGAGTCGGCGGATCAGGCGCAAGGCGCTTGAGATCGCGCAGGCAGGCAAGATCGGCGGCGGTGGCACTAGGCCATTTGGCTACGAGCGTGACTTCAAGACGATCGTCTTGTCTGAGGCCGCGATCGTCCAAGAGGCCGCGGGCCGCGTCCTGGCCGGCGAGAGCGTTCGCTCGATCTGCCTCGATCTGGTCGAGCGGAAAATCCCGACCGCGACCGGAGGCAAGTGGTCTCAGCAGGTCATGACCAGGATGTTGAAGTCTGCCCGGATCAGCGGCAAGCGCCAGCACCAGGGCGAGATCATCGGCGACGCCGAATGGCCGGGAATCATCAGCGCCGAGGAAGGTGATCGACTCCGTGTGATCCTCGGCGACCCGGCACGCCGGACGACGAACGGTCGTGCCCGCAAATACCTGCTTGCCGGAATGCTTCGCTGCGGTCGATGCGGTGAGCCGCTGATCTCGCGGCCCCGCGCCGATGGGCGCCGCCGCTACGTCTGTGCGCGTCGGCCTGAAACCAGCTGCTGCGGCAAGCTCGGCGTCGTCGCCGACGAATTGGAGGCGTTGGTCGCGGAGATGGTGATCTTCCGACTCGAAGGCCCGGACCTGGCCCGCGCCCTTAGCGCCCGTGGTGGAAGTGAGGAAGCCGACCATCAGAAAGCGGTAGACGCGGCGGCGGGACAGCTTGAAGAACTTGCGGCGACGTGGGCGGACGGCGAAATCACAAAGCCCGAATGGCTCGCGGCGCGTGCGCCGATCGAGGCCCGGCTGTCGAAAGCGAAGCAAGCGCTGGCGCGGACTAGCGGGACGGGCGCGGTCGTTGAATACATCGGGCGCGCCTCAACCCTTGCCGACGCTTGGGGCGAGTTGCCGTTTTCGCGGCGACGGGCAATCCTGGCCGCTGTGATCGACCACATCACGATCGCTCCGGGGCGTGTGGGTTACAACAGGTTCGACCCCGATCGCGTCGCTCCGACCTGGACCGTCTGAGCGAAGCAAAGCGGCGACCCTGCCGATCACTACCGGGTCGGCGATCTTGACCGCGACGCCCTGCTTGCCGCAGGAGTCTCGGACCAGGCGCTCCGCGGCGCTCACGCGGCCTCCTCGAACTCGTCACGGAAGCGCTCGATCAGCTCCCGCTCCTGGCTCTCTTGGTCGAGGACCGCTGCGTACTTGGACCTGTCCCAATGGGCGTCGATCGCCTCCTGGTAGAGCCGCCGCAGCACGTCCGGCGGCAGCGCGTCCAGCTCGACCTGGACAAGCTCGCCGTACTTGGCGACGAACGCGGCGGCGCGGGTATCGCTGGCCTTGCCCATCTGTGGCGGCAGGTTGTGTTCGACAACCTGCTCGGCGGTCAGCGCCACTCGATCAATCTCGCCGAAGCAGAACTCGGTCCGCTCCCCGAAGTCGCGCTGAATGTCCTCGCCGGACGGATCGAAGTCGCCGGCATAGATCAGGGTGGCCTCGCGTCCGTCCCGGTGCACGTCGCGGGCAACGTCATCGCAGAACGTCTGGGAGCTGTAACCGCCGAGCGCAAGAATCGGGATGCCGAGGTCGCCGAACCAGCTCTCCAGCTGCGCGACCATGCCGTTCTTCTCGACGCCGATATAGAGGGCCTGGGCCTGCCCCTCGGTACGGTCGCGTCGGTACGTCTGCGCCAGCCATTCGATCTCGCTCAGCGGATCGTCGGCGTAGGCCGGGCGCCGAATGGTCCGAGTGCGATCGACCAGCGCCGGGAACCATCCAGCGCGGCGGGCCTCGGCGGTGCGAGCCGAGAGCGTCTTGTATGCCGAGGGCGTGTTCGGGATGACCTGGGCCGCGACAAGCCGATAGTGGAGCTGGCGCAGCGTCACGCCGGTCGAGTAGCCGGCGACGATCTCCGCAGCCCGGTCCAGCACGTCGGACCAGATGATCCGGGCCGCGCTCACGAGCGCCCCTCCCGCAGCAGGAGCCGGTACAGGTTCGGCGTTACGTCGCCGTAGTCAGGATGCCGCCAGAGTCGAAGCCCTGGCGGCTCAGATTCGCCGTCGTCGTCTGAGGGGCCGGCGCGGGTTACCGCGCCCGAGCGGCGAGGTGTCGAGCGCCGGCTTCCACGAGTCCGCGCGTTGGTGGCGACACGCGGAGCACGTGACCGCGCCGTATGGCGCATCTGCGCCGCTTGCGAACGCCGATGCGCCATCGCTCTCTGGTGAGAGATCTGCGCCTTGGCCGCAAAGGCCAGCGCCTTACGGATCTTGAGAAGGGCCGGGTCCTCCTTGCCCAAGAGGTCGGCTGCCTTCTGGAGGTGGGTCTGAGCTGCAGCGAATTCCTTCATCGCGCCCGCGGTGAGGACGCGGTTGGCCTTCTCGGTCAGCGCGAGGACGTCAGCGGCGCGAGCCATCGGGGATTTCCATGCAGTCGAGCATTTCCACGGTTCAGAGTAAACGACGGAACGGCGGAACGGCGGATGCTTTCAGCCCCTCAAATGCGAACGGCGCCTCGGAAGGCGCCGAACGCTGGAAATGCGAGGGCGACTACAGCCCCAACAACTCCATTTTAACCGCACTCAGCGGCGGAAGGAATCAGACCACCCTGCACCAGGACCTCCAGCTCGTAGGTCAGCCTGAGAGCCTCGTCCGTCTGTCTCTCAGCGCCCTCGGCCCACTTCTGCAGCCGCTCAGCCCGTATCTGGATGTTCCAGACGATCAGGTCGAGAAGTGCCACAGAGTCGGCCTCGAGCGCGTCCAGGTCGAGAATCGCGCGGCGACCTCCTCGGGGATCTCAACCGTAAGCGTCGCCATCAGGCCACCGCCTCGGCCCAACGGAGTCCGCGGTCGGCGACGATCGTGTCGACCTTCTGCAACCTCGCGGGCCCGACGCCTGGAATTGCCGCGAGCTCCCCGCGTGACACGCGGCGGACGAGCTCCTCGACGGTCTCGGCGCCGATGCCGTGGTGCTCGAATGAGAGTTGGTCCAGCAGGTCGCCGCCGAACAGATTGTGCAACGGCGTCCCCCGGTCCATGCGGCGGAGCCTGTCGTTGACGGATGCCTCCATCCTGTAGGTGTGCACCTTGTCCGCGCCGACGATTGCCATGAGCGCGGCTTCCGCCAGATCGCGAACTTCGTTGAGCTCGACTCGCAATTGAGTCAGTTCATTCATCGCGTACTCCTCCTCTGAAATCGAGGGGCCGCTGGGGCGAATAGCCTGTCCCGCGCACCGCGGTTGGAAAGCCCGGTGCCACGGGGCCGGTCGTTTACGCGACGCGGCCCCACTTGATTGGTCGGCGCCAACCTACTCGCTTTGGCGGTCCCCTGCTTTCAGTACGAAGCCAGGCTTCAGGCAGCGCTCGCCACGCAGGTGCAGCTCGGGTGAAACGGCGGCCAGCCGGGGACCTCGGCGATCGCGTAGGTGCCCTCGAACTCCTGGCAATAAGGACAGCCCGAGACCTCAATCGTGACCGTCTTCGGTTTCGAGTCTCTCACCCCGCGCGAGGAGGCCGCGCGGCCGAGCGTGGCAGTCTGCAGCGCCGCGTAGGAGGCCAGGGCCCATCGGGTGCCGCGGTCGTCCTCGTGCGCCACGACGCCGGCGTTGGCGAGCTCCTCGACGTTGTCCTGGGTGACCTTCGTAAACGCCTCCCGCGCGTTGGCTGAGGCCGTCTGAGCTGCCCTGTCGAGCTTCTTGGCCAGGGACCCTGCAAGGTCCGCCACGGCGCCCGCATCTCCCCCACGCTTGAAGGCGAGGTAGGCGCTGATCACCGGGCCGCGGAAGTCCTCGCGCCGTAGGGCGACCAGGAGGTTCAGGGCCTCGGTGAGCAGCTTGCGCCGGTCTCCCTCGGGCGCTCGGGCGATCAGCGCCCGGACCCGTCGCTCCACATCCTCGAAGCGACGGGCCAGGGCGCCCAGGTCGTCCTCTCCAGGAGGAGGCTCCGGCACCTATGAGGCCCGAACGACGACGGTGCCGTCGGCGAGGAGCTTCCTCGCCTTCGGCTGGCTGACGGAGAACACCTGGCCGTTGTGGTGCCATCTGCCGTCGACCTGGATGCCGTCGGCGACAACCTGGAGCCGGACCTTCTTCGCAGCCATTAGGAGGCCGCGATCCTGACCGCCGCCGCCGTGCGCTCGGTTCCATACTGAGCGTTCGTCTCGAGCCTCACGAGCGACGTGTTCGTCTTACCCGCGGCCTCCTCGAAGCGCGCCAGTGAGATCGGCGCCAGGTAGAGCTTCCCGTGCGCCGTCGTATCGAGCACGATCGAGCTCGATACCGCCTTTGAGACGACGATGTCGAGACCGAACAGCTGACCCGGTGCGAACCGGCCGGCGCCGAATACGAAGTCCGCCGTGCCGCCCGAGATCCCGCTGACCAGCAGGTCGATAGTTTCGCTATCGGCCGGGGTCAGGAACGCGGCGTTCGGCATGTAGCCGGACGCCCTCAGGGTCGTGATCGCCTTTCTGATCGAGATCAGCCGGTTATCGGTGCCCGGTGCCGAGGACGCCCGCAAAGGCTCCCTCGGCGATCGTCTCCCGGAAGCCGCCCAGATCGCCTGAGACGGCGCCGTAGACGGCCGCATAGCCGTGCAGGGTGCGTCCGCGGGTGTCGACGTCCTGGACATCGACGTCGATCGTGCGTTGCTCAGGGGCTTTGGTTTCAGTTTTGGGCATTGGCGATCATCGCCTCCACGTTCGTAGGGGTTTGCGTTTTTCCATTGGTGGCGGCCTGCGGCTCCGGGCTCAAGTCCTCAAGCTTGCGGACCTCGTCGCGGGTCATCCAGCCGGTTACGGGGTCCAAGGCTCGGGCGTAGACCTCAGAGCGCGTGTTGGCGTCGGCGCGCAGGAAGCCGTCGACCTCGAAGCGGACGAACTGGCGCTGGAAGGTCAGGTCCAGGTCGCCCGAGATCGCGAGCTCGATCCTGCGCAGCCAGGGCGTAAGGCTGTAGCGGACGAACTCGATCGACTCCTGCTCGACGTTGGAGTAGGTCATCGAGTCGGCACTCGGGGCCCCGAGCATGTGAGGCGGAATCCTGAAAACGCGGGCGATCTCCTGGGCGGCGAGCCGGCGCTGCTCCACGAACTGCGAATCGTCGAGCTTCTCGGCGACCGGGAAGTATTCGGAGTCGCCCTGGATCACGAGGACCCCGTGCGGCCTCGCCTCGGCCCGCAACTTCTCCTTGGTTCGATCCGTGTCATCGAACGACACGCCCTCGCCGAGGCGCAGCACTCCCGCGGGCCGCGCCGTGCCGCCGGCGGCACCGCTGTCGAAGAAGGAGACCGCGTGCTTGACCAACTCGTCGCTGAGGCCGAGGACTCGACTCGCCTGGCTAACCGCGGAGAGGCCGACCAGGCCGTCGACGGACAGGCCTTTGATGTGGACGAGGTCGCTCTCGGTGAGCATCTGCTGGCCGCCGCGGCCGGGCGTGTAGCGGAAGCGCAGGTGCCCGCCTTCGAGTTCGGGGCGAACCCGATCGGGAGCCAGGAGGCCGAGCTGCACGATCTGACCGCCCTCGCGGTACTTGGCGATGTACGCGTTTCCGTAGATGAGCAGGTGCGCCATTAGCGATGAAACGAGGTCGGCTTGCGTCGTCGCGGGACCGGGGCGCGCGAGCAGGTCAGCGAGGAGGCCGGAGCCGACCCGCTCGCGGCCGTCATCGGCCTTCCGGAAGACGTGGATTGGCAAGCTTGAGGCGGCGTCGGCGAGTACTCGGACCGCAGCCCAGACGTCTCCGATTGCCAGCGCCGTCGAGGTCGAGACCGGCGAGCCGGTGTAGGCCGCGAGCAGCGGCAATTCGTTCTCGGGCCGTGGTAGGGATCGAGATTCAGGCGGCTTGCGGCGGAAGGGGCGCATGGATCCTTTCGTTGTGGGCGTCGACGTGGCAGCGGTGACAGAGGGCAATCAAGTTCTGGGCGGCGTTGTTGAAGGGGTTCTCGTCGCGGTGGTGGACGTCCAGCACGAGCCGGGCGCCGCACTTCTCGCACTTGAAGCCGGCGCGGGCGAGGGCTCGGGGGCGGATATGACGAATCCAGCGCGATGTCCTGGCGTTGCGCGAGCTCGGGGAGCGGGTCGCGTGCTTGGCGCAGCGCGACCCCTTTGAGATTCGGACGCGGCAGATCGTGCAGAAGCTCCCCGCCATCAGATCCACCCCAGTACGCGGGTCGGTGCCGGCTCCGGCGCCGTCCGGGCCTCGTGGGCCATGACCAGGGCTACGAGGCCGTCAATGTTGGCCCCGCGCTCGGCCTGGTCGATTCGCCATCCCCGGCGGCCGTGGCGGGCGACCGCGGCGGCGACGTGCTCGTTTAGCTTCGGGTCGTCGGGGTGGTGGATCCTCCCCTCGGTGATCGCCTGGTGGAGCGCGGCGCTCGCCGGGATCATCCGGTTGTCCGACTGCTGGAAGGCCACGACCTTGATCCCGTGCTGCTCGGCGGTCTTCGCCAGCGTCTGTGCCCTCCAGGGGTCGTAGGCGATCTCGGCGATCCGGTAGCGCTTCGCAAGCTCGGGCAGGAACGCCGTCGCGTCCAGCAGCGCGTCGTCGCCCGACCAGATCCGGCAGCCAACCTTGAAGTTCTCGTCGAGCCAGACGATTGCGGTGTCCGCTCTGGCGCCGCCGAGGTCGACGCCGACCCAAATCCTTGAGCCCTCCTCGATCGGTACGGCCCCGTTCGCGCAACCCTGCCAGGCGCCGGCGGGCAGCCAGCTTCCGATCCGTGAGACCCAGCGGTTCAGATGAAATCTCTGATAGTCGAGCTCATGCAAGGCCTCGCGCTGCTCACGAAGCCACTTCTGCGTGATCAGGGAGAGCGGGTTCGCGGCTTTGGCGCGTTTCGTGTCCGAGAGCGGCACCTCCGGGTCAACCGACCACTCCAGCATTCGAATGTTTTCGCCGCGGGCGTCGGTGAGGGCGCCACGCGTACGGATGTCGGGCTGGGCGAGAGCACGAGCACGCAGCCGGCCGAGCGGCGTCTCAGCGCCCCACCCCGCGGTCGTGATCACGGCCATCGTCGCGCCGGGCAGGAGCGCTGAACGGAGCGCGACGTATAGGCGGTCGTCCTTGGCCGCGCAGTACTCGTCGTAAAGCGCCAGCGTCGGCGTCAGGCCGAGGGCCTTGTCGGCGTCTGCAGACTTGACCACGAGCCTCGATCCATCGGGCCCGCGGAGCTCGCGGAAGCGTGGCTCGAACTCGGTCTCGATCGCCGGGTGCATGGCGACATCGCGGGCATAGCGGTCGATGATTTCCGCCTGCTCTTTGCTGTTCGCGACCACGATCGCCTGTGCGCGCGGAGTGCGTAGCAGGTGCCAGACGGCGAAGGCGCCGATCAGCCGGCTCTTGCCGTTCTTTCGCGGCAAGGTGATCAGCTTCTCGCGCTCGGCCCCCAGCAGCGCGCCGGCGATCTTCTTCTGGTGCGGTTCGAGCTTGAATCCGACCTGCTCGCAGAGATCGACGAAGTCTCGGAGCTGATCTTGGCGCTTCTGCTTGATTCCGGCCACCTAGAGCAGCCCCTGGGAGCTCGGGTGCCGCGGTGCGGTGCGGATCGTCAAGCTGCGCGCGCCTACCGCGCTACCCGGCGGCCTTTCGGCGCCTGCTGCCTCAAAAAATCGCGTTGACCACGGATGCTGCACCGGGACCTCCCGGGTTGAACTTCGCTCCGCGGCCCTCGATGAGGTGCCCGCTGCTGATCGGCTGACCGCGATCGCGGCGCCGTGCTACTTACTAAAGGTTAGCGCCCTGAACGGTCGTCGTCCAAGGCTTCGATGATCGAGTCACGCGCATCGATGAAGACGATGAGCTGCACGATCAGATCCAGCCCCTCTTCCTCCGTTTGAATGTCCTGGGCGAGTTCCTTATCCGCCCGCTGGAGAAGCCGCGCGAGCACCTTCGTCGCCTGGTCCTTATCTAGGTGTTCGGCGATGTTGGTGCGCAGTGCCGTGGGCCCCTGAACGACAAGGCTTCGGCGCGCTTCCCGAAGCCAGTCCGGGAACTTGAGATCTCGACGCGGCATTCAGTTCAAGCTAACTGAGCCGCGGGTGTCGAGCCCGTCGAACACCTCGCGTGCCATCTGCTCGCGGTAGGCCTCACGGACCCGGTTCAGGTCGCCGGCCCGCGCCGTCACGAGCACGAACAACATCCCTCGAAGCTGCTCGTCCTCAAGCGCGTCGATGGCCCGCTGGATTCCAGGTGCGCCTTCCTTCATCGCCAACTCGGTCGCCTGGTTCACCCAGCGCAGGTGCTCGTCGAGCGTCTGCTCAAGCTCGGGGGTGAGATTGTCGTCACTCATCGTTGTCCTTTCCTTTGGCTAATTATGGCTGCTTTCTTTTCCCTCTTTTGGCATGCAGGGCTGTGACCTCAGCGCCAACACTGCGTCGGGCCGATTGTCTAATCCTCGCCAGCTCATCCTCCCTTCCAGCGCCCTCGTCGCATGAAGCGGAACGCGGCCCGGAGTGGTGGTGCCTTGTCGGCGTCGGGTTCGGTCCGTTCTGGTCTAGGGCGCCTGGTCACTCATGCGGAGCCGCGCAATGCCATCCCATCCGGGACCTTGCCCTGCACTCTCCAAGCTCAAGCAGTTACGCCAATGAGTTTTCTTGGACCCCTCCGCGTTCGCCGTGGAGGGAGTAGAGGCGGCAAGGTTGTCAGTCGAGGCCGACCCCTTAGGCATCGCCCCTCGCCGCAGGGTCCAATGACATAGGCAAACCGTGGCGTGCGCGAGCGTGACCTCCCCCGGTCGAGGAGGCGTGCCGCCGCCAACCAGGCCGGCGGGCGAGATCGTGTGGTGCGGGGCCCGGAACGGACGCGCGACGGGCGTATCGGACTGAGGCTGTCCGCAGGCGGAAGAGATCCTGAGGACCTCCACGGCCTCCGCGTCGGACAGCTCGGGCATGATCGTCGGCAAACGGCGTGCCGCCATGCTCTTGCCGGCGCCGGGCGGACCCAGGATGACCATGCCGTGCCCGCCGGCCGCTGCGACCTCGAGCGCTTGGCGGAGTACCGGCTGGCCCCGCAGGTCCGCCATATCGCCCAGCCGTGACTGCCCGGCCTGATCCGGCTGCTGCCGGCGCAGACCTTGGACCGTGAACGTCGGCTCGTCGGTCCCGCCCAGCCGCTGCAGGTCGGCGAGGCGCTCGACCGGGACCACTCGGGTGCGCACGCCGCCCGCGAGGGCGCCCGGAAGGCCCGCCTCGTACGCGCTCTCGGCCGCGACGACGATGCGCCCGACGCCACGCGCCGTGGCGCGTTCGGCCATCGCCAGGGCTCCCGGGACCGGCCGCACCCTGCCGTCAAGGGCCAGCTCCGCGGCCAGCGCGCAGTCCGACAGGACGTCCGCCCTGATCGTGCCCTGGGCGGCAAGCAGCGCCGCGGCGATCGCCAGGTCGAAGCCGGGCCCGGCCTTGCGCAGGTCGGCGGGTGCAAGGCTGGCCGTGATGCGCTGCTGGGGGAACTTGAAGCCCGAGTTCTGAACCGCGGCGCGAACGCGCTCCCGCGACTCCCTGACGGCGGCGTCAGGGAGGCCCACCACGGAAAACGACGGCAGGCCGCTGCCGATGTCGACCTCGACCGTGACCTCACGGGCCTCGACTCCTGTCAGGGTGAAAGTGCCAACGCTCGCCAGCATCGGCCGGGAGGCTAGGGGTGAAAAGCGCACCCGTGGCGCACGTTTTGGAACGAATCCGGTCCGTTTCGTGCGCCACAAGCGCGTAATTGATACCTAGCGTGGCCCGGGATGACCGCAGCAAGGCAAGCGCTGGGCCACAAGGGCGAGGAGATCGTCGCGCTGGAGCTTGCGGCGCGCGGCTGGCTGATCGTGGCGCGGAACGCCCGCGTCCGTGGCCTCCGGGGTGAGTTGGACATCGTGGCGATCCACGACCGGACGCTTGTGTTCGTCGAGGTCAAGACGGTAAGCGCCGGAACGCTGGCCGGGCCGGCCTCGCCGCTGGAGATGGTCGGCCGGCGAAAGCAGGCGAAGCTCCGCGCCCTCGCGGGCGCCTGGACGGCGCAAAACCGGACCGCCCTACCATGCCGGAGGGGGATCAGGATCGACGTGGTCGGCCTGCGAATCGATCCCCACGGCAACGTGTGCGACTGGCAGCACGTAAAGGCGGCGTGTTGAGCCGCCTCTGGCCGCTTCACCCGCACGCACGTTGATCTGCACCTGTCTGGCGTGCGCGATTCGACGTGCGTGCGAGTCCGGGGGCGGCCGACTTCGCCTCAGAGTGCGAGCTGCGTGTAGGCGACCGATTGAAACGAGCGCCGGTGCTGATCGGTCGGGCCCAGCTCGGCGATCGCGTCGCGATGCTCCGGGGTCGAGTAGCCGACGTTGCCGGCAAAGCCGAAACCCGGGTGCTCGGTTTCCGTGTGGCACATGAAGCGGTCCCTGGTGACCTTCGCGATCACCGACGCGGCGGCGATCGCGGCGCTGGTGGCATCGCCGTCGATCACTGCCCTGTGATCGACCAGGCAGCCGGGCAGCGCAAAGCCGTCCACGACGCAGCTCGCCCCGGGGATCGCGACGCGCTCGAGGCTCCGGGCCAGGGCTTTGAGGTTGGTCACATGAAGGCCTCGCGCATCAATGCCGTCGACGCAGCGAACTGTTACCGCGACCTTGGCGGCAGCACGCACCACCGCCGGGTAGAGCGCCTCGCGTTCCTCGGTGGTCCGCTTCTTCGAGTCATCGAGCTCGCCCAGCGCTCGCCGGTCGCGCATCGAGAGCGACGAGTAGTCGATCAGAACCGCGGCGGCGACCAGCGGCCCCGCGAGCGACCCCCGCCCGGCCTCATCGCAGCCGGCGACGAAGCGGGTCCCCAGCTCGCGATCGAACTTGAACAGCTTCGCCGCTTGTCGTCGGCGTCGCTTGCGCGCAGCTGCGGTCACCTCGCCCTCCCGGGGCCTCTAGAACAGGCCGATGCTCCTCGGCGGCCAGTAGGTGAAGAAAGCCTTGCCGATGATCTGGTCGCGCGGGACCGGGCCCCAGTAGCGGCTGTCGTCGGAAGAACCACGGTTGTCGCCCATCATGAAGTAATGATCGGCCGGGATCTCGATCGGCTTGGGGAGATCGCAGATCCCCAGGGAGCCACACTTGCGGATATAGGGCTCGTCGGGCTTCTCGCCGTTGACCACCGGCTGGCCGCCTTCCACGTAGATCGAGTCCCCCGGGCCGGCCACCACGCGCTTGATGAAGTTCTGCTCCGATGCCTCCTCGGTGCCCTCCGGGCAGGCCCGATTCCGATCCTCCTCGACGCCGCATTGCCCACCGCCCGCGTCGGCACCCTTGGGCGGATGGAAGACCACCACGTCCCCGATCGACGGGTCGCCGCCAAGCGTGTAGCTGAGCCGGTTGACCAGAACGCGTTCGCCCTCCTCGATGGTGGGCAGCATCGAGGACGAGGGGATCTGGTACGGCTTGACCAGGAAGGCTTGGATGCCCAGAGCCAGCCCGATCGCCATCGCGACGATCACGATCAGCTCCAGCACCGCGCCGACGGTGCTTGTCGGCTTCGGGATCAGGTCGGCTCTGAGTCCTGGGCCTCGGAGCCGTCGCCGGTCTCGGCAACGGGCTCGTCGCCGGACTCAGCTCCGTCGGGTTCTGCTTCTCCCTCGGGGGACGAGTCCTCAGGCGCATCGGCTGTCGGCTCCTCGGCGGGACTTTCCTCCACAATGGCGTCGTCAGCCGGCGCCTCTCCGACGGCCTCCTCAAGCGGCAGCGGCTCGTCGCCGATCACGAGGTCATCCTCGATGCCCCAGCGGCGCTCCGCAACGCGGGCGCGCTTGCCGACGCGGCCCCGCAGGTAGTAGAGCTTGGCCCGGCGCACGTCACCGCGGGCAACGACCTCGAGCTGCTCGATCTTCGGGGAATGCACCGGGAAGATGCGCTCGACGCCGACTCCGAAGGACTGCTTGCGGACGCTGAACGTCTCGCGCGCACCGGAGCCCTGCCTGGCGATGACGATGCCCTCGAATACCTGGGTGCGGCGGCGCGTTCCCTCGATCACCTGGAAATGCACCCGGACACGGTCGCCCGGAGCGAAGCGGGGAACACGGCGCAGCTGGCGCTGCTCGATGCTTTCGATGATCGTGGTCATGGAAAAGCGCGGGACTTTGAAAGAGCCCGCGCGGGGTCGCGAATAGTAGCGAACAGGATTCGCTGTTCCAGCGGGCTACGGACGCCCGCGAAGCTCCTCGCCGCGGGTGCGGCTGCGAGCCAAACGCCACTCCTTGACCTTGGCGTGATCGCCTGAAAGGAGGACCTCCGGCACTTCCCAGCCGCGATAGCTGGCGGGCCGGGTGTAGTGCGGGTACTCCGGAGCGCCCTCAAGCGCATCGGAGAAGGACTCTTCGACCACGCTCATCTCATGCCCCAGGGCCCCCGGCAGCTTCCGCAGCACAGCGTCGGCGACGACCATGGCCGCCGGCTCGCCGCCCGAGAGGACGTAGGGACCGACGGAGACCGCGTCAGTCGCCAGATGCTCGCGCACGCGCTCGTCGATGCCCTCGTAGCGGCCGCAGAGGAGCGCGACATGGGGCTCGGCTGCCAACTCGCCGGCCACCGCGTCGGTGAACTGGCGGCCCGACGGAGCCAGGACCACCACGCGGGTCGGCCGGTCCCCTTCGGCGTAGGCGGCCTCAAGGGCCGCGTCGACGACGTCGACCCGCATGATCATGCCGGCGCCGCCGCCGTACGGCGAGTCATCGACCTGCCCACCGGTAAGCGGCGTGGTCTCCCGCCACTGAAAGCAGCGGAAGTCCGAGCCCTTGGCGATCACGTTGGCGACGTGCCGTTGTTCCCGAAACCAGTCGAACCACTCGGGAAACAGGGTGAAGACGTCGATCCGCAAGAAATCAGTCGTCGTCTTCGACGATGTCCACCGAGACGCGGCGATCCTCGCGGGAGCCGGCGGCGCGGGCAACGGTGCGAATCGCCTTCGCGACGCGCCCCTCGCGGCCGATCACGCGACCGAGGTCAGGCTGGGCGACCTTGACCTCCAGGATAAGCTCGTCGCCCTCGTCGAACTCCTCGACCTGTACCTCGTCGGGCTCGTCGACGATCGAGCGCACCAGGTATTCGACAAGATCGGTCGCGGGCGAGGCCACCTGGCTGCCCTACGAGCCGGAAGCTTTTATCCCCTGCGTACGCAGGAGCTGCGCGACCGTCCGGGTTGGTTGCGCGCCGTGCTCGAGCCAATGCTGAGCCCGCTCGGCGTCGAGCACGATCGTCGAGGGCTCCGTCTGGGGGTTGTACTGGCCGATCGTCTCGATCGTCCGCCCGTCGCGGGGCGAGCGCTTGTCGGCGACAACCACGCGCCAGATCGGGTTCCTGCGTGAACCCACCCTTCGCAATCGAATTCGTACAGCCATAAGCGACGCCCGAGGTTAGCGACTGCCTTTCATCAACGCTGCCATATCCGGCATCCTGCCCTTGGCCAGCGCCGCCATCATCTTCTTCATCTGGTCGAACTGCTTGACGAGCTGCTTCACGGCCTGAACCGTGGTGCCGGACCCCTTCGCGATCCGCTTTCGCCGGGAGCCGTCGATCAACGCCGGATTGGCCCGCTCGCCGGGGGTCATCGAGAGGATGATCGCCTCGATCCGGTCGAGCTCGCGCTCGTCCATGTCGGCCTGGCGGAGCTGCTTCATGGCCTTGCCCATGCCGGGCATCATCCCCAGCACGTTCTGAAGCGGGCCCATCTTGCGGACCTGGCGCATCTGGGTCAGGAAGTCTTCCAACGTGAACTGCTGTTTGCGGATCTTCCGCTCAAGCTCCGCGGCCGAGTCTTCGTCGTGGACCTGCTCGGCCTTCTCGATCAGGGTCATCACGTCCCCCATGCCGAGGATGCGGGTGGCCATCCGCTCCGGGTGGAAGCGCTCGAGTTGCTCGATCCGCTCGCCGACCGACGCGTACATGATCGGCTTGCCCGTGACCGCCTTGACCGAAAGCGCGGCGCCGCCGCGCGCGTCGCCGTCGAGCTTGGTCAGGATCACGCCGTCGAACTCGGCCCGCTTCCCGAAGGCCTCGGCGACGTTGACCGCGTCCTGCCCGGTCATCGCGTCGACCACCAGCAGGACGTTGTGGGGCTTCACCCGCGCGCGGATCGCGGCCAGCTCGTCCATCAGTCCCTCGTCGATGTGGAGGCGACCTGCCGTGTCGATCACCAGCACGTCATGGCCGTCCCGCCGGGCCTCGTGGAGCGCCCATTCCGCGATGTCAACGGGATTGCGATCGGTGCCCTGCTCGTAGACGTGGGCGCCGGCCCGCTTGCCCATCGTCACGAGCTGTTCGACGGCGGCGGGCCGCTGGGTGTCGCAGGCCGCCAGCGCGACGCTTTTCTGCTGCTGGGCCAGAAGCCGGGCGAGCTTCGCCGACGCCGTTGTCTTGCCGGAGCCCTGAAGGCCCGCCATGAGGATCACCGTCGGAGGCTTCGACGCCAGCGCCAGATCGCGGCCGGCGCCACCCATCAAAGCGGTTAGCTCCTCGTTCACGATCTTGATGACCTGCTGGCCGGGATCGAGCGCCTCCAGCACGTCCGCGCCCAGGCAACGCTCCTTGACCGTCTGCGTGAACTGCTTGACGACCTTGAAGTTGACGTCCGCCTCGAGCAGGGCCATGCGGATCTCCCGCATCGCCTTGTCGACGTCGGCTTCCGTCAGCGTACCGCGCGAGCGCACGTCGGAAAGCGTGGCCTGAAGGCGATCGCCAAGCGCGTCGAACATGCTCGGAGCTTACGCGGGCGGAGCTTCCTCATCGCCTGGCGCCAGGCGCCGAAGAGCAGCCCCCAGCCCGATCCAGCCCGTGAACTCCTCGGCATGACCGTCGACGGTGGTCAGCCTGCCACTCACGGGGTCCGCGCCTCGATCCAGGTCTAGTCGCAGGAAGATTCGCTCGCCGTGGGCGCCGCCTTCGATTCCATCCTCCATCGGCACGATGATCGCGGGCGAGGGAGCGTGCGTCATGAGTGGTGACCACTCATCTTTTCCGGCCGCCAGACTGAGTGGAGCCCTACTGCCCCAAGAGCTCCTGGCAAAACTCGCGCGCGTCGAACGGGCGCAAATCCTCCAAGCCCTCGCCCACGCCGATCAGCTTCACCGGGATGCCAAGCTCCGACGCGATGGCCAGCGCGATTCCGCCCTTCGCGGTGCCATCCAGCTTGGTCAGGACGACTCCGGTCACATCCGCGGTCTCGGCGAACGCCCGCGCCTGGCGCAGGCCGTTCTGACCGGTGGTCGCGTCGATCACGATCAGGGTCTCGTGCGGCGCCCCATCAAGGCGGTTCGCCGCGACACGGCGCACCTTGGCGAGCTCCTCCATCAGGTTGGCATGGGTGTGAAGGCGCCCGGCGGTATCGACGATCACCACGTCGGCCGCCCGCGCCTCGGCGGCGGCCAGCGCGTCGAAGACGACGGCGCCGGGGTCGCCTCCGGGTTGCCCGCGCACAACCTCAACGCCCGCCCGCTCGGCCCATGTCTCAAGTTGCTCGACCGCCGCCGCGCGGTAGGTGTCGGCGGCGGCCACGATGGTGCGCAGGCCAAGCTCGGCGGCACAGACCTGCGCAAGCTTGCCGATCGTCGTCGTCTTGCCCGTCCCGTTAACGCCAACGACCATCACCACGCTCGGCTCATGGCTCAGATCGACCGGGACGGGGCCATCGGGAGCCGCGACCTCCGCGAGAAGGTCGACCAACCGAGCCCGCGCGGCATCACCCGGCGCGACGGTGCCGGATGAGACCTCGGCCTCGAGGCGTCCCACAACGTTCGCGGTAACCGGCGCGCCGACATCGGCCAGGATCAGCGCTTCCTCCAGGCGCTCGAACGCCTCGGCGTCGAGCCGGTCGAAAAAGCTGGCGGTGACCTCAGCGCCGAGTGCCTCGCGGCTACGGGCCACGTTCTCGCGCAGGCGCTTGAACATTCCTCCACGCCGCGGGGCCGACTCGGGATCCGCCGGCGCCCCCGCTCTCCCTACTCCGTCGACACGATCCCCCAGATCGAACGCGTTCGCCCACCGACTCGTCATCGGGCGGCAGGCTAGTGGACCTCCGGGGGGCGAGTTAGGCCGCGTCGGCCTCGCCCAGGACCGCTTGCTCGCCGTCGGCGGATCTGATGCGGCGTGAGATCACCTTCGAGATGCCGCCCCGGCTCATGGAGACTCCGTAGAGGATGTCGGCAGCGTCCATCGTGCGCTTCTGGTGGGTCACGACGATGAACTGGGCGCGATCGGAGAAACGGCGCACGAGTTGCAGGAAGCGGTCGATATTGGCGTCGTCCAGGGCGGCCTCGACCTCGTCGAGGATGTAGAAGGGCGATGGCCTCGCCATGAACACGGAGAAGACGAACGCGAGGGCGACCAGCGACTTCTCGCCACCGGAGAGGAGCTGGAGCTTGCGCATCGCCTTGCCGGCTGGGGTCACCTCGATCTCGATGCCTGACGACTCCTCCGCTTCACGTCCGGGCTCATCAGGGTCCGTCGCAGGCTCTTCACTCTCGGCCGTGGGCGCATTCGACTCTGAGCCATCGCCCACACCGCCCAGCACCGGCTTCGGGGCCTGCTCGGAGACCAGGCGCAGGCGACCCCGGCCGCCCGGGAAGAGATGCTGGATGAGCTCCTCGAAGTTGGACTTCGCCGCCTCGAACGTCCCTTCGAACGCCTCGGTAATGGTGCGGTCCGTGTCGCGGATCAGGCCCCGCAGCTCCTTCAGGGCCTGCTCCAGGTCGGAGCGCTGCTCCTCCAGTTCGTTCAGATACGTCCGCGCCTTCTCGTACTCCGCCTCGGCGAGCGGGTTGACAGGTCCCAAGGCCTCGCGGCGCCGGGCGAGGCGCTCGAGCTTCGCCTCGATCTCAGCTCGCTCGGCGTCCGCCAGAGGCTGCGCGGCGGGCTGGATCTCGCGCCCCAGGGCCGCCGCGATCCGGCTCAGCTCCGAGGCAGCTTCGTCACGGCGCTCGCGGAGGTGTGCCGCTGCGACCTCGGCTTGGGTCACAGCCTCGCCGGCAACTCGCAAGCGGGCCTGAATCTCAGCGTCGGTGCGGGAGCATTCGCGCAGCGCCGTGGTCGCGTCGTCCGCATCCGATTCGGCGAGCGTCCGGCGTTCCAGGTCGGCGCCTCGCTGGCCCGTGGCGTCACGGGCGGAGGCCGCCGCCTCGCACAGGGCGCCAAGTTCAGCCACGAGACTTGCCTCGACGGAGATCCGCCGCTCGATCGAGTCCTGAGCGCGCCGGCCCAGCAAGTCCTCGATCCTGCGAGCCGTTCGGGCGGCGAGCTCGAGCGCGTCCCGGGCGCGGGCGAGAGCGGCGGCTCGCTCACCGCCGTTCGCGGCGGCCTGCGCTCGGGCGAGGGCGTCGGCAGCCTGGCTCGTGGCGGCGCGGGCGCGCTCCAGGCCGACGTCGATCGGATCGCCGCCTGCCCGTTCCGCCTCCGCGGTGAGATCCGCGGCAAGCTCGCCCAACACGGACTGGCGCTGTTCCAACTCCCGCTGCAAGCCATCCCGCCGAGCCGCAAGCGCATCCGCCCTGGCCGCGAGGCGCTCGTTGGCGGCGCGAATCGCGGTCAACCTGCCCCATGCCTGGGTGCGCTCGCGATCGCGCTCTGCGAGGCGGCCCTCGATCTTGGCTCGGCGCTCGCTGACGACGGCCAGCTCGGCATCGATCAAGTCGCGGTCCTTTCGGGCTGACGCGGCGCGGCGCTCGGCGGCGGCCAACTCGTTGTCGCCGGCGCCCGCCTCAGCCGCCAGCAGGCGTGCGCGCAGCTCGTTCGACTCACGCTCCAGCCGGGCGTGGATGTCGGCTGCCTGGGCCTGTTGCTTCAGGGGCCGCAGCGTGCGCCTGGCCTCGCGCTCGACATCCAGCGCCCTGTCCAGGTTCTCCTGCGTGCGCTCGAGCCGCAGCTGGGCGCGCCGCCGGCGCTTGCGATGCTTGCCGAGGCCGGCGGCCTCCTCGACCAGGAGCCTGCGGTGCCTCGGCTTCGAATGCACGATCTCTTCGACCCGTCCCTGGCTGATCACGGAGTGCATCTCGCCGCCGAGGTTGGCGTCGGAAAGCGTCTCGACCACGTCGACCAGACGACAGCGGGCACCGTTCAGGCGGTACTCACCCTCGCCGGATCGATCCAGCCGGCGGCGAACCGAGACTTCGGAGAAATCGAGTTCCGATTCGTCCTCTTCGTCCATGGCCAACACCACCTCGACCTCGGCGAAGCGGCTCGGCCCAACGCCCTCCCCACCGGTGTAGACCATGTCCTGCATCGACTGGCCGCGCACGCTCAACGGGCTCTGCTCGCCGAGCGCCCAGAGGACCGCGTCGGTTATGTTCGACTTGCCGCACCCGTTCGGCCCGACGATCACGCTGACGCCCGGAGAGAACTCCAGCCGGGTGCGCTCAGGAAAGGACTTGAAGCCCTTGATTGAGATCGAACTCAGGTGCATGCTTTAGGGGGTTGGGATACAGGCTCTACTGTCGGTCGGACGGACTCGCTAGCCGGCGGAGCGCTCAGCTTCGAGCCCCAGGAGCGCCGCTTCAGCGGCCGCCTGCTCGGCCGCCTTCTTCGAGCGGCCGGTGCCGCTGCCCACGATCTTGCCGTCAACGCTTGCGGAGACCGCGAAGTTGCGATCGTGCGGCGGGCCACGCTCGTCGGTGACCTCATAGCGTACGCGGCCTCCTGCGCGCGCCGCCCGCTCCTGAAGCGCGGACTTGAAGTCCAGCCGCGTGCCTGATGCCAGCTCGATCTGCCGGGCGAAAGCCGCAAGCGTCGCCTCGGCAGTGGCCTCGAACCCGTGCTCGAGGTAGCAGGCGCCGATCACGGCTTCGCAAACGGACGCCATCGCTCGCTCTGATTCACGAAGCACGTCGAGCTCGATGCCGCCGTCCGCCGGATGCACCTGCGCGGCCGCCATCAGCTCGGCCAAGCCCAGCTCTTCGGCGACCTCGGCGCACGCCCGTCCGGACACGGCCTGGCCGTGGATCTTCGTGAGCGGACCGATGTCGGCTTTCGGCAGGCGAACGAAGAGGTGTTCGGCAACCGCGAGGCCAAGGACGCCGTCGCCGAGAAACGCGAGCCGCCCGTACGCGTCGGAGCGATGACCGACCCAGGAGCTGTGGGTGACTGCCCGTTCGCGTAGCTCCGGCGGGAGCCTCGCAATGAGCTCTCGCAGCGCTTCCGGCCCCGCTGCCTTGCGGTGCCGGCGCGCGAACCCCCCGCGAGTGAGCGCGCGTATTCCCCTAGCCATCAGCCGGGTGCGGCCGTTCCGATCCGGGCGAACACAAATTCAACCGCTTGCCCGACGGTCTCAATCCCGGCCGCTTCCTCCTCCGTCATCTTGACCCCGTACGTGTCTTCGAGCTCCATGACCAGTTCGTAGAGGTCGAGTGAATCGGCGTCCAAATCGTCGCGAAAGCTGGTCGCGTCGCCGATACTCTCCGCGTCGACGCCAAGCTCCTCCGCCAGGTGACCGCGCACTTTGGCCAGCACCTCGTCCCTGTCGACGCTCATGCCGGGGTTCCTATCACGTCAAATCTCCTCGCGTGGCGCCAACCTCGCCGAGCAGCTCGCCGGTGCGCTCCACCGCCCTGTCCGAAACGGAGCGAGCGGCAAGCCTGATCGCGTTGGCGATCCCGTCCGGCCCCGAGCTGCCGTGGGCGACGACGGTGACGCCGCGAAGACCGAGCAGGATCGCGCCACCGGTCATGTCGGGATCCATCTCCCGCCGCAGCCCGCCGAGCGCAGGACGCAGGAGCAGCCCACCGAGGGCCGCCGCCGGATTGGACCGGGCGGCGCCGGCCACCGCGCCGGCGACCGCCTTGGCGGTCCCTTCAAGCGTCTTTAAGGTTACGTTGCCGGTGAAGCCATCGGTGACGATCACGTCTGCCTTCCCCGTCAGAAGGTCCCGTCCCTCGACGTTGCCGACGAAGTCGACACCGTCCAGCCCGGCCAGTCGCGTGTGGGCATCCACCACGATTGGCGTTCCCTTCTTGTCCTCCTCACCCACGGAGAGCAACGCCACCCGAGGCGACGCGAGGCCGATGACGACGCGGGCGAAAGCTGCGCCCATGACACCGAACTGCACCAGGTCCTGGGAGCGAACATCGGCGTTGGCGCCGACGTCGAGGAGGAGTGCCGGCGGGCCCTGCCGGCCGGGCGTCGGAAGCTGGGCGGCCAAGGCGGGCCTTCGCACCCCGGAGATGCGCCGCAACGCAAACAGGGCCGCCGCCATCGTCGCGCCGGTCGGGCCGGCGCTGACGAGGGCCTGCGAGGTGCCGCCGGCAACGTCGCGCGCCGCACGGACGATCGAAGCGTCCTCGCGCGTGCGGACCGCAGCGACGGGTTCCTCGGAATTGCTGATCGCGGCGGGAGCCGCGATGACCTCGACCCCCGGGAGTTCCTTCAGGGACTCGAGCCGGAGGGGATCGCCGAACGCGCGGATCCCGATCCCGTCGCCGACGGCAGAGCGCACGCCGTCGATCAGCGTCTGCGTGCCGCGCTCGACGCCGTTTGCGTCGACGGCAACGATCACCACGAGCTACTCAGCCGTCGTCGGGCCGGCAAGCTCGTCGCCGACCTCATGCGAGATCACCTCGCGTCCGGCGTAGGTGCCGCAGGTCGGGCAGACACGGTGCGGCAAGCGCGGGCTGTGACAGCGCGGGCAGCGGTTGGGACGCGGGGTCGCGATCGTGTGCGTTGCCCTGCGCTTGTCGCGTCGGGCGCTTGAAGTTCTCTTCTTCGGGACTGCCATGGTGCGGCCGATGATGGTAGCTGAGCGTCAGTTCAGGTCCCGCAACGCCGCCCAGCGGGAATCCGGCTCCCGTTCGTGAGCGTGATCGCCGGAATCGGCGTCGTTCAGCGAGATCCCGCACTCCGGACAGAGGCCGGCGCAATCGGGGCGGCAAAGCAACTGCGCGGGCAGCGCCAGCGCGATCGCGTCGTGGGCCCACGCCGCCAGATCCAAGCTCCCCTCGTCGACGTAGGGGCTTGACAGCTCCTCGTCCTCGACGCCGGGCTGATCCACCTCTCGCACGTCGACAGCGATCGAAAACCTGGCGGGCTCCAGGCAGCGCATGCACGGGCCCGCGAGCGCGGCCTCCAAACAGAGGCGCATGGCGTATCCGGAAACCGTACGTGAGATCTCGACTCGGGCCGGGATGTCGGCTTCGCCGAAGTCGTATGACTGACCACCCAGCGCGAGTCCCTCGGGACGGATCGCGACCTCCAGCCGCTCGCCCTGGCCCGGCTTCAGGCCGAGCGAATCCAGGTCCATCGTGTTGAATGCTGCGGGCAAGGAGATGACGTTAGCTTGAACGCCGAAAATCACCGGGAAGGCGACTGGGATCCCGCCTCCTACCTGGAGGCGATCCACGCGCAGGTCCCCCGCTACGACGAGCTGCAGGAAGCAGCGATCGCTGCGATCCCGTTCGAACCGGCGCGCATCCTGGAGCTTGGCTTCGGCACCGCTGAGACCACCCAGCGGCTGCTTGACCGCTTCCCACAAGCCCGGATCACCGGGCTCGACTCCTCACCCGAGATGGTCTTCAAGGCCCGGCAGCTGGGCTGGGAGGACCTGCGCCTCGGACGGATCGAAGATCCGCTGCCGGATGGGCCCTGGGACTTGGTGATCTCGGTGCTGGCAGTCCAAGGTCTTGACGAGAGCCGGAAGCGAGACCTGTATCGGCGAATCAACGAGCACTCGCGATCGCTGGTGATCGCCGACGCGTTTGGCGGCGAAGCTGCCATCCAAGCCGAGTGGTGCGGCGGCGAAGTGGTATGGGAAGCGGACGACCTGGCGGTCATCCGCGCCGTCTATTCCGGCTACTGAGGCTCTTCGACGAACTCTTCGTCATGGCCCGCGAGCCGGTCGCGCCCGCGCTGGACGGCGGCAAGGAACTTCTGGAGGTTGACCTCGAGGGTCGAGAGGATCTCGTCGGCGTAGTCCTCGGCGCCGAGTCGGATCTGACGCTCGGTCTCCCGGGCATCCTCGATGATCTCCTCGGCGGCCCGCTCGGCCTGCTTGTAGACCTCCTCGTCGGAGATCAACCGCGACTGCTGGTCACGGGCTTCCTTGACGACGCGCTCGGCCTCGCGCTTGGCCTCGGCCAGCATCTCTTGGCGCTCCTTGACGATCCAGCGGGCCTGCTTGATTTCCTCGGGAATCGTCGCGCGCATCTGGTCGAGGAGGTCGTAGATCTCCTCGCGGTCGACACGAACCTGATCCGTGAGCGGCACCGGCCGCGCGTTGTGGATCAGATCATCGAGCTTGTCTATGAGTACAAGAACGTCCATTTGGCTGGCACAGCTTAGGGGGCAAACGCCTTAGGCGGAGTGGCGGGGTGTGGTTTCGTCATCGAATTGCAAGCTCCTGCCCACGGGTTCCCGGCCCTCAGCGCTGAATCCGCTCCACCAGCGCCGCCGCAACCTCGTCCGGCACCAGGTCGCCGATGTCGCCGCCGAAGGTCGCCATCTCCTTGACCCCCGTCGATCGGATGAAGCTGTACTCAGCCGAGGCAAAGATGTAGACCGACTCGATGTCGGGGGCAGCCCTGCGATTGAGCTGGTTCATCTCGAACTCGTACTCGAAATCGGAGATCGCCCGCAGGCCTTTCACGATCGCGGTCGCTCCGCACTGCCGGGCGAAATCGACCAGCAGGTTCGAGAACACCCTGACCTCGAGGTTCTCGACCCCGTTTCCGGCCATCGCCCGCTCGATAAATCCCTTTCGCTCTTCCGGCGTGAAGAGGGTGCTCTGCTTGCGCATCGACTGCCCGACCACCCCGACTACGACCCGGTCGAAGACACGGGAGGTGCGGGTCAGGATGTCGAGGTGGCCGTTCGTGACCGGGTCGTAGCTGCCCGGGCAGATCGCGACGCGTTCCTTGCGCTCGCTGCTCATTCGTCGTTTCTCCAGATCGTCAAGAGGCTTCCGCCATAACGGCGCTCGCGTTCGAGGTGGAAGCCAATCAGATCGAGAGGCATGGGGGTCGCGCTGGCGGTCTCGACGACCACCCTGCCGCCAGCCGCAACCCGGGCGGGCAGCCCGCCTGCCAAGCCCGAAGCAAGCGACGGCGCCTCGTCGTAGGGTGGGTCGCAGGTGATCAGGTCGTAGGTCTCGGTGGTCCGTCGCAGAAAGGTCAGGGCGTCCTCCCGTAACAGCTCGACGCGTTCGCCAAGTCCAAGCGCCTCGATGTTTGCCGCGGCCGGCCGGGCGTCGGTGTCGACCAGGGTCACCGGCGCGGCGCCGCGCGAGAGCGCTTCGATCCCAAGGGCGCCGGTGCCGCAGAACAGGTCCAGCACGTGCAGGCCCGTGATGTCGCCCAAAATCGAGAACAGCGCCTCGCGCGCCCGGTCGGACGTCGGCCGGACCCGGGAGCCGACCGGCAAGGAAGCGAGCCGCCGTCCCCTGAGCTCGCCCGCCACGATCCTCATGCGGCGATCCCCTCGTCGCGCTCGTCGCCGAAACGCAGCCGGGCGGCCTCGAGGAGTGGCGCCAGGACAGGGTCCGTCAACGATTCCGGCTCACGAATCAGCGCCAAGACCTCGCGGCGAGCCGCGATCAGGAGGAGGGCGTCGTCGGGAAGGTCGGCCACACGAAAGCGAGGCAGGCCGCTTTGCCGCGTGCCCAGAATCTCGCCTTCCCCGCGGAGCGTCAGGTCCACCTCCGCGAGCTTGAAGCCATCGCGCTCCGTCGTGATCGCATCCAGGCGCCGCCGAGCGGCTTCCGACGCGGGGTCCCCAAAAAGGATGCAATACGACTCGTGCACCCCACGCCCGACCCGCCCGCGGAGCTGGTGAAGCTGTGAGAGCCCGTAGCGCTCGGCCCCTTCGACCACCATCACCGTCGCGTTCGGCACGTCGATGCCGACCTCGATCACGCTCGTGGCGACCAGGACGTGAGCCGCGCCGGAGACAAAGCGGTTCATCGCCGCCGCCTTCTGTGCTGACGGCATCTGGCCGTGGAGCAATTCGACGTCGAAGTTGCGGAACTCGCCCGACGCCAGCCGTTCGGCTTCTTCGGCAGCCGCTTTGGCTTCGACCTTGACCGAGCCCTCGACCAGTGGACACACGAAGAAGGCCTGGCGCCCCTCACGCAGGCGCTCCCGCACGAACTCGTACGCCCCAGCCCGCCGCTCCTCGCCCACCGCCCAGGTCTTGACCGGTTTGCGTCCCTCAGGGAGCTCTCGCAGCGTCGTCGCGTCAAGATCGCCGTAGGCGGTCAGCGACAGCGTGCGCGGGATCGGCGTGGCCGTCATGTGCAAGACGTGTGGCGCCCGGCGTCCACCTGATCCATGCACGGGCCCCTTTGCGTCCAGGGCGGCACGCTGGCGAACGCCGAAGCGATGCTGCTCGTCGACGACGCACACCGCGAGACGCGCGAACTCGAC
>Ga0136621_1000077_pt1 | contig 32345 bp, 27 predicted proteins | sample AntDryUQ445A2306_FD_104673 | JGI IMG/M metagenome (GOLD analysis project Ga0136621, IMG submission 104673) | Polar desert sand microbial communities from Dry Valleys, Antarctica - metaG UQ445A (23.06) | ecosystem: Environmental > Terrestrial > Soil > Desert | place: Antarctica: Dry Valley...
CCCCACCCACGTCCCGGGGACGGTGGGGGACTACCGGTGCCTGACGCTGGTGCAGGCCTTCTCGCTGATCGCCGAGCACGGCTACGTGCCCGGCACGGTCAGCCCGCCGGTGTCACCGCCCGACGCGATCGTCGTCGCGCAATCGCCGCAGCCGGGTGAACCCCAACCTCCCGGCACACCGATCAACCTCGATGCCCAATCGCCGCCGTTGCCGACCTGCCCGCCGGCCTGATCCGTGCCCGGCGGCCGGCTAGTCGACGAGCTTGACCTCGACGCTCGCGGTCACCTCGCCGTGGGACTCCGTTCGCACGAGCACCGCGGCAACGCCATCACCCGCGGTGGCCCCAACCGGGACCGTGGTCTCGAAGACCGCCGTCCCGTCGGCGCCGGTGATGGTCTCGGACGTGACCACCTGGATGCCGGGCACGCTCAGGGTGAACGTGACCCTTGCGCCCTCGATCGGCTTCTCGTCCGGATCGGTCACGAGCACGCTCAGCTTCATCGGCTGCGGCAGCCGCCCGATCCCGACCCCCCCTGGTTCGATCGTCAGCTTTGCCGTCAGCTTGCCCTCGCCGCGCACGATCGACAGCGCGTGCTGGGCCACGTTGCCGGCCGGATCGGTCGCCGTGAGGGAGAAGGGGTTCGTGCCCTTGCCCAGCTGCGCGTTGACGCTGAACGCGCCGTCCGCACCCGCCTGGACCGTGAGCGAGGCGCCCGTCGCCTGGTTCCGGACGACGACGATCGCGCGGCCCTGGCTCATGCCGGTGACCGTGACGACGTCGCCGTTGATCGTCTGACCGTCGACCGGCGAGATGAGCGTGATCGTCGGCTTCGCGAGATCCAGCACGTATGTGACGATCGGTGACGGCTCCGATTCACCACCCGGCCCCTTGATCGTGGCCGTGAAGTCATTGCGGCCGATGGCCAGCGGCACGCCCGGGATCACGACGCTCGCAACCGTGCTGACCGGCACCTCCTGGACGAGCGCCGGCGAGGCCTCCGGCAGCGCGACCCGGAGGCGCACCACGCTGTCCGAGCCGGCCACATTGAGCGGCAGCGACACGACGAGATCGACGTTCTTCTGGTTCGTGTACGGCTCGTCGGGGCGGGCGATCTCGGGCGCATCGGCGACGAGCGGCACCGTCGGCCTCGGGGTGGCGGTCGCCGTGAGGCCGGTGATCATCCGGTCCACGGTGGACCCCACCGCGGTGACGATGCGTCCCAGGCCGCCGGTCGCGGTGAGAAACAGCGTCAGGCCGAGCGCCGCGACAGCGACGACGAGCATGAGACGCGTCGCAAGCGGGAGGCCCCGGCGCCGCTCGATGGGGCGGTGGGACTGTCGTCGGCCCGGTGCGGGCTGCCGCGGACGGGCCGGTGCGGGTGCGGGCCGCCCCGTTGAGGGGGGACGCGGACGGACCTGTGACGGGCGTCCTCCGCGACGGTCGTGCATCGGGCGCCATTGTCGCACGCGGTGGGACGCGGCTGCGGACGGGGTGGTCGGCGGAGCGGGGACCGCAAAAAGCGCGTGGGGCGCGGTGTACTCTGGCCCTGTCCGAGCGCCTCCGGTCAGGTGGCGCCGAATCGAGGGATGGATGCAGCCACGCGACCCGAAGAGCCGGATGGGTGGGGCGACCGAGCGGCCCACGTTCGGCATCGGACCGGTCGCGCGGGTCACGCCATCGGCTCTGCGGCCCGCGGAGGCGGCGCCCGGCTCGCGCCCCGGCTTCCCGAACGCCGGCCTGCCGCCCCGCTTCGGGCTCCCCAGCCTCCGGCGCAACGTGTGTCCGCATTTCTATATGACCGGCACCCGTGGGGCGATCCCCATTCAGGCACCTCACCTGCTCAAGGCGCTCATCCGCCAGGACCACAACGTCTCGCGCTGCCAGGTCCGGGGCGGCGTCCATCTCGAGCAGGGCTATGTCAACGACGTGTGTCTCACGCCGCGCTTCAACCAGTGCGTCTTCTACGAGGACGAGCTGAGCCGCGAGTGACGAGCTCTGGCGGCCTCGGTTACGCGGATGCCGTCCGCGCCCTCGCCGACCGGGGACGCTTCGGGGTCCGGCTGGGCCTGGGACGGACCCGCGCGCTGCTGCGGGAGCTGGGCGACCCGCAGCTGGGGCTGCGGGGAGCGCTCGTCGCCGGCACGAACGGCAAGGGCAGCGTGCTGGCGCTGTGCGGCTCGGCACTTCGCGCGGCGGGGCTGCGGGTGGGCGAGACGCCCAAGCCCCACCTGGTGACGTACCGGGAGCGGCTCCAGGTCGATGGGCGCCCCATCCCGCCCGACGTCTTCGCGGCGCTCGCCTCGCAGGTCCTGCCGCTGGCGGAGCGGGTCGCCCGCCGCCACGGCGAGCCGACGGAGTTCGAGCTGCTGACCGCGATGCTGTTCCGCTGGCTTGCCGACGAGGCAGTGGACGTGGCGCTCGTGGAGGTGGGTCTCGGCGGGCGGCTGGATGCGACCCACGCCTGGGATGGCGGTGTGGCGGTCGTCACCAACGTCGACCTGGATCATACCGACCGGCTGGGCACCACGATCCGGGCGATCGCGAAGGAGAAGGCCGCGATCATCGAGGCAGGTGACCGCGCGGTGACCGGGGCAACCGGGGACGCGCTCGCGGTCATCTCGCGCCGGGCGGCACGGGTCGGCGCACCGCTCGTCACGGTCGACCCGGCGCCGTTGCTGGGACTCGACCGGGACGGGATCGTTGTCCGCCTGCCCCGGCTCGGCGAGACCCGGGTGGGGCTGCGCGGGCGCCATCAGGCGGCGAACGTTGCCGTTGCCCATGCAACGCTCGATGCCCTCGAGGCCGCCGGCATCGCGGCCGTGACCGACGAGGAGCGCCGGGCGGGCTTCGGGGCGGCGCGCTGGCCGGGTCGGCTGGAGCTGTTCGTGGTTGGGGATCGGGAGGTGCTTCTCGACGGCGCGCACAATCCTGCGGGCGCCGCATCCCTCGCCACCGCCCTCGATGACCTCGCACCCCACCTGCGCGCCGGCCGGCTGACGCTCGTGATCGCCGCAATGGCCGACAAGGACGTCGCGGGCATCGTCCGGGCGCTGGCGGCCGCCACGTCGGTCCGTGGTGCCACGGTCATCTGCACGCGCGTCGACCTCCCGCGGGCGCTCGAACCGGCGGCGCTCGCCGCGGCCTGGTCCGCCGGTTCCGCCGGGGGCAGGGTGCTCGTCGAACCCGATCCAGCCGCCGCACTCGCCCGCGCCGTGCGCGAACCGGGTGGCCCGATCGTCGTCGCCGGCTCGCTCTATCTCGTCGGAGCGGTCCGTGCCCTGCTCGTCGACGATCCGCTGCTGCGCGACCCCAGCCCCGTGGCGGCGTCGTGACAGACATGGGCCATCTCCTGATCGGTGGCCGCCTGTTCCGCTGGGGCGCGCGGACGTTCGTGATGGGCATCCTCAACGCAACCCCGGACTCGTTCTCGGGCGACGGCCTGCTCGCCGCGGGCGGCGACCACGTCGCGGCCGCGGTCGAACGCGCCCGTGCGATGGTCGAGGAGGGCGCCGACCTGCTCGATGTCGGTGGCGAATCGACCCGCCCGGGTCACGCCCCGGTCGCTGCGGCCGAGGAGATCCGGCGGATGGTGCCCGTCGTCAGCGCCGTCCACGATGCGCTGCCGGACCTGCCGCTGAGCGTGGATACGACCAAGCCGGAGGTGGCAACGGCCGCGCTCGAGGCCGGCGCCTCGCTGGTCAACGACGTGTGGGGTGTTGCCGACGACCCGGCCATGCTCGCGGTCGCGGCAGACCGCGCCACGCCGATCGTGCTGATGCACAACCGCGCCGAGCCGCGCTACGGTGATGTCGTGGCGGAGGTGATCGACGACCTGTCCCGGGCGATCGACCGCGCGCTCGCTGCGGGCGTCCCGCGCGACCGGCTGCTCGTCGACCCGGGGTTCGGGTTCGGCAAGGCACCGGGGCACAACCTCGTGGTCCTCCGCGATCTCGCGCGCCTGCGCGATCTCGGCCGCCCGGTCGTCCTCGGCACGTCGCGCAAGTCCACGCTGGGGCGGGTGCTCGGCCTGCCTCCCGCAGACCGGCTCGAGGCGACGCTGGCCACGACCGCGCTGGCCGTGGCCGGGGGGGTGGACATCGTCCGCGTCCACGACGTCCGGGCCAACGTGCGGGCCGCCCGGATCGCCGACGCCGTCGTCCGCGGCACCTGGCCACCCGGCGGCACCTCCCCGGAGGATGGAGCGTGAGCGATCGCATCGAGCTGCGCAACATGGTCTTCGACGGCCGCCACGGCTGGCACGAGGTCGAGCAGCGCACCGCGCAGCCATTCGAGGTGGACCTCGAGCTCCTCCTCGACCTCGCGCCGGCGGGGCAGGACGACGAGCTCGACCGGACGATCGACTACGGCCGGGTCTTCGACCTGGTGCGCGAGGTCGTGGAGTCGCGTACCTACCGGCTGCTCGAGGCGCTGGCCGGCGCCATCGCGAGCGACGTGCTGAACGCCTTCCCGCTCGCGACCGAGGTCATCGTGCGCGTCCGGAAGCCGACGGTGGCCCTCGGAGGCAGGCTCGACTGGGCCGGCGTGGAGATCCGCCGGACGCGGCCCGACCCCGAGCGGCGCCCGGGCTGATCCTCGGGGCCCCGGGCTCAGCCCTCGGGCCGGGTGCCCAGCGTCACCTGGACGTTCTGGCGATCGCCATCGCGCATGATCTGGAGAGTCACCGCCTGGCCCGGCGCGAACTGGGTCAGGATCGCGTTGAGCGGGTGCTCGATGTCGATCGGCTGGCCCTCGATGCTGACGATGATGTCGCCGGTCTGGATGCCCGCCGCCGCCGCGGGGCCGCCCTCGACGACCGCGTTCTCCTCCGTCGCACGGCCCGACGTGTCGAGGACCCGGACCCAGGCGCCGTCGGTCACGGGCAGGTCGAGCCGGTTCGCGAGCTGGACGTCGATCTGCTGGTAGCTGATGCCGATGTACGGCCGTGCGAGCTCCCGGCCCGCCACTGCCTGCTGCATGATCGGGCGGGCGATGTTGATGGGGATCGCGAAGCCGATGCCATTGCTGTCGGTCGCGACCGCGGTGTTCACCCCGATGACGTTGCCGGCGGCATCGAGCAGCGGGCCGCCGCTGTTGCCCGGGTTGATCGCCGCATCGGTCTGGATCAGGTTGTCGATCCGCGTGCCGTCCTCGACCGTGATGGTCCGGCCGGTGGCCGAGATGATGCCGCTCGTGACGCTGTTCGAGTGCGTCCCCAGCGGGCTGCCGATCGCGATCGTGAGCTGCCCCACCTTGAGCCCGCTCGAGTCGCCGATCGGCGCCACCGGGAACTTCTCGCCCTCGTCCTGGTCGATCTTGACGATCGCGAGGTCGGTCAGGGTGTCCGTCCCGTACACGCGGCCCACGTACTCGCGACCGTCCTTCAGCTCAACCGTGAGCGTGTCGTCGCCCTCGACGACGTGGCGGTTGGTCAGGATCCAGCCGTTGACGTCGTAGATCACGCCGGAGCCCACGCCCTGTGACGGGATCTGTCCCCCCAGCACGTTTCCACCGGCGCCCTCGACGATGATTCGAACCACCGCCGGGCTCACCGCCTCGGCGGCGTCGATGACGGCCGACGACTCGTCGATGGTGACGGGCTGGCGCGACGAGACGGTCTGGCCACTGGGCCCGCCCGTGGGGCTGGCCGAGCGGTCGAGGATGCCCGTCGCACCGAGCGCCAGGAGCGTGCCACCGGTGGCGATAGTGGCCGACAGGACCGAGGCGAGGATGACAGGCCCCATCACCGAGCTCCGGCGGGCGGGCCGCTCGACGCGGACGGCCTCCGGGCGCGGCCGCGGGTCCCAGGGCGGAGCCGCGGGGGCAGGCTCGGACCACGCGCGGCGCGACCACTCGGTCCGCGGCTCAGGGACGGGCGTGTAGACCCGGGTGTCGTCCAGGTCGGCCGCGCCGGCCGGTGACACGGATTGGTCCGCGACCCGCGGCGGCGCCCCCGGCAATGAGCGCTCGTCCGACGCGCCGGACGGTGGACGGGGCTGGTCGGTCATGCGTCTCTCTGGGGCGAGCGTGCGGCCGGCACGTGGCGGATGGGCTTGGTTCCTTGCCTCAGGGTGACGTACCGGGGTTCAGGCGTGACGGGTCGGGCGGTGAAGAATCCGCCACATTGCCGGACGGCAACGGGCGCGCGACGCCGCTCGGCGGCGGCTCGGCGACTGTTTCGGGCGGGACGTCGTCGGTCTCGGCCCGCGGGTCGCGCGGCAGCGTGACGACGAACGTCGATCCGGCACCCAGACGGCTCTCGACGCTCACCTGCCCGGCATGCATGTCCACGATTGAGCGGACGATCGCGAGCCCCAGCCCGCTGCCGCTGCCGCGTGCCTCGTTCGCCCGCGAGCCACGGAAGAAGCGCTCGAAGATCCGCGGCAGCTCCACGGCGTCGATCCCGACGCCGCTGTCGCGGACCTCGATCTGGCCGCCGTCGCGGTGCGCCCGGACCGTGACGTCGACGGAGCCGCCGCGAGGTGTGAACTTGAGCGCGTTGCCCACGAGGTTCGTGACGACCTGGCCAACCCGGAGCGGGTCATGCCGGATGCGGATCGGCGAGTCCGGCGCATGCACGGCCAGGCGGATCCCGCGTCGCTGCGCCGTTCCCGCGGCCTGTTCGACCGAGGACTCGACCGCGGCGCGCAGATCCTCTGGGCGCAGATCGAGCAGGACGAGCCCGCTGTCTAGCTTCGAGAGCTCGAGCAGGTTCTGGGCCAGCCAGTCGAGGCGGTCGATCTGCTGACCGCTCGACTCGAGGAACTCGGCCCGCGCGTCGGGATCGGCACCCGCCTGCTCCTTGAGCAGCTCGTTGAACGTCCGCAACGCGGCGATCGGCGTGCGCAGCTCGTGCGACACGTCGGCCAGGAAGTCCCGGCTGCGATCGCGATCGCCGCGGATGATCGTGACGCTCTGCTCGAGCCGCTCGGCCATCAGGTTGAACGCCTGGCCGAGCTCGGTCAGCTCCGAGCTGCCGCCATGGACCTGGCCGATCGGGACGCGCCGGCTGAGGTCGCCCTCGGCCAGGCCTCGGGTGGCCTCTGTCAGCCGCCGAAGGGGCGTCGTGAAGCGCCGGGCGAGCCCAGCCGCGACGATCATCGACAGGCCCAGGGCGAACAGGCCGATCGCGGCCAGCAGCCCGGTCACGTTCTGGACCGCCGTGGCCCGGAAGGTGTACGGGTTGTTGAGCCGGACCTCGATCGTGTACGGGAAGAAGGGATGGGCCACGGTGCGGTAGTACGGCTGGGTGGGAACCGACTCCTGCTGCTGTCCCGGCCGCGGCTGCGCCTGCAGGTCGGCCTCGAAGGTGCCGTTGGGCGCGGGCACGAACTCGCTGCCCTCGAAGGACCCCAGCCGGATCGTCACGTCGGCCTGGGCGAGGAGGTCGGCGAGCAGTCGCTGCTGATTGCCGCTCGAGAGCTCCGCGACGACTGCCTCGTCCACCAGCCCATCGGGCGCCACGACCGGGGCCACCCCGCTGGTCCGGGCGCGTGCCGTGCCCTCCACGTACTGGGCGACCGTCCTGGCGCGCGTCTCGAGATCCGCCGCCTGCTGGCTCAGGAAGTAGTCGTCGAGCCGGTTGAGGACGAGGAACGAGACGAGCAGCAGGGTCAGCGCGACGACGCCGACGAACCCGAACGTGAGCCGCGCCTGGAAGCCGCGCGGCCCGGCGCGCCACCACGCCGCGGGACGTCCCGCGGGCGATTCGTCAGCGCTCGGCGAAGGCGTAGCCGACTCCCCGGACCGTCAGCACGAACGCCGGAACCGCCGGATCGTCCTCGATCTTGTCGCGCAGGTGGCTCACGTGCACGTTGATCGTCTTCTCGTCCTGGTCGAGGGCCTCGTAGTCGCGCAGCAGCTCGAGCAGTTCCGATCGGGTGTACACCCTGCCCGGCCGGCTGGCGAGATGGCGCAGGATCTCGAACTCCGTGGGCGTGAGCGAGATGCGGCGCTGGCCGCGCAGCACCCGCCGGCGCTCGAGGTCGATGACGAGATCGCGATGCCGGATGACCCGCCCGCCGGCCGCGTCGGCGAGGTCGCCGTAGGCTCGCCGGAGCAGCGCCCTGATCCGGCTCATGAGCTCGCGCAGGCCGAATGGCTTGGCCAGGTAGTCGTCCGCTCCAAGCTCGAGCCCGATGACCTTGTCGACCTCGTCGTCGCGGGCCGTCAGCACGAGCACGGGCGCTTTGGAGCCGGACGCCCTCAGGCGGCGCAACACCTCGAAGCCGTCCATCCCGGGCAGCCGAACGTCGAGCACCACGAGATCGGGCGCCTGGTTGGTGGCGAAGTCGAGGCCCTCTTCGCCCGACCGCGCGACGGCGACCTGGTACCCCTCCTGCTGGAGTGCGTACTGGATTCCGCGCGCGACGGCGAACTCATCCTCGACGATGAGAATCGTGGCCGCCATCGGGCCGATCCTACACCGGGCCCATCCCCGAGCCGTCCAGCGGCGCCTGCGAACGGCTGTGATACGGTATCCGGGACCCGATCGGGCGCCCGGCGACCGATACATCGCCGCGTGGCCGCCCGACGGCCCCAGGACTGAACCGAACACGAGGTCCCTTCCGATGCCCACCGCCCGCCCGACGCTGGCCGCCACCGGTCGCGACATCACAGGCAAGACCGTGAGCCGCATGCGCAAGGCCGGCCGACTGCCCGGTGTGGTGTACGGACGCGGCGAGGGGTCATCGAACGTGTCGGTCGACGCGCACGAGTTCGAGCTGCTGCGCAAGCACTCCAGCGCGAATACGCTCGTCGACCTGTCGGTCGACGGGGGACGCGCACAACCGGTCCTCGTTCACGCCGTCCAGGTCCATCCGGTCAACCGGCGCCCGCTTCACATCGACCTGTTCCTCGTCCGCATGACAGAGGAGCTGACGGTCGACGTGCCGCTCGTGCCCACCGGTGTCTCGCCCGCGGTCGAGGACCTGGGCGGCACCCTGCTGCACCTCATCGACTCCGTCAGGGTCCGGGCGCTGCCGGACCACCTCCCGGAGTCGATCGAGTACTCGATCGAGTCGCTGCTCGACTTCGAGGGCACGGTGCACGTGCGCGACCTGAAGGTGCCCGAGGACGTGACACTGCTGACCGACCCGGAGGACGCCGTGGCCAAGGTCCAGCAGCCGCGCATCGAGGTCGAGGAGGAGCCGGTGGCTGCGGAGGTGGCCGAGGGCGAGGAGCTGGCGGAGGGCGAGGGCGCGACCGACGGCGAGAGCGAGGCGGGCGCCGACCGCGACAGCTGAGACGCCCGCCTGGGTGGGCTAGGAACGGTCTCCGTGCGCGTAGACGACCGGTAGCCGGAGGATCAATGCCTCCGGCGGCAGTGCGCGAAGCCGTTCGCGCAGTCTCCGGCTCGTCCGCCTCCGCGTCGCGCGATCGAAATCGGCGAACGTGGATTCCTCGTCGAACTCCTCGATGAACGCCGCGTAGCCCTCGACGTCGAAGGGATGCTCGAGCTCGGACGGCTCGGCGACGACCCGCCGGAACCCGGCCCGCCGGAGGCTGGCGGCCGCGGCGGCGACGGAGGCGAAGTCGCCCGGCCGGACCTCCGGCTCGCGCGGGTCGATGCCCGCATCGTCCAGCACCTCGTCGAGCACCCGATCAGGCTCGAATGCGTCCCGGCCGACGACCCACGTGACGTGCGCGAACCGTCCGCCGGGCATCAGGACTCTGCGAACCTCCCGGATCGCCGCACCGCGGCTCGGGACGAGCTGCAGCACGAACGACGAGACGGCCGCCTCGAACGCGCCTTCAGCGAATGGCATTCGGTCGGCGAAGGCGGTTCGCACCTGGAACCTCGTGCGGTCGCCCGGTCCCAGGATGGCGTCGACCTCGCGTCTCGCGGCCGCGGCCATCTCGCCCGACGCATCGATGCCGGTGACCCGGATCGACGGCCACCGCCGGAGCGCGGCGATCGGGAGCGTCCCGGTCCCGGTCCCGAGATCGAGGATCTCGCGGGCGCCGGCGTCGATGAGCGGCGCGATGCGGTCGAGCACGCGCACGGCCATCGGTGCGATCACCGGCGCCCACCAGCGCGCGTACCCGCCCGCGATCCGGTCGTAGCGCTCCTGCTGCTCCGTCACGCGGGCATCGTGCCACGCCCGCCGAGCGTTTGGTCAGGCGCTCGGGATGGTCGGAGGTGCAGGCTCCCTGGTCAGCCGCTCGATGGCGCCGGTTCGCCGGAGCACGAGCCGGACGCCGATGGCCAGCGCCAGCAGCAGCGCCAGCACCGGCAGCCACACGATCCCGAACCAGATGGCGACCGACGCCAGCCCCTGGAGCATGTCGACGAGCGTCCCGGTGGCCCGGGCCACCTCGCCGCGCGCGTCCCAGGCTGCGTCCTTCGCAGCCCTGACGACGGCCCCGCTTTCGGTACCGTACGTGACCGTCAGCGTCCCGAGGTCGGCCTGGGCCTCGAGGTTCGCGAGCTGTGCATCGAGCCGCTCGATCTCGTCTCGGATCGCCGACAGCCGGGCCTGGCCCTCGAGGATGTCCTCGAACGTCGTTGCCTTCTCCGCGATGGCCTGGACCGCCGCCTCGCTGACCCGCGCGTTCCGGATGCGGGCCTCGAGGTCCACGATCTGGCCCGTCACCTCCGACGAGTCGATCTGCTCGAGTAGCACGCTCCCGAGGCCGCGCAGCGCCTGCAGCGTCTCCTCCCAGCGGTCGGCCGGGATGCGGTAGGTGATCGATGCGGTCCGCTGCTCCGCGTTGGTCGTCTGGCGCGAGGCGCCCACGTAGCCGCCTGCTCCGAGGACCGCCGCACGACCCGCGGTCACCGCGGCGTCGAGGTCGTCGACCCGGACGCTCAGGGAGCCCGTGTAGATGATCCGCGCAAGGTCACGGAAGACGGCGCCGTTGGCCGTGCCGCCGTTGCCTGCGTCCGGGTCGGCAGGTGCGCCGCTGGCTGCCGGTTCCGGTGCCCCGGCGGCAGGCCCGCCGGACGCCGGCGCCCCCGCCGGTGCGAGCGCACCGCCCGAGCCGCAGGCCGCGACCACGAGCAAGAAGACGATCAGCAGGGCGGCCGCGGCCCAGCGTGCAATCAGAGAGCGTCGGAAGCGATCCATCGAGATCCTCCTGGATCGAGCGGACGGCCGGGGGCCGTCAGCGCATCGCCCCGACGGTCTGCGGGCCATCCCGGTTCCCCTTTCTCGGCGGCTGGTCGGTCGCCACACACGGACGCGATGCGGCGTCCCACCCCGCACAGACACACCGAGCCCGTGGAGGCCCGATGGACCGTCCCCTGATCCCCGACCCCGTCCTGCCCGCGGCCCGCGTGCTTGCCGTCGCGCTTGGCGTGGGTCTCGCCGCCGAGCTCCTGCTCGACGGCCACGCGCTGGGGATCAACGCCCCGCTCGCGACGGCGATCCTGCTGGTGTCAGCGCTCGTGGTGACCGGCGGCCTTCGCCGGATAGACCCGTTCGATGCCTGGATTCCGGTCACCGCGCTGGTCGTCGCGAGCTTCGTGGCCGTCCGCGACGACCGCCCACTGGTGCTCCTGGACGTGGCCGGTGCGCTGGGGCTCGCCGCGGCGAGCGTCCCAGCGTTCGCGGGCCAATCGGTCACACGCCGGAGCACCAGCGCGATCATGTCGCTCGCCGGGCGCGTGCTGGCGGCCGTGGCGCTGGGGGCCGTCCCGCTGCTCGAACGTGTGCGCCGCGACTCGGATCCCGCCCGTCAGCTTGCGGGGCGGGGCCAGCGCGCGGCGCCGGTCGTCCGGGGCCTGCTGCTCGTGGTGCCGCTCGTGCTCGTCTTTGCCGGGCTCTTCGCGGCTGCCGACCCCATCTTCCAGCGCTGGATCGACACGCTCTTCCCGTTCGACATCGATCTGGGTGAGCTGCCCGGGCGGATCGCGTTCACGGCGATCGCAGCCTGGCTCGCCGGCGGGCTGCTGTGGTTCGGATGGCTCGCCGCGCCGCCGCTCGAGCTGCGCTCGCTCGGTGCGGCCGTCTCGTCGCCCCCGACCACGCTGGCCGCGGCCTTCCGGCTCGGGGTGACCGAGGCCCTCACGATCCTCGTGGCGCTCGACCTCCTGTTCGGTGCCTTCGTCGCCCTCCAGGTCGCATATCTGTTCGGCGGGGTCGACACGATCGCGGCGATCGGCATGACCTATGCCGACTACGCCCGGCGCGGCTTCTTCGAGCTCGTCGCGGTCGTCGTGCTGGTGGGCGGGCTGCTGCTGGGGCTCGAGGCGGTCGTGGCCCATCGGACGCGGCTCTATGTCGCGGCAGCGACGACGCTGGTCGTCCTGACCACGGTCGTGCTCGCGTCGTCGTGGCTGCGCCTCGGGCTCTACCAGGACGCCTACGGCTGGACCGAGCTGCGGTTCTACGTCGCGGCGGCGATCGCGTTCCTCGCCATCGACCTGGCCGCCGCGGCGTTCCTGATCGTGCGCAACCGGGCGCAATGGCTGCCCCACGCGATCGCGACGTCCTCGCTGATCGTGCTGGTCGGCGTGAACGTCATCGGGCCGCAGGCGTTCATCACCGGCCGCAACCTCGAGCGATCCATCGTGGCGTCGGTCGTGCCCGAGTACGGCGATCCGGGTCTCGACGCGGGCTACCTGGGGACGCTCGACGCCGACGCCGTCCCCGGGCTCGTGACCGCGCTCCCGATGCTGTCGGTGGAGCAACGGGCGGCGGTTGAGCCGCTGATCGCGGATGCCCACCGGCGCTTCGTGGTCGAGGACGACGACGGGTGGCAGGGCTGGAACCTCGCGCGGTGGCGAGCGCGGGCGGCGCTCCTCGCCTGGGCCGACTCCCGCTAGCAGGTCGGGGCGGCTGCAACAGGGCACGCTGGCGATACCACCAGTACCGGTTTGCCCCACGGTCGAGCGTGGACGCGCAGCGAGGCGCGCTGGCCCACGCTCACCCGGCGGAGAATCGGTCCCAGCAGTGTCATGGGGCTGTCCAGGCAGGACGCGGCCCCTACACTCCGGCTGGTGAAGCTGCCGTTCGACCCGCCGCTGGAGCCGATGCTCGCGAAGGCCGTCGACTCGCTGCCGACCGACGACGGCTGGCTGTTCGAGCCGAAGTGGGACGGCTTCCGGGCGATCGTCTTCCGCGACGGCGACGAGATCCTCACCCAGAGCCGCGACCTGAAGCCGCTCGACCGCTACTTCCCCGAGCTCGCGGACCCGCTCCGGGCGAACCTGCCCGACCGCTGCGTGGTCGATGGCGAGGTCGTCATCGCGACCGACGGCGGGCTCGACTTCGAGACCCTGCTGCTGCGCATCCACCCCGCCGAGTCGCGGGTGAGGATGCTCGCCGCGCAGACGCCGGCCTCGTTCGTGGCCTGGGACCTCCTGGCGATCGGCGACGAGGACCTGCGCAGGGTGCCCCAGGGCGAGCGCCGCCAGCGGCTCGAGGACGTGCTGTCGAGCGTCGAGCCGCCCGTCCACCTGACGCCCGCCACGACGGACCGGGCGACCGGACGCGACTGGTTCGACCGGTTCGAGGGCGCGGGGCTTGACGGCGTGATCGCCAAGCGGCTCGACGCCACGTACCAGCCCGGCAAGCGCGCCATGCTCAAGATCAAGCACCAGCGCACGGCCGACTGCGTCGTGGCCGGCTTCCGGTGGCACAAGAACGGGCCGGGGACACACGTGGGGTCGCTGCTCCTTGGCCTGTTCGACGAGGAAGGCCACCTGCACCACGTGGGTGTCACGTCATCGTTCACGTGGGACCGCCGGGCGGCGCTGGGCCAGGAGCTCGCGCCACTGCGCGAAGGGGCGCTCGACGGCCACCCGTGGGGCGAGTGGGCGGAGTGGGCATCGGCCGGCTCGGCGGACGCGTCCGGGCAACGATTGCCGGGCGCCACCTCGCGCTGGAACCGCGGCAAGGACCTGTCGTGGGAGCCGCTCCGCGCCGAGCGCGTCGCCGAGGTCGCCTACGACCACCTGCAGGGCGACCGGTTCCGGCACGCCACGACGTTCAAGCGCTGGCGCCCGGACAAGCCGCCGGCAAATTGCCGCTACGACCAGCTGGAAACCAGCACGCCGTACCTGATCGAGCAGATCTTCGGCGCCTGAGCGTCGTCCTCCGCCGGCCCGGCCTGGCGCGCCCGCGGCGTAATCTACGCGGGTGATTCGAGCCCGGGATGGGACGTCGCGGCGTTCGAGAAGGGGCATCGCGCGAAATCGCGCGCATCTTCGCGGAGATCTGATTCGTTGCGCCGTTGGCCGCGTCGTTCGTCAGGACCAGGTCAGACCGGGCGTGCAGGACTGCACCAAGCTCCCGGACGAACCGACGGTCAGCGGTCGGATCATCGTCAAAGGGCGGCACGCGCATCGCGTATCGCCACGTCTGTGTCTTGGCCGTTTCAGCGACCGCGCGGGCATCGAACCAGAGGCGGTCGTCGCCACGGCGCTCGCGAACGATACGCGCCAGAATCGCGATCAGAAACGTGATGGCCGACACGACTCCCGCGACGCGCGCCGAGGCGGCGACCCACCCGACGGCCGTCGCCGAGCAGTGACCCCATGACAAGGGAAGCCAGCTCGATCGCTACGAGGCGACGATAGCTTCGCTGGGCAAGGATGGCTCGGCCATCGGCGGCCTGGAAGAGAACGGGATAGTCAGCGAGGTCGAGCCTCAGTGACGCCCTAGCCGGCTGGTCAGTCAGCGTCACTATCGAGCCACCCCCTGAACCACGATTGGTCGCGAAACGGTCCTCTGCCCGGTCATTGTCCTGGGACATCGAGGCGCACGCTACGCTGTGATCGCCGAGCCGGCCGAGCTTGACATGGGAGGCAACGTGACTGCTTATCCCGTCCCTCGAATCGTTGATCTGAGCCACGAGATCGTCGACGGGATGACGACGCATCCGGGCATTCCGCCGCCCTCGATCACGACGTTCCTGACTCATGAGGCGTCCAGGGCCCGGTATGCGACCGGCACGACGTTCGAGATCGGACGGATCGATCTCGTCGCGAACACCGGGACGTATCTTGACATGCCGGCGCATCGATTTCCGGGCGGGCAGGACCTGGCCGGCTTGGCACTGGAACGCGTCGTGGACGTCGAGGGGGTCCTCGTCGACTGCCGGGGCGCGAACGAGCGCGCCATCGGGCCCGAGGCATTTCGAGGGGTCAACGTCCGTGGCCGAGCCGTCCTCGTGGCCACAGGCTGGGACGCGCGCTGGGGAACGCCCGAGTATCTCAGCGACAACCCCTTCCTGAGCGGCGCGGCGGCGGAGTGGCTTGTCGAATCGGGCGCGGCGCTCGTGGGCATCGATTCGCTCAACATCGATTCGCTCGCCGATCCGCAGCGGCCGGCTCATACCGCGATCCTCGGCGCCGGCATCCCGCTCGTCGAGCACCTGACCGGCCTCGACGCGCTGCCCCCCAGCGGCTGGCGCTTCTTCGCGGTCCCGCCGCGCCTTCGCGGGATGGCGACCTTTCCGGTCCGCGCTTTCGCAATCGTGGGCTGAGCGGAGCGCCTACTCGGACGCGGCCGGCTTCGTCCGCGGCGCACGTACGGGCTGACCGCTCCGGTCCGGCCAGTCGTAGCCCGCCCACGGGTCGTAGTCCGGGTCGAGCGGCTCCTGGGGTGGTCGGTCGGCGTCCGGGACATGGGTCAGGTTGACCCGGACCCGGTACCACAGGGTGGCCCGGCCGCGCATCCCGTCGACGAGGACGTCGGCCGGCTCGAGATGCTTCGCGGCCTCGGGGTGGCGTCCCTTCCAGCGCTCGAGGCCGGCCAGCGCCTCGTCCTTCTTCGCCGCCCGGGAGATCTCGATGACCGGGATCGTGGAGCGCCGGCGGCCCGTGGGCGTGGGTCGGGTGCCCTCCCAGTCGGTCGGCAGCCCTGCGTTTCGGTCGCCGGCGGCGACCGCGGCCGCGCGCTCCGCCGCAACCTCGGGGGGTGGCCCACCGGCAACGCCTCGTCCCGCGTACTCCGCATCGGCCTTGCGCTTGCGTGACGGCTGGACCCGCGGCGGCTCCCCGGCCTGCTTGGCGTAGTTCGGCGGCCACGGGGCGTCGCCGAGCCCGTCGGCCTCATGGCGGGCCGACAGCTCGAGAAGGCTGTCGAGCGAGCCGACCGCGTCGTCGATCCCGGCCCCGGCATCGCCGCGTTCGGCGTAGAGGCCGGGAACGGTGGCCAGCGTGAAGTCCTCTGGCTGGACGTCGGCCACCTCCTCCCAGCGCAGCGCCATCGACACCCGGGCGTCGGGCAGCGGCCGGACGGAGTAGACCGACGCCACGGTCCGGTCCTTGGCGTTCTGGTTGTAGTCGAGGAACACCCCGTGACGCTCCTCCTTCCACCATTTCGAGGTCGCGATCGCCGGGGCGCGAAGCTCGACGTCGCGTGCCAGCGCCAGTGCCGCCCGGCGAACCTCCGGGTACGTCCACCGCGGGGCGATTCGGACGTTGACGTGGATGCCACGCGACCCCGACGTCTTCGGCCAGCCGACCAGCCCGACCGCCTCGAGCGATTCCCGCACGACGAGCGCCACCTCGCGCACCTGCGACCAGGGCACGCCCGGGACGGGGTCGAGGTCGACCCGCAGCTCGTCGGGGTGGTCCAGGTCCTCCGCGCGGACGGGGTGCGGGTTCAGGTCGATGCAACCGAGGTTGACGACCCAGGCCAGCCCCGCGGCATCGTCGAGCACGATCTCGTCGGCCGTCCGGCCGGAGGGGAAGGTCAGCTCCGCGGTGCGCAGCCAGTCCGGCCGGTTATCCGGCGCGCGCTTCTGGAAGAACGCCTCGCCCTCGGCGCCGTCGACGAAGCGCTTGAGGGCCATCGGGCGGCCCGCAACCCCGCGCAGCGCGCCGTCGGCAACGGCCAGGTAGTAGGCGACGAGGTCCATCTTGGTGTGCCCGGCCCTTGGGAAGTAGACCTTGTCCGGGTTGGAGATCGACACCTCGCGACCGGCGATCTCGAGGACTTCCTTGCGCGTCGGCATCCAGCGATGCTAGCGGCAGGCTGCAAGGGGGATCACCGATGGCCGAGTGTCGGCCCTGTCGTTCCTGTACCACATGATCGGCGAAGTCGCGGGCACCGTCGGATCGCCGGACCGCGGTCGGCGCCGGCCGAGCGCCCCTGTGGTGCCAGCTGGCACCGGCGGTAGGTGGCACAGGGGCGGGGAGGGAGCTCGATGCCCTGATCGTACTAGACTGCGGGCCAGTCTTGGGGCACCGTGACGCCGAGGGCACACGAGCCGCGCGGCGGTGGTCTCGAGGCGCGGCGCCCGGGATGACGTCGCCGGAACGTTGCCCGAGCGAAAGGTCATTTGCGATGTCGCGTCAGCAACAGATCGTCCTCGCGGTCGCGGCCCGCGCGCTCGACGGCCGGATCGCGTCGACGATCCGCGGGACCCTCAACGGGAGCGACCGAAGCCGTAGCTGGCTCGCGGTCGCGGCAGTCACTCTCATCGCGGTTCTGGTCCTGCTCGCGGCCGTGGATGGTGCGGGCCAGGGAGCGCTCTGGGAGCGCGCCCACCTGACGCTGGCAGCCATCGTCGCGTTCGCCGCGGCCGGCCCCGGCTGGTCGGGCAGCACCGGACGGATCCGCGATGTCAGAGGATGGATCGCGTTCGCCTGCGGTGCCTGGTTTGGGTCGGAGGCGCTCCGTGACCTCGAGCTCGCGGGCATCCGCGTCCCTATCCCGCCGGACCTCGTCCTGGTCGTGGTGGTCGTGGCCGCTATCGGCGCCTATCACGCCGTCCTGCGCGGCCGGTTCGGCCGGCACGCCGAGTTGAGCATCTACCTCGACGCGACGATCGGCTCTGCCGCGGTCGCCGCCGTGCTGCTCGTCCTGTTCGGCGGCCGAGCCGTCGAAGCCCCCGCTGACCTGCCGCTGCTGCTCTACGGCCTCGTCTTCCTTGGCGTTCTCGCAGCGACGGTCATCCTCAGCCTCGCCGTTCTGGCAGAGCTCCGGCCGCGCGGCGCCTACGCGATCCTCGCGGGACTGGCGCTGCTCGGAACGGGCTACGTGGGACGGACGGGCCTGGTGGAGCCGTCGCTTAGCTGGATGTTTGCGGCCCTCGTGTCGGGCGGCGTCCTCGCCGTGGGGTATGGCACGGCGACGTGGACCGACGTCGTCGATCCAAGTCCGCGGTACGCGCGTTTCGCAGAGCGGGCCCGGGAGCTCATCCCGCTCGGTGCGGTGGCGGTGGCCCCGGTCATCCTCGTGGCGGTGGCGACCGGACCTGCCTCGCTCCCGGTTCGCATCGCCGTCGACGTCGCGATCGGCATCCTCGTGATCGGGGCCATCCTTCGCCAGCGGCTGCTGCTCGGCGAGCGCGGGCAGGTCCTGGCCGGTCTTCGCGCCGCGCTCGCCGCGGCCGAGCGACGAGCGGAGCAGGTGGCCGGCGTGGAGGAAGGCGGCCGCCTGCTGGCTGTCAACGGCCCAACTGCGGCCACGCTGGACCACCTCGCGCTGCTGCTCCACGAGCGGTTCCACTACGACCATGTGGCGATCTATCTCGCCAACGGGGACGCACTTCGGGCCGGCGCATGGGCCGGCGATCGCGAGCTGGTTCCGGTCCTCGACGCGGGTCGCGGTGTCGTGGGCCGGGTGGTCCGCAGTCGCCGCCCGGCGTTCGTGCCCGATGTCACGCGTGATCCGGACTACGTCGCTGACGATCCCGCCGTGCGCGGCGAGATCGCAGTGCCGCTGCTCGACGGCCAGCGACTGCTCGGCGTCATCGACGTCCAGTCGTGCCGCGCCGCAGCTCTCGACCAGACGGACACCGCTGCGGTACTCGCGGTGGCCGACCGAGTGGCGGCCGCGCTTGCCCTGGATCAGGAGCGGGAGCACCTCGAGGACGAGAAGGACTTCATCTCCGCGATCCTCGATTCGGTCGGCGCGATCGTGATCGTCACGGACGCGCGCGGGGGCCTCGTCAGGTTCAACGCCGCGTGCGCCCAGATCAGCGGCTACAGCGCGAGCGAGCTGGAGGCCCGCGGGTCGCTCGACTTCCTCGTCCCGCTCGCCGACCGGCTCGCGGTCCAGCGGACGATCGCCGGGCTGCGACCCGGCGAGGCGGTGCGGCTCGAGAACGACTGGCTGTGCAAGGACGGAACGCGGCGGCACATCGCCTGGTCGAACACCGCGGTCCCCGACGATCATGGCGTCGTCCGGTACACCATTGCGACCGGGATCGACATTACGGATCGCCAACAGCTCGAGGACCGGCTCGCACACCAGGCCCTTCACGACCCGTTGACGGGGCTGCCGAACCGACGGCTGCTGATGGACAGGCTCGAGATGGCGGTCCGCTCGCGGCGCGGCGGCAGCGTCGCCCTGCTGTTCCTCGATCTCGACGACTTCAAGGCGGTCAACGATTCGTTCGGCCACGCCGCCGGCGACGGGGTTCTCGTCGAGCTCGGCAGCCGTCTCACTGGCTGCCTGCGGCTGGGGGATACGGCGGCGCGTGTTGGTGGCGACGAGTTCGCCGTCCTCGTGGAGGGCATGGCCGACATCTCCGAGGCGCAGGCGATGGCCGACCGGATCCGCGCGGCGCTCGCACCGCCCGTGTCCGTCGAAGATCGCGAGATCAGCGTCCAGGCCAGCATCGGCATCGCCACCAACAGCCAGGGTCTGCGGGACGCCGACGCGCTCCTGCGCAACGCCGACGTCGCGATGTACTGGGCCAAGCGCGAGGGGCGCGCCAAGTCGGCGGTCTATCGACCCGAGATGCACGCGGTGGTCCGCGAGCGCCGCGTCCTCGAGGCGCTCCTGCGGGAGGCGCTCGAGCGACGCGGGTTCACCCTCGAATTCCAGCCGATCGTTGACCTGCGGACCGGGACGATGGCCGGTGCGGAGGCCCTCATCCGATGGCACCACCCCGCCCAGGGACCGCTCGCGTCGGCGGACTTCCTGCTGGCCGCCGAGCAGACTGGCCTGATCGTCCCGATCGGTCGATGGGTCCTCGACGAGGCGTGCGGGCAGCTGACGCGATGGCGCGCGGCGTTGGGCTCGAGCGCCCCGGGCTGGGTGTCGGTGAACGTGTCGGCCCGGCAGTTCCAGGACCCGTCCCTCGTCGGCGACGTCGAACGTGCGATCCGGGACCACGGCCTGCGGCCGAGCGATCTGATCCTGGAGCTGACCGAGAACCTCGTGATCGAGGACGCCGAGGGGACCATCGAGCGGCTCGAGACGCTGCGCGCACTGGGCGTCCGCCTCGCGATCGACGACTTCGGCACCGGCTACTCGTCGCTCAGCTACCTCCATCGACTCCCGGTCGAGATCGTGAAGATCGATCGATCGTTCGTCACGGACATGGATGGCAGCCCCAAGCGATCGGCCTTCGTTCACGCGATCGTGGCGCTGGCCGGCAGCCTCGGGCTCCGGACCATCGCCGAGGGCATCGAGACCGAAGCGCAGGCGCGGTCCCTGCGGGCGCTCGGCTGCGAGCTCGGACAGGGCTACGAGTTCTCGCGCCCGCTTGCGCCCGCAGACTTCGCCCGCCGCGCCCTCGAGTCCGACAGGTGGGGCGCGGCGATCCCGGGCGTCGCCTGAGCGACGCGAACGGTTCCTCGCTAGACCGGTTGGGCCATCGGCTTCCGGATGAGGTCCCCGAGCTGCTCCCCGTCCGGGCGGACCAGCTCTGCGACCCGTTCCCGGTCGACGTCCGCCACGATGATCTGCCCGATCTCGGTCCGCACGACGGTGAAGATCCCGAGCCCGAGCATTCGCTGGGTCTGCGCCTGGTTGTCGTCGGTGGGCGTGAGGTAGTGGATCGATCCGGCGCGATAGCGATGGATCAGGAAGAGCTGGACGAGCGTCATCAGCCGCCGCCGGCGGATCGACGGGGCCGTGTTCTGGTCGCGGATCGAGAGGATGCTCCTGCCGCGCCGATCAAGAATGCTGGCGAAAATCACGTTGGCCAGGGTCTCGCCCGGTTCGTCCACCACGCGGAGCTCCAGGAGGTCGGATCCCGCCGTGTGGGGCCGGAGCTCGACCCGGAGCGTGCCTGGCAGCTCCCAGTGGCTCGCCCATTGCCCCAGCCACGCGTCGAGCAGCTTCGTGGGCACCTCCGTCTGGACGAGATGCTGGTGCTGCGTCGACTCCTTGCCCATCGCCTTGGTGGCCGCGGTGCGACCCGAAACGGCCATCAACGCCGCGTCCAGCCGGTCGCCGCCGACGAGGGACTGTGGGGTGCGGTACGGGGATTCGAGCAGCCTGAACTTCCGCTGGAGGCGGGCGAGGGCCAGCATCCCGTCCTCGATGAGCGCCGTCGCGAACTCCTCGGCGGCGAGGCCGTCGATCTGGTGCCCCCCGTAGGTGATGAAGTTGAACACGAAACCCAGCTTCCCCAGCTCCTCCGGGAAGCTGCGCATCTCCTCGTCGCTCATGCCGGTCGTGTCCCAGTTGAACGACGGGGACAGGTTGTAGGCCAGCATCTTGTCGGGATGCTCGGCGTGGATCGCTTCCGCGAACCGGCGGGCATCTGCGAGATCTGCCGTCTTGGTCTCCATCCACAGCAGGTCGGCGAACGGCGCGGCCGCGAGCGACTTGACGATCGCGTAGTCGATCCCCCCCTGGACCTGGTAGTAGCCGTCCGGGGTCTTGGGCAGCTCGGGATCCCAGGCGACGCGGATGCCGAGCGAGTCCGCGTGCTGACCGATCTCGGAGAAGGACGCTCGGCCCGCGAAGGCGCGCCAGTCCTCCGGTGCCATGTCGAACGCCTCTCCCTCGGCGGTCCGGAACTCCAGGACGTCGGCGATGGCCTCGCCGTATGTCTTGAGTCCCGCTTCCGCCTGCCAGACCGCGGCGTACCGGGTGTCGATCGCGTCGAGCAGGCTATCGAGCGCGGTGCCGCCTTCGGCATCCCGAGCGATCCGGGCGTTCTGCTCGACGAGCGTCATGAGCCCGACCCGCTCGAGCCAGGCTGCGGCCTTCCGGTACTCGTCGGCCGGCACCGCAAAGAGCAGGTGGCCTCGGATCTCGTCAAGCCCGCGGTCGTGGAGCGCCTTCTGGATGGCCAGGAAGCCAACCCGATAGCTCGGCAGCTCCAGGTTCGTCGCCCCGAGGATGAAAGGCTGGTCGCGCTCGTCGCTCCGGCTGTCGAGGAAGGTCGCCGCCTCCGCGTCGGTCCGGGCGACGATGATGCCCGGCACGCGCATGATGTCGAGCTGGAGCCGAGCGGCGTTGAGCCGCTTGTTCTGTTCGTCCTGGGCGACCAGCACCTTGCCGCTCTGATGGCCGCATTTCTTGGCGCCCGGCTTCTGGTCCTCGATGTGATAGCCGGGCACACCGCACTCGACGAACCGGCGGACGAGGTTGCGGACGTGGGCGTCTCCGCCATGGCCAGTGTCGGCATCGGCGATGATGAACGGGCGGAAGTCGACCTCGGGCGTGGTTCTGCGCTGCTCCTCGTCCATGCGACTGCGCGCGAAGTGCTGGTTCTTGTCGGCGGTCAGGAGCGCGCGAACCAGCACGGCCGCTTCGTCGGGAACCTGGCTGAGGGGGTAGCTCGCGAGGTCCGGGCCCGGGTCCTCGGCTGCCGACCCCTTCGCCGAGGTGGCCCATCCGCCCAGGTAGATGCCCTCGATGCCCTTCCGCTTCATCGCCACCGCCTGGCCGGGCGAATACGGGCCGAAGGTCGTGATCTGCCCGCCCTCCGCGAACAGCTCGCGAAGCCGGGCGTAGAACCCCTCGGCGGCCAGGCGGGCGACGTTGTATTCGGGCTGGATCGTGCCCTGCTGGGCGGCCACCTCGCGGGCCGTGTGGAGACGCACGATGCCGTCGAAGCGGGCCTGCGCGAACCATTCGCTGGCGGCTGCGGCCTGGGTCTCGAGTGAGCTCATCATCGTCTCCCGAACCGCGGGGTCCATGGGACATGCTCCGTGGGCCAGGCGCTGGCCACGATCTTACGCTGCCCTGGCCGGCTCATCGTGTCGGCTTGGCGATACGCTGACCCAAGGCTCAGCCGGAGATCTCGGCTCGCTCCGTGAAGAGCGCCGTGACCACGGGCGCCCCGACCATCCAGCCCGCGACGACAACGAGCGCCGTGTTGGGTTCGAGCTGCGGGCGGGTGTCACCACCTCCGCCAAAGCCACCGCCGTCCGGAGTTGCCACGACCCCCACCTGCTCGACCCGGTCCCGAGCCACGCGCACGCGGACCGCGCCTCCACCGAGAAGGAGCTGCTCGATGGGCCCTCGCGGAGGAGCGCCCTCTCGACGGGCATGGCAGGCGGCGCCATCGAGACCTGGGACCGCCTCGAGGCCCTGCTGGCCAAGAGCTCACCGTCGACCTGCTGCCCGCAGGGTGCGGAGCTCGTACGTGGAGATGGTAGACTGAGCGAGTCGGCGATGTTCTGGTAGATATGGGTAGTTTCGGTGACTCGCTCAGCGTCCCGCGACCCCGACTGGCTGGGCCTCTCCGAGGCCAGCCGTGTCCTTGGCGTCTCAGCCGCCACGCTGCGCCGCTGGAGCGATGCCGGGCGACTTCGGGTGTTCACAACGCCGGGTGGCCACCGGCGGTTCTCGCGCGAAGCGCTCGAGCGCCTCCTCCCGGCGGACCGATCACGCCGTCCATCGATCGGCGGTGCGGGGCTGACGCCGAGCCGGATCTCTCGGACATATCGACGAGCGAGCCGCACAGCCGCACCCGAGCTGCCGTGGGTCCTCACCCTCAGCGACGAGCAGCGCCTCCTCTTCCGGGAGCGGGGCCACGTTCTCGCCGCGAGCCTCTTGCAGCACCTCGACGCGACGCGGCCCGAGGCGGCAGCTCACTACCTGGAGGAGGCGTCCGGCTCGGCCACCGAGTACGGCACCGTCGCGGCGGCACTCGGACTGTCACTCAGCCAGACGGTCGAGGGCTTCCTCCGTTTCCGAGCGCCGTTCCACCATGAGCTCGCGGTCGCGGCCCGACGGCGCGGATTCGACACCGCCGAGACGACCGACCTGCTCGAGACCGCCGAGCGAGCGATGGATCGGCTGCTGTTGGCAACGATGGCGGGCCATAGTCCGGCCACCGCGCGGCGCCGACCCAGGCGGTCGGTCGCATCGTCGACCGCCGAGGATCGCGAGGCGTGAGCAGGTCGACCTCGGGCTCAATCGTCGCGCTCGTGACCCACGCGCGTCACGTCCCGTCCGACCAGCGCGCGCGGTTTGCAGAGGCGCTTCACAGGGAGCCGGCAGGGCGGGCGCTCATTCTCGAGACCTGCCACCGCGTGGAGGCATACACCACGAGCGCGGACGACGCAGCTCGCCTCGCGCGGGCACTCCCGGCGGGCGGGCTAGAGCTGACCGGCGACCTCGCCGTGCGCCATGCGATGAGCGTCGCGGTCGGGTGCGATTCCGTGGTCGTCGGCGAGGACCAGATCCTTCATCAGCTTCGGGCCTCGGTGGACGCAGCGCGCGCCGGCAGCACGCTCGAGCCCGTGCTCGAGCGCCTCTTCGCCCATGCGCTCCACGCGGGGCGTCGCGCCCGGTCGTGGCGCCAGGGGCCACCGCGCTCGCTCGCCGACGTCGCCATCGCATCGATCGAGCGGCTCTCCGGCCCGATCCGGGGTCGTGAGGTCCTGGTCGTCGGAGCCGGGCGAATGGGCCGCCTGTCGGCCAGGGCCGCGGGCGACGCGGGAGCATCGGTCGCCGTCGCCAACCGGTCCGCCAGCGCCGCCGAAGCTCTTGCCGCGTTGGTCGGCGCTCGGACCGAGGCCTATGATCCGGACGACCGCATCGGCCGCTTCGCCGGCGTCATCGTGGCGCTTGCCGGACCGTGGCCGATCGGCGCCGCCACGATCGAAGTCCTGGCCCGGAGCACGACCGTCGTCGTCGATCTCTCGGTCCCCCCCGCCGTCCCCGCCAGGCTCGCGGACCTACTCGGCGTGCGCCTCATCACCGCTGACGCGATCGCGGTTGCAGACCCAGAGCCGGGGGCACTGCAGGACGGGCCGGCGGGCCGGTTCGAAACGCTGATCGAAGATGCGACGGGGGAGTTCATTGCCTGGCAGCGGCGCCGCGACGGGCGGACGACTGCCCAGGCATTGGTGGAGCGTGCCGACCGCGAGCGCGAGGCACAGCTGGCGGCGCTCTGGCGGCGCGTGCGGGATCTGGAGCCCGAGGCACGCGACGCGGTCGAGGTGATGGCCCGACATCTCGGCGCACGACTGCTTCGCGAGCCTCTGGAGCGCCTCGGTCGGGATCCCGATGGCCGTGACGCGCGGGCCATTCGCGACATCTTCGGGCTATGAGCGGTCGTGCGATCGCGATCGGATCGAGAGGCAGCGCGCTGGCGCTGGCCCAAGCCAGGCTCGTCGCCGAGGCGCTGGAACTGGAGGGCCATGCGAGCCTGGTCGTGATCATCGAGACTGACGGCGACCGCGGAGCGCCCGACACGGGGTGGGGCGAGGGCGCGTTCGTCGCTGCGATCGAGCGAGCCCTGCTGGATGGCGTCGTCGACATCGCCGTCCACAGCGCCAAGGACGTTCCCACGGGCCAGGATTCGCGGCTCCGGCTTGTCGCGTACCTGCCCCGGGCAGACCCCCGCGACGCGCTGATCGTTCGGACCGGTGCGGAAGCGCGACGGCTCGCCGACCTGCCGCCCGGTTCCCGTGTCGGGACCGACAGCCCGCGGCGGACGGGCTTCCTGCTCGCCCAGCGCCCGGATCTCGTCGTCCATCCGCTCCACGGGAACGTTGACACCAGGCTTCGCCGGCTCGATTCCGGTGAGACGGACGCGCTCGTGCTCGCGTGCGCAGGACTGGACCGGCTGGGGCTGGGTTACCGGATCGTCGAACGGCTCGAGCCCGAGATCGTGCCGCCCGCACCAGGGCAGGGTGCGATCGCCGTCCAGATCCGGTGCGACGACGAACGGCTGCTCGGGGTGAGCGCAGCCATCGACGATCGGCGTACACGTCTCGCGGTCGAGGCCGAGCGGGGGTTCCTCAGCGCTTCCGGCGGGGGCTGCCGGGCGCCGATCGGCGCGCTGGCCACCGTGGTCGGGGACGAGCTGGAACTGCTCGGGGGCTATGCGAACCCGGACGGGTCCCTCACCGCCGTCGCCCGCCGCCGGGGGCCCATCGCGTCCGGCGAGCATCTTGGCCGCGAGCTTGCCACAGAGCTCCGGTCGTGGGATCGACGTCAAGCGGTGGGCGTTGTCGAATCCGAGCCGCGCTCGATCGCCCACCGAGTGCTCGTCACGCGAGCTGCAGACCAGGCCGCTGAACTCCGGTCGGCGCTGCGCGACCTGGGCCTCGAGCCCATCGGTGTTCCAGCGATCGAGGTCGAGCTCGAGCCACCCCACGGGGACCTCGACGCGGCCGCACGCCTCCTCCACACCTACCAATGGGTCGTGATCACAAGCGCAAGCGGGGCGCGCGCGATCCTCAACGCCGCCAGGCGCACGCTGACCGAGCTCGGCGCCCCTTCCTGGGCTTCCATCGGACCCGCGACACGGCGGGCTCTCGACCGAGCAGGCGTCGAGGTCGAATTCGAGCCGAGCCGTAGCAACGGGATCGCCATGGCGCTCGAGCTGCCGGTCGTCGCTGGCGACCGGGTCCTCGTCGTCCGGGGCGATCTCGCGGGGGAGAAGGTCGCGGACGCGTTGCGGGCACGGGGCGCCGAGGTGGACGACGTGGTCGGCTACCGGACCCGCGTGGCGCCCGAGAGCTCCCGCCGGCTACTTCGAACGGCGATGGCGCATGGGCCGATCGCGGCCGTCCTGTTCACGAGCGGATCGACCGTCCGGGGCCTGGTGTCCCTCGGCAGGGCGGAATCGATCGATGTCCGCTCCCTTCGCGCTGTGTGCGTCGGCCCCCAGACGGCCGACGCGGCCCGCTCGGCGGGGTTCCGGATCCTCGCCGTGTCTCCCGCTCCAGGCTCGGCCGCGCTCGCCGCGGCCACCGCCGACGCCCTTGCCCGTCAGCCACAGGAGCCACGATGAAGCTCGAGCTCGAGGAACCCCGTCCGTCAACCGCGACCGTGCGATCCGGTTCGATGTCCATCCGTCCCCGCCGCCTACGCCGCACGCCCGCACTCCGGGCGCTGGTGCGCGAGACACGCCTGCATCCGTCGATGCTGATCGCACCCCTCTTCGTCCGACCAGGCACCGATATATGCGAACCGCTGGCGTCCATGCCCGGGGTGACGCGGATGTCGGCGGACGTTGCCGCTGACGAGGCCACCCGCCTCGCGGAGCTAGGTGTTGGTGGGCTCATCCTGTTCGGCCTGCCGGCGGCGAAGGACCCCGAGGGCTCGCAGGCGTGGGCGGATGACGGGATCGTGCAGGACGCCTTGCGGCGCATCCGCGCCCTCGAGCTCCCCCTCGCGACGATCGCCGACACGTGCCTGTGCGAGTACACCGACCACGGACACTGCGGCCCGTTGGCCGTTGACGGAAGTGTCGACAACGACGCCGCGCTCACGCGACTGGCCGCGACGGCGGTGAGCCAGGCACGGGCCGGTGCGGACATCGTCGCTCCGAGCGCCATGATGGATGGCCAGGTCGCGGCGATTCGGGCCGGCCTCGACGCCGAAGGCTTCGATCAGGTCGCGATCATGGCCTACGCGTCGAAGCATGCTTCCGCCTTCTACGGGCCATTCCGCGAGGCGGCCGACAGTGCACCCGCCTTCGGTGACCGGCGCAGCTATCAGATGGACCCGCCCAACGGCCGCGAGGCCATCCGTGAGATGTCACTGGATGTAGCCGAGGGGGCCGACATCCTGCTCGTCAAGCCTGCGCTCCCCGGCCTCGACCTCGTCGCAGCGGCACGGGCGCAGTTCGACGTGCCGATCGCTGCCTACCAGGTCTCCGGCGAGTTCGCGATGATCTCGGCCGCCGCGGAACGAGGCTGGCTCGACCGCCGGCGGGCGATGACCGAGGCGGTGACCTCGATCGTCCGGGCAGGCGCTGGCATCGTCATCACGTACGCCGCGGCTGACCTCGCGCGGTGGATCCGGGAGGACCGATGAGGGTCAACGACCAGGTCTACGTCCAGGCCCTCGCGCTCGGGCTCGATCCGGCCTGGCGTCGCCGGACGGACGAGGAGCGCCGCGATGATGGCTACCGCTTCAATGAAGGCACCGTCGCCGCCGAGGCGGATGGCGTCCGCAGCTTCAGCTACTCGTCGATCGGCCTCGAGCCCGGCGTCGACCTGTTGCTGTGGCGGACCGCGCCGAGCGTCGACCTGCTCGAGTCGTCCGCCGCCGCACTTCTCCGCGCCGGCATGGGCCGCTGGCTGACCGTGAGCCACTCGCTCATCGGGCGGATCGGACCGTCGCAATACGTCCGCAAGCCGACTCAGCAGGAGCAGTCCCTTTTCTCCGGTGAGCGCTCTCGCTACCTCATCGTCTACCCGTTCACCAAGTCGACCGATTGGTACCTCCTCTCGAAGGAGTCGCGTCAGGGCGTGATGAACGAGCACATGCGGGTCGGCCACGATTACCCGACGATCCGCCAGGCCCTGGCCTACTCGTTCGGACTCGACTCGCAGGATTTCGTCGTCGCCTACGAGACGGACGACCTGGTTGCGTTCGGCGACCTGGTCCGGGCACTGCGCGCCACCGAGAGCCGGCGATCCACCGTCAGCGATACCCCTATCCTGCTCGGGATCCATCGCTCGATCGCCGAGATCCTCGCCCTCCTGGGGGCTGCCTGATGTCCAGGATCGCAATGGGCTCCCGGACCGCTGCTCTCGTCGAGCGCGCCGAGCGGCTGTTCCCTGGAGGGGTCAACAGCCCCGTCCGCGCCTTCCGCGCCGTCGACCGGCCGCCGATCGTGCTTCAGCGAGGCGACGGACCATTCGTCTGGGATGCGGACGGTCGACGATTCCTCGACTACATCGGAGCGTGGGGCCCGGCGATCCTGGGCCACGCCTGTCCGACGGTCATCGACGCGATCTCGGCCGCCGCGGCGAACGGGCTGGCGCTCGGGGCCACCAATCCGCTCGAGGTCGAGCTCGGCGAGGCGATCCGAGCGGCGATGCCATCGATCGAGCGGCTCCGGTTCACCTCGTCGGGCACCGAGGCGGTGATGAGCGCGCTGCGTGCTGCCCGCGCGGCGACCGGCCGGGAGCTGATCGTGAAGTTCGCCGGCGCGTATCACGGACACGCCGACGGAGTGCTCGTCGAGGCTGGTTCGGGCCTGGCGACGCAGGGGATCGCGGGCAGCGCGGGTGTGCCGGACGCCGTCGCTGCGCTGACGATCGTGCTGCCGTACAACGATCTGGGCGCCGTGACGCTGGCATTCGCCCGGCATCCCGGTCGGATCTCGGCCGTGATCGTGGAGCCTGTCGTCGCCAACGCCGGGGTCATCGCGCCGGCTCCGGGGTTCCTGGAGCATCTTCGCGAGATGACCCGCGCCCACGGCGCGCTCCTCGTATTCGACGAGGTCATCACCGGCTTCAGGTTGGGACGCGGCGGTGCGCAGGCGCGATTCGGCGTCATGCCGGACCTGACGACCCTGGGCAAGATCATCGGAGGCGGCATGCCGATCGGCGCGTATGGCGGCCGGGCCGACATCATGGACCTCGTCGCCCCCGCTGGTCCGGTCTACCAGGCAGGCACGCTCTCCGGCCATCCGCTGTCGATGGCGGCCGGCATCGCCACCCTGACCGAGCTGACGCCTGCTCGCTATGAGCGCATCGAGGAAACGTCCTCCGATCTCGCCGCCGGCCTGGCCGAGGCCGCCGCGGCGGCAGGACGCCACGTGGCGATAGCCCAGGTCGGACCACTGCTGACCGTCTTCTTCCGGCCGACCATGCCGGCGAATGCCGCCGACGCGTTCGGGTCGGACCGTGCGGCCTACGGCCGCTTCTTCGGTTCGATGCTGGATCAGGGCGTGCTGCTCCCGCCGTCCCAGTTCGAGGCCTGGTTCCCGTCCATGGCGCACGGTCCGGCCGAGGTCGCGGCCACCATCGCCGCCGCTCGGAACGCGTGGGCGGAGCGAGCCGGATGAAGGATCGCTTCCTGCGCGCCTGCCGACGCGAGCCGGTCGACGCCACGCCGGTCTGGTTCATGCGCCAGGCCGGTCGATCCTTCGCCGCCTATCGCACGCTTCGCGAGCGGTACGGGATCCTCGAGCTCGCCAAGACGCCGGAGCTGTGCGCCGAGGTGACTCTCATGCCGGTCCGCGAGCTGGGCGTCGACGCGGCCGTGCTCTTCGCCGACATCATGCTGCCGCTGGAGCCGATGGGCGTGGATCTTCGGATCGAGCCTGAGGTCGGTCCGATCATCGACCGGCCGATCCGGACGGCGGGGGACGTCGCCGCGCTGCGACCGTTCGACCCGGCCGACATCACGTTCACGCTCGACGCCATCCGCCTGGTCCGGCGCGAGCTCGACGGCGCTGCCGGGGTGATCGGCTTCTCCGGCGCGCCGTTCACCCTTGCCTGCTACCTGATCGAGGGCCGTCCCTCGCGCGACTTCGCGCTCGCCAAGGCCTTCATGTATCGCGAGCCCGAGGCGTGGCACGACCTGATGGAACGTCTCGCGACGATGATCGCGACCTATCTCCGGGCCCAGGTGGAGGCCGGCGCCGACGTCGTCCAGCTCTTCGACAGCTGGGTGGGAGGCCTCGGCCCCGCCGACTACCGGGAGTTCGTCCAGCCCCACGTCCGGCGGATCTTCGCGGCGCTGCCGGATGTGCCGACGATCCACTTCGGGACCGGGACGGCCGCCTTGCTCGAGCTCCTTGCCGAGGCGGGCGGCTCCGTGATCGGGCTGGACCACCGTGTCTCTCTGGCTGACGCCTGGAAACGGGTCGGCCATGACCGGGGAGTCCAGGGCAACCTCGATCCGGCTCGCCTGCTGGCCGGCTGGGATTCGACGCGTGACGGCGCGCTGGCTGTCCTCGACGAGGCGGCTGGGCGACCGGGCCACATCTTCAACCTCGGCCACGGCGTGCTTCCGCAGACCGATACGGTCCTGCTGCGGCGGCTCGTCGACCTCGTCCATGGACAGACAGCCCCGACCGGGAACGTCGCCCAGGTGATCCCATGACCGGCGCGACGCGCCCGGGCGTGATCCTCATGACGTACGGCTCACCAGCTTCGCTGGAGCGGGAGAGCATTCGCGCCTATCTGGCGCGCGTCCGTGGCGGGCGGGAGCCGGACCCCGACCTCGTCGACGAGTTCACCCGGAGATACGAGGTCATCAGCGGCTCGCCCCTGATCGAGATCACCTGCGCGCAGGCGGCCGCCCTTGCTGACTCGCTCGGGTGGCCTGTCGAGGCAGGCATGCGGTTCTCCGAGCCGTCGATCCTGGCGGGCCTGACGGCGCTGGTCCAAGCCGGGGTCACCAGGGTTGGCGCGATCATCCTCTCCCCGCAGTACTCGCCGATGCTGATGAGTGGCTACGCGCGTGCGCTCGATGATGCGCGCGCTGCGCTGGGCGATCGGGCGCCGGACGTGGTCGTCGCGGGGGCCTGGCACGATGAACCGACGTTCGTTGCAGCCCTCGCGAGGCGTGTCATCGAAGCGCTCGCCCGCCTCTCGCCCGAGGAGCGTGACGCTGTCAGCGTGCTCATGACCGCGCACAGCCTACCGAAGCGAGTGGCGGAGGCAGAGCCGGTCTACCTCGCCCAGCTGCGCGCGACCGCACAGGCAGTCGCGCTCGAGGCGGGGCTCTCGGATCGGGATTGGACCTTCTGCTGGCAGAGCGCAGGCCACGAGCCCGGTGAGTGGATGAAACCCGACTTCGCCGACCTGATGCCCGAGATCACCGCCTCAGGCGGGCGATCCGCCCTTGTCGTCCCGGTGCAGTTTCTCGCCGACCACCTCGAGATCCTGTACGACGTCGACATCGGAGCGCGCCACCAGGCCGAGCGCCACGGGCTGAGCTTCCATCGAATCGCGTCGCTCAACGCCCACCGGGACCTCATCGAGGGGCTGGCCGCTGTGGCTCGGCGCACCATACGCCCAGGACGATTCGCCCTGCCGGCTTGACGAGCCTCAGCCTCGATGCTCGCCCGGTCGCGACCCGCGATAAGGTAGGTGAACACTGCGCGAGGAGGACCACGGACCCCATGCGAATGGCAGACCTAAAACCCGGCTGGGCGGTGGTCGGGAACGACGGACGGCGCGTGGGAGCGATCCGGGAGACTGGCCAGAACTACATCCTCACGTCGACCACGGGGCTCGGCGGCGACATCTACGTTCCGGCATCAGCCATCGCCAACGTCGAGCACGGTGTGGTGCACCTCTCGGTCTCCCAGCCCAACGTGGCGGAGATGGGTTGGGGCGAGCCACCGCGCGATGACGACGCACCGTCGACGGCCCCCGAGACGGACCTTCACCGGCACATCTGACGCGGCGCCGTGGTCGCCGGTCCGAGCCTGACGACCGGCCATCCGACGACACGCCGAGGCGTGCGGCTTCGCTCTGACGGAGTCGCTTGCTCGCCGGGACCGGTCGGCGCGGGACCTAAGTGGAGCCGACACTCAGATTCGAAC
>Ga0136621_1000079_pt1 | contig 32178 bp, 34 predicted proteins | sample AntDryUQ445A2306_FD_104673 | JGI IMG/M metagenome (GOLD analysis project Ga0136621, IMG submission 104673) | Polar desert sand microbial communities from Dry Valleys, Antarctica - metaG UQ445A (23.06) | ecosystem: Environmental > Terrestrial > Soil > Desert | place: Antarctica: Dry Valley...
AACCGCAACAAGCCCACCAAAACGCGGTACTCCCCAAAGGCAAGCCGGCGCCCCGGCGTCACGAACGACGCATCCGTGTCTACCGAAGGAGCGCCCGTCGGCGGGTAGCCGCCACTCGTCGCCGACTGCGACGTCAACGTCCCATCGTCACTGCCGCCCAGCACACTGAAAGTCACCGTGCCCGAACTCGGCTGTGTCACCACCACCGCCGTCTGCGCCGACGTCGCCGACGACGAACCGGCACTGTTGCTCGCCGTCACGACCACCCGCAGCGTCGATCCAACATCTGCCCCGACCACCACGTACGTCCTCGCCGTCGCCCCTGGGATGTCCGCGCAATTCGCACCCCCACCATCGCAACGGCGCCACTGCTGCGTGAACGTCGGCCCAGTTCCGCTCCACGTACCCGCGGTTGCGGTCAAAACCTGTTCCTGTTGCGGCAGGCCGGAGATCTCGGGCACGGTTGTGTTCGCAGGCGCGACAACCGTGCCCACGAACCGAATCCGGTTGTTCAGCTCATCGGCTACAAGTACGTTGCCCGCGGCGGTCGTGCCGACGGCCTTGGGCTCAGCGAACTGAGCCGCGGAAGCCGGGCCTCCGTCTCCGCTGTAGCCCGCGATGCCGGTGCCGGCGAGAGTGCTGATCGTCCCATCGGGTGCGACGCGACGCACGCGCTGATTCGTCGTGTCGGCGATCAGGAAGCCCCCGTCGGCCTGTTCCACGACGTTGTGCGGGTTGTAGATCTGGGCCGCGGTCGCCGGACCGCCGTCACCGCTGAATCCGGCCACTCCCGTGCCGGCGACCGTGGTGATGACGCCGGCGGCCGACACCTTGCGGATGCGCTGGTTGCCCACATCGACGATGAGGAAGCCGCCGTCCGCAGTAGGCGCGACGCCGAAGGGGATCGAGAGCCGAGCCGAGGTTGCGGGGCCGCCGTCGCCCGTGAATCCCTGCACGCCCGTTCCGGCGACAGTGGTGATGACGCCTGTTGGAGAGACCTTTCGAATCCGGTGGTTGCTCGAGTCCGGAATGAGGAAGCTGCCGTCCGAGAGTGCTGTGACGCCGCGCGGATTGTTGATGGCAGCTGCCGTCGCGGGGCCACCGTCCCCGGAGTACCCCTGGACCCCGGTACCGGCGACCGTCGAGATCACGCCGCCAGGGGACACATACCGAATGCGGTTGTTGAAGCTGTCCGCGAGGAGATATCCCCCGTCTGCCGTCGGCGAGGCGCTGTGAACAAAGTTGAGCTGTGCCGACTTCGCGGCACCGCCGTCGCCCGCGAAACCGGCGGTGCCTGTTCCGGCGATGGTCGAGATCACCCCACCTGGCCCCACCTTCCGGACGCGATTGCTCCACGGTTGAGCCCAGACATACCCACCGTCAGCGGTGGGGAAGATGCTCCGCGGCCGGTCGATCTGGGCTTCGGTCGCCTGCCCGCCATCGCCCGAGTTCCCAGAGACCCCGTTGCCGGCGACCGTCCACATCACGTCGGACGCCGCCGCGGCTCCGGGAGCCGTGATGACCAGCAGCAGGAGAGTAAGCGCGGCAATACCGCGGACAAGCTGTCGCAGTGAACTTTTCCCCCTCATTCTCCTGGTCTCCAAACACATGCTACTTCGCCCTGCGACGATCACAAGTCGCCCTCCGACAGTCCGCGGGCGGCAACGTCTGTACTTGATCGGGTTGGGCCTACTACTCCGGCGATGGTGCCAGGCGGGGGTGGAACGGCGGCGGCCGGGCTCGATCCCCTGAAGAGCATTCGGGGGCGGCGGATCGAGATCTTGACCCGCGAGGATGTCAAGTTTTCCTCGGGGGATACTGCAGTCGAGATCTTCGGCGAGCTCGGCTTCGAGTCTCGGCTCGTCAGCGACGATCAGTTCGATCCTTCACCGGATCGGATTATCTTTGTCGGAGGCAATGCAGCCTGGCACGAGCGCGCGTTCGACCGAATCCGGCCGCTTCCCACATCAGAGCGCCCCGGCGTCATCGTCTGGCACTCCGAGCCCCTTCCGTTCCCACGCGCCGCGGGACTCAGGCTGGCGCCAATGACGCCCCGCGAGATCGGCAAGGTCATCCTTCGCGATCGCCGCGTGAGTGATGCGCATTCGAATGCTCGTCACATGCGCCGCATCTCCAAGGAGGGGGTCGTCGATCTCCTCACCGTTGCAGCGAGGAGTTACCAAGCATTCCTCGCAGAGGAAGGGATCGCGTCCGAGCTCATCCCCGTGGGTTACCACCCGATCCACGGCCGCCTCCTCGACCTCCGAGCGCGACATCGATGTGCTCTTCCTCGGAGATCTCCGCGTTCGGCGCAGGAAGCAGATCTTGCGCCGGTTGAAGCGAGACGGTCTCCACGTGCACGCCGCCGGCAGCTACTCGGATCGGCGTTACTGGGGCGAAGGACGGACACAGCTGCTCAACCGGGCTAAGATCCTGCTCAACCTCCCGCGCCACTCCGGCCTGCTGGCAGATCTGCGGCTGATCCTTGGTATGGCAACGGGCGCACTCGTCATCTCGGAACCCGTCTATCTTCCCGATCCTTATCTCCCCGGAAAGCACTACGTCGAGGCACCGACCGAGGAGATGGCAGAGACGTCGCAGCTGTACCTCGCCGACGAGGAGGCGCGCCGGCGGATCACCGACGCCGGATACACCTTCGTAACCGAAGAGCTGACTTGGAAGAACTCGTTCGCCGACCTGCTCTCGCTGGCCGCCGAGCGTCTGCCTGAGGCTGCTGGTCGTCGTTAGCCGGTCTTCCGGGCGGCATAGACGATCTGCGTCGCGAACAGCCGTGCGGTCCGGCCGCCGCCCTCCAGTCTCCGCCCGAGCCGTGAGGAAAGGCGTGGGAGGAGCAGCTCGAGCGGCGTCGGCAGTGCGAGGTAACTCGTGGGCTCGCTTGCGCTGACGTCCAGGCCGGCATCCGCCAGCAGCCCAACGAACCGCTCCGGTGGGATCGTGCTCGCGCCGCGGGGCATCGATTGTTGCGGGCGGGGCCGAAGGCGCTTGAGGATGCGCATTCCGCCGTACCAGACGCGACTCTTCCAGATGCCGTACAGCGCCCGTGGATTCGGGTAGCTCACCACCACGACCCCGTCCGGTCGAAGGACGCGCGCAAGCTCGGAGAGCGCTCGGGGCACGTCCGCATATTCGAGAACTCCGGTGGCGGCGACCCGGTCGAAGCTCTCATCCTCGAACGGAAGCTCCTCGATTGCCGCTTGCACAAGACGGTCCGCGGCACCTGGGACCCGCCGACGTGCCGCTGCCACCATCTCGGCCGACGCATCGATTCCGCTCACGGTCCAGTCACGCGCCGCCAGCTCGGCACAGAGCCGCCCCGGGCCCATACCAGCGTCGAGGACGCTGCCCGGCCCATCCCCGAGCAGGCGTAGCGCGGCCTGGAGCCGTGCACGCAGGGCATGCCCGTCGGCAGTCAGCGCGTCGTAGTGGCTGTCGTACCGTGATGTTCGCCCGTCGAAGGATGTCCCCGAATCGGATGCCGCAGTTATCGGTGCTCCTCTGCGAAGCCCTCGAACTCGGAGACGACGAACGCGATCATCTCCTCGCTCAACCCGGGATAGACGCCAATCCAGAGCGAGCGGTTCATCACGACGTCGCTCATCGGCAGGTCGCCGACCGCACGGAACTCGAGCCCCTCATAAGCCGGTTGGCGGGTGAGATTGCCGCCGAAGAGGAGGCGAGTCGCGATCTTGCGGCTCTCCAGGTGGCGCACGAGCGCATTGCGGTCGAACGACGCTTCCTCGCGAACCGTGATCGGGAACCCGAACCAGCTCGGGTCGCTCTCGTCTGTCGCGCGAGGCAGCAGAAGCACATCCTCGAGAGGCCCGAGCCCCTCACGCAGCAGCTTCCAGTTGCGCTTGCGCGTCTCGACGAAGGCGCTGAGCTTCGCGAGCTGCGCCACACCGACCGCGGCCTGCATGTCGGTCACCTTCAGGTTGTAGCCGACGTGGGTGTAGATGTACTTGTGGTCGTAGCCGCGCGGCAGGCTGCCGAGCTGGTGGTCGAACCGCAGCCCACACGTGTCGTCCTCGCCTGGCTCGCACCAGCAGTCGCGGCCCCAGTCACGGAAGGACTCGATCAGGAGCTTGAGCTGGGGCCGGTTGGTCAGGACCGCTCCGCCCTCGCCCATCGTGATGTGGTGCGCCGGATAGAAGCTGAGCGTCCCGAAGTCGCCGAAGGAGCCCGTCATCCGCCCCTTGTAGGTCGAACCGAGCGCATCACAGTTGTCCTCCACCACCCAGAGGTCGTGCTTCTTGGCCACGGCGAGCACCGCGTCGAGGTCGAACGGGTTGCCGAGCGTGTGCGCGGCCATGATGGCGCGCGTTCTCGGTCCGATCGCCTCCTCGAGCTGCGACACGTCCAGGTTGTAGGTCCCGAGCTCGACGTCCACGAAGACGGGTACGAGGCGGTTGAGGATGATCGGGTTGACCGTCGTCGGGAAGCCGGCGGCAACCGTGATCACCTCGTCACCCGGCTGCAACCGGCGTTCGCCGAGTTTCTTCGAGGTGAGCGCCGAGACCGCGAGCAAGTTCGCCGACGAGCCCGAGTTGCAGAGGAGCGCGTGGCGGACGCCGACTGCCTTCGCGAACGCGAGCTCGAAGCGTCGTGCGTAGCGGCCCGTTGTCAGCCAGAAGTCGAGCGATGCGTCGACGAGGTGCAAGAGATCGTCCGCGTCGAAGACTCGACCCGAGACAGGTATGGGGGTCTCGCCGGGAACGAAGCTCTTCGGCACGAATTCGGCGTCGTGGTACTCGTGGACGAGCTCGAGGATCCGCTCGCGCAACTCCGGCCCGCCGCTCATACGACAACTTCTGACTGCGCGAGGAACTGGCGGTACCACATGATCGTCTCGTCCAGCCCACCCTCGAGGTCATGGGCCGGGTGCCACCCGAGGGCGGCGCGAGCCTTCGCGGCGGACAACACCTGCTCGTGGATCTCCCCCACCGCTGCGGAAAGCACGATCGGCTCGAGGTCCTCGCGCCCCATCCTCCTCGCGATCGCACCGACGAGCTCGAGCACGGTCCGCGGCGATTCGTCGCTGAAGTTGAAGGCCTCTCCGGCAGCGCCGTCGCTCTCGATTCCCTCTGCCAGGCGGACATACGCGGCGGCGGCGTCTCGGACGTAGAGGTAGTCCCTGACGAAGGTGCCGTCGCTGCGGAGCACGGGCTGCTCGCCGCGGAGCAGCGAGCGGATGGTGCCGGGCACGATCCTGCTCCAGTTGAGGTCGCCGCCGCCGTAGATGTTCCCGCACCGGGCGATCGCCACCGGCAGCCCGTAGGTGTGGTGGTAGGACTGCGCGATCAAATCGGCGGCCGCCTTCGAGACCTCATACGGGTGGCGCGCACCGAGCGGCGACTCCTCCGTGTACGGCAGGAGATCGGACTGACCGTAGGCCTTGTCGCTCGAAGCGACGACGACGCGTTGGACGAGACCACCGTGACGTCGGCAGATCTCAAGCAGGTTGTACGTCCCCCGAACGTTGGATTCCCACGTACCGAGCGGGGCACGATGGGCGACGCCGACGATGGTCTGTGCTCCGAGGTGGAAAACGGTGTCGACCTCGTGCAGCGTGACCGCCCGCTCCAGAGCGCCGATATTCTCGAGCGCGCCGTTGACGACGGCGCAGCTCCGCAGGTCGCCGCTCCGTACGAGCTCCGACTGTGGGTCGAGGTCGAGCACGAAAGCAACGACGTACGCACCGCTCGCGAGGAGATGCTTCACGAGCCAGGAGCCGACCATGCCCGTCGCTCCGGTGACGAGCACGCGCCGACTCTCCCACGAATCACCGCTCATGCCCAGACCTTCCATGGGACGTCCCCGCTCTGCCAGAGGGACTCCAGTAGCCGCACGTCGCGGAGCGTGTCCATTGGCTGCCAGAAACCGTCGTGGCGGTACGCAGCGAGCTGCCCCTCCTCGGCGAGGCGCTCGAGAGGCTCTCGTTCCCAGATCGTGTCGTCGCCGTCGATGTAGCCGAGGACGTCCGGCTCGAGCACGAAGAAGCCGCCGTTGATCCACCCCTCCCCGATCTGGGGCTTCTCGGTGAACTCGACGACGAGATCACCCTCGAACGAGAGTCCGCCGAACCGCGCTGGAGGCCGCACCGCCGTCACGGTTGCCAGCTTGCCGTGACCGCGGTGGAACTCGACCAGTTGCGCGAGATCGACGTCCGCAACGCCGTCGCCGTACGTGAGCATGAACGTCCCGTCGTCGAGCCAGGCTTGGAGCCGCTTGATCCGGCCGCCGGTCTGGGTGTCGATCCCCGTGTCGATCAGGTGGGTACGCCAGCCCTCCCGTGAGCCGTCGTGAACCTCGACCTTGCCCTCACCCGTGATGGTGAGGTCGTTGCGCAGGTGGTGGTAGTTGAGAAAGAAGTTCTTTACGACCTCCGGCCGATAGCCGAGCGCAACCAGAAACTCGTCGAAGCCGTGCGCGGCGTAGATCTTCATGATGTGCCAGAGGATCGGCAGGCCGCCGATCTCGACCATCGGCTTCGGCGTGGCATCGGTCTCCTCGGCGAGCCGGGTGCCAAGACCGCCCGCAAGGATCACGGTCTTCATGCGGCAGCCGGCCAGCTGGACCGGACGCCGTGATGGGTGAGGCTCGATTTGCGCAATGACACCATTCCCTTACGGAAAGACGGGCGCGACCGCGCCCGTCTCAGCCTAGGCGCTCGCGCAGGAGGCCGCAACATCCCGGCCGATCGGCAGCCCGTCCCCGGTCTAGGATCAGCTCGTGGTCTCGCTGTCAGTCATCGTTCCGGCTACGAACAACCCTTCGACCCTCCCACGTTGCCTCGCTGCGATCGAGCGGGCCGAGGATGCGGCCGAGCAGTTGATCGTCGTGCGAGATGCCAATCTCATCGGCCCGGCAGCCGCGAGGAACGCCGGTGCACGAGGGGCGTCCGGCGACGTCCTCGTCTTCGTCGACGCCGACATCGAGGTTCACGGGGACGCTCTTCAGAGGATCCGTGCGGCGTTTTCCGCCGATCGGGAGCTCGCCGCACTGTTTGGCTCATACGACGACGCGCCGGCCGCCCCGGGCCTCGTGTCCGTCTTCCGCAATCTCCTTCACCACCATGTCCATCAGGCCTCCGCCGGCGCGGCGACGACCTTCTGGGCCGGCATCGGGGCCGTCCGCCGCGACGCCTTTCAGAGCGTCGGCGGCTTCGACGAGGTGAGATTCGCCGTGCCTTCGGTCGAGGACATCGAGCTCGGGATGCGGCTTACAGCAGGCGGCGCGCGGATTGTTCTCGATCCGGCGGTGCAAGGCACGCACCTGAAGCGGTGGACGCTCGTACAAATGGTGCGGACGGACCTTCATGACCGTGGCATCCCCTGGGTGGAGCTGCTACTCGAGTCCCGCAGCGGCTCGGGGGCGTTGAATCTCGGCTGGCGTCACCGGCTGAGCACCGTCGCAGTGCTCCTCGTCGTGGGCGGTGTCGTCACGCGTCGAACACGCCTAACAGCATCGTCCGTCGCTGCGCTGGTCGTCCTCAACCACTCCTTCTATTCGCTCCTCGCAAAGCGCCGGGGCGGTCTTACGGCAGTGGCGGGCGTGGGCCTGCACGCCGTGCACCACCTCACCGGAGCGGCGGCGGTCCCGGCGGGCCTGTCTCGACACGTCGTACGTCGGCTCCGGAGGCGGGCGGTCGAGGGACGTGCGAACGGGAGTCGACGCGCGGAATGACGATCCTCGCCCGGAACAGGAATCTATCCGAAAGAGGAGGGTCGGCCGTACCGACGGCAATAGACTTTGACGGGTGAAGGCTCCCGCGATAGCGCCCGGCGTTCCCCTCGACTACTACGAGCGAATACGAGTCGTCGACGAGGGCAGTTGGTGGTACAGGGGTTCCCGTTCCATCGAGAGGGCACTGCTCGGTGGACGCCTTCAGCCCGGCGCGCGCCTGCTTGATGCCGGGTGTGGGCCGGGAGGCTACCTGCGCTGGGCAGCCCGCACGGGCCTGTTCGCTCATGTCGCGGGGGTCGATCTGGGGTCCGAGGCGGTCGACATCGCGCGCAGCCGCGTTCCGGAAGCGGAGCTGTACGTCGCCCCGCTCCATGAGCTTCCATTCTCGGACCGCTCCTTCAACCTGATCGTAATGCACGACGTACTCCAGCACATTCCTGAAGACGACCTGTCGGCAAGTCTGGAGGAAATTCGGAGAGTCCTGGACGTCGCCGGAGCGGTCGTCGTCCGGACGAATGGAGCCCTCAGATTCCGGCGAGCGCGAGCCGACTGGAGGCTGTACGACCGGCCGGTCCTTCGCCGGACACTCGAGCAAGCCGGCTTCCGGTGCGAGCGCCTCACGTACTCGAACATGCTCCCCTCGCTCTTCGCCGCGGCCCGAGGCCGCACACCGCGGGCACCGAACGAGGCCTGCGCCGGGGTACCTCCGCGGGACACGAGCCGCATCCGGGCACGTACCGGCGCAGCCCTCTTGAGAGCGGAGGCGCGCTATCTGGAGCGTCCTGGCAGGGCCCTCCCATACGGTCACAGCCTCTGGGCCGTGGCGACTCACCCTGCGTGACTCGGCTCACTCTCGCGTAAAGAAGGAGAAGGATGAGATTAGGCATCAATGCCCTGCGGCTTTCGGGTCAGCGGCTCGGAATCGGGCGGTACATCGAGTATCTGCTCAAGGACTGGGACACCATGCTCGACCCCGGCGAGCGTGTCCTGGTCTATGTTCGCGAACCGTTCGACAAGGACGAGCTGGGGCTCTCCGACGCATTCGAAGTACACCATCTGCCGTCTTGGCACGCGGGCGTTCGCTGGGAGCAACTCGTTCTTGCACGGCACTGGCGCGAGACCGACGTGCTCTTCTGTCCGAGCTACACCGTGCCGCTGCACTACCGCGGCCGGCTCGTCGTCGCGACCCACAGCGTCAACGAGGCGGAGTCGGGCAATCATCCGTGGTGGTACCAGCTCACGTATCGGCCCTATTACAAGCTGTCGGCGCGTCGGTCGGATGCGGTGATCGTGCCCTCGCTCACGACCAAGGGCCACGTCGAGAGCCTGTACGGCGTCAAGAGCGACAAGATCACCGTCGTCCCGGAGGGGGCTCCACGCTCGTTCGCCCCGGTCGACGACCAAGCCGTCCTCGCGGAGACACGACAGCGTTACCTCGGTGGCGACTTCCCATACGTCCTCTTTGTGGGCAAGCTCTCACAGCGGCGCAACATCCCTGCCTTGATCGAGGCATTCGCCCGCGTGAAGCAGAGTGACGGGATTCCGCACAAGCTGCTCCTGTTCGGGCCGAACATTCTCGATCTGCCGCTCAACGAGCTGACGGCACGCCTCGGCGTCTCAGACAGCGTGATCCAAACCGACGGTCGCATCGAACGGCACGACGAGATCCTTCCGATCTACAGCGGCGCCGATCTGTTCGTGCACCCCACCACCGCTGAGGGGTTCTCGCTTACGATCGTCGAGGCGATGGCGTGTGGGCTGCCTGTGATCACCGTCGGGCGTGGGGCCGTGGCGGAGATCGTCGACGGCGCCGCGATCACCGTCGACGCTCCCACCCCCGACCGGCTCGCGGATGCAATCCGGCGTGTGCTCACAAACAGAGAGCTGAGGACGGAGCTCGGGAAGAAGGCGATCGACCGCTCCCAGCTGTTCCGGCTCGACAGCACAGCACGCGGAACGCTGGACGTGATGCGCCGGGTCGCGCAAGCGTGATCGAGGGCGTCCAGGTGGTGCCGCTACCGCGGTTCGCCGACGAGCGCGGCTCGGTCCTGCTGATGTTGAAGGAGACGGATCCGTACTTCGTGCGTTTCGGCGAGATCTACTTCTCGACCGTCTATCCCGGAGTCGTGAAGGCGTGGAAGAACCATCGGCGGATGGGGGCGAACTATGCCTGCGTGCATGGCCGCATCAAGGTTGCGCTCCACGATGCGCGCGAAGGCTCGCGCACACGCAACCGCACGATGGAGGTGCACATCTCACCGGAGGAACACGCGCTGATCGTCATCCCGCCCGGAATCTGGCATGGCTTCCAGGGCCTTGGCGAGCCTCTTTCCATCCTCGCGAACTGCGCCACGGAGCCGAGCGATCCGGACGAGCTCGATCGGATGGATCCCGCCGAGGGACAGATCCCGTACGAATGGAAGCTTCCCGCCTGAGCACTGTGCTCGTCACCGGCGCAGGAGGGTTCGTGGGCTCGGCGGTCGTCCGCCGGCTCGTCCGCACGGACGGGGTTCTGTGGGACGGCAGCCCGATCGAGCGCGTAGTGGCGCTCCTTCGTCCGGGAGGGTCGCCCACGAGGCTAGAAATGTTGCGGCCCGACGGTCGTTGGACCATCGAGCACGTCGACCTCCGAGACGACCACGGGCTACGCAGTCTGCTGCGCCGAGTTCGGCCGCGAGCAGCCGTCAACACGGCTCTCGACGCAGGCGTTTACTCCGGCGAACCCGTCGGACACGCGCCGCTCGAGACTCTGTTCGCCGGGCTCGAGGGGCCGGGTGGTGAGACGCGCGTGGTCCACTCGGGCAGTGCCTGGGTGCTCGCTCCCGGTGACCAGCTCGACGAGAGCGCCCGGGTCGATCCGCGGTCGCCCTACGCACAGCACAAGGCCGAGGAGGACCAATTGCTACCCGTCCTCGGCGAGCGGACCGGCGTGGCCTGGATCGGCCTCCGTCTCTTCAACATCTTCGGACGCTACGAGAAGCCTTCTCGCTTACTGCCCTACCTCGTTTCGCAGCTCTCCCGAAACGAGCCGGCGGAGGTCTCGCATGGCGCACAGACGCGCGACTTCAACGACGTGGACGACATCGCGGAGGCATTCGCGCTCTCGCTCGCGGCGCCGCTGGATGCCTGCGGAGCCCTTTACCACATCGGTTCCGGCCGCGCGACGACCGTCCGTGAGTTCGCCCTCGCCGTCGCCGAGGTTGCGGGCGATCCTGGTCTGGTCCGCTTCGGAGCCGGCGAGACGCCCGACCAGGATCTTCCCGCGCTCGTGTCCGAGCCGTCACGGGCGCGGCGCGTGCTCGGCTGGCTGCCGGAGAACCGGCTCGAAGAGCGGCTGCGCTCGGCGGCGGAGTGGTGGCTCGAGCAGCTGGCAGGACCCGCTGGGGATCGGCCGGAACGCCAGGCGACTTTGCGATGACACATTGCCGGACCTGCAAGAGCGACCGCCTCTACTTTTTCCTTCCGCTGGGCGACCACCCGCTCGCGAACGGCTTCCTGCGCGAAGATCAACTGGCCGAGCCGGAGGCGCGCTTCCCGCTCGATGTCCACGTCTGTCTCGACTGCGGCTTGATCCAGGTCGCCGACCAGGTGCCGCCAGGCTTTTTCCGCCACTACGTCTACATACCTTCCGCGGCCGAGGCGATGCACGGCCATTTCGCCGAGCTGGCCGAGAACCTCGCAGCGCGGTTCCTCGGCTCTGCCGATTCCCTCACCATCGACATCGGTTGCAACGACGGGCTCTTCCTCTCGCTCCTTCGCGAACGCGGAGCGCGGACGCTCGGGGTCGATCCGGCTACGAATATCGTCGAGCTCGCGCGCCAGAAGGGAGTGGAGGTCGTCAACGAGTACTTCACGCCTGACCTGGCCCGGCTGATTCGCGCAGAGCACGGGCCGGCGAAGGTCGTCGTCTCCACCAATACCTTCCATCACATCGGCGATCTCGACCCATTCACGCTCGGCGTCACGCACATGCTCGATGAGGACGGCGTCTTCGTCGTCGAGGTACCGCACGCGCTCGAGTTGGTCGAACAGAATGAGTTCGACGGCGTCTATCACGAGCACGTCTCTCAACACACGGTGAAGTCGTTCGTCGACCACTTCCGGCTGTTCGGACTGGAAGTGTTCGATGTCGAGAGACTCGACGTTCACGGCGGGTCCATGCGCGTGTTCGCGCGACGGACGACCGCTGCGGCGATGGGCTCGCCTGTGGTCGACGAATGGCTGGACGAGGAGGCGCAGCGCGGGCTCTTCCTGCCGGCCACCTACGACGCGTTCCGCGACCGGGTCGAGCGAAACCGGGAGGAGCTGCTGAGGATTCTCGGAGCGTTGAGGGCGGAGGGAAAGCGGATCGTCGGCTATGGCGCCTCAGCACGGGGGAACACCTTGCTCAACTACTACGGGATCGGACCGGAGACCCTCGACTACATCGTCGACCGCAACCCCTTGAAGCAGGGCCTGTACTCACCCGGGATGCACATCCCCGTCGAGGGACCGGAGCGGCTCGTCGTCGACGATCCGGAGTACGTGCTCGTCATTGCCTGGAACTTCGCGGACGAGATCGCGCGCCAGCAGGAGGACTATCTGCACCGAGGAGGTCGCTTCATCGTGCCGATCCCAGAGCCCAAGATCGTCGGGGATCGGCCGGACTAGCGATCGTGTAGCTGGGGTTCACGGAGCGGCATTGCGAGCCGCGGCCGGGGCAAAGTCACGTCGGACCAACCGCCTCGCACGGGCACCGAGGCGGCGCCGGCTGAGGTATGAACCGAGCGACCCTTCGAGCGCCCGCTCGAGCAGTTCCGGTCGACGCACGTAGTAGGAGTCGATCCGCGGCAGTGCGAGCGGATCCGACTCGACGGTGGCCTCGGCGAGCGCAGTCGTGCAGGCCGCCTTGTACGTGTGCCTCACAAGCCGCGCGGCGGCGGCGCTCGGTGCGGCTCCGTACGGGTATGCGAACGAGTCCACGGTCACGCCGAGTCGCTCCTCTAACAACACCTTCGAGCCAACGATCTCCGCGCGGACGAGGTCCTCGTCGTCGCCCACGAGCGGCTCGTGTTGCATCCCGTGCGAACCCAATTCGAAGCCCAGGGTCCGGAGTCGGATGAGCTCTGACTCGTCGGCGAGAGCACCGGTGAACGTACCCGACCTCGCGCTCGGCCAGTCACTCTTCCCACCCAGTCGCCCTGCGACGCAGAACACCGTCGCGGGCAATCCATGGTCGTGGAGAATCGGCCCCGCAGTCGTCACGATGCTGCGAAATCCATCGTCGAACGTGATCGTCAGCGTCGGCTTGTCGAGGTCTTGCTCCCGCAGTCGACGCGCCAACGCGGCGACCGTAACAACTTCGATGCCGCTCCGTTGTATGACGCCCACATGGGCACGAAGAACATCCGGGTGAAGGCAGAGCGGAGCAGGGCCGTTCTCAACGGCATGGTAGGTGAGGATGATCGCTCGTGTCATTGCGCAGAAGCCGGCCGCGGACGGAACACACCCGGACTGTAGGCAGCAGCTCGAGCGCACGCAATGCGTGTCGCCCGGCAGATCTTGCTGTGAGGGCGTCTATGATCCGGTGGTGACGCGATTCGACGCGACGGCCCGCTAGCCATCACCATGCGGTGCGGTATCGTCGGGTTGGGCTGGGCGGCCCGAAGCTTTCATGAACCGGCGCTCCGGAAGCTGGATGGAGTCGACATCGTGGGTGGCGCCGACAGCGCCGCCGACCAGCGAGAATCGTGGGAGCGCGAGACCGGGCTGCGCTCCTTCGGGTCGCTGAAGGAGCTGATCGATCAAGGCGGCGCAGAGCTCATCGTAGTAGCAACACCGCCGAGCTCTCACGCGTCCCTCTGCGTGGATGCGCTGGGCGGGGGTGCACACGTCATCTGCGAGAAGCCATTCGTCGCGAACGTGGCTGAGGCGGATCGTGTGATAGCGGCTGCCGAGGCGGCGGGTCGCGGTGTAGCCGTCAACCACGAGTTCCGTGAGATGCCGATCTACCGGGCGCTGCGCGAGGAGATAGGGGCGCGGGACGTCGGACGCCTCGTCTTTTGCCAGATCTGGCAGCTCATGGATCTCGCACCCTGGGACGAACCAGTCGCGTGGCGAGCGGCGATGCCGAACCGGACGCTCTTCGAGGGCGGCGTGCATCTCGTCGACCTGCTGATGACACTTTACGGAGAGAAACCGCTCGCGGTCTACGCGCGCCACTCGAGCGGCTTCCAGCACGAGCGGCGCGCGGACGCGATCCATCTCGTCACGCTCGAGTTCTCCGAGGAGCGGCTCGCACAGATCACGATTGACCGGCTGTGCAAGGCAGGGACACGGTATGTCGAAGTCCGAGCCGATTGCGAGCAGGCGTCGCTCCGTGCCTCTCACGGTGGTCGCGCAGTCCTCCAGATCGGCAGGAAGCGAGCGGAACGGGCCGGCCTGCGTGTCGATTTCGGCCAAGGGGGGCTAGCGTGGGTGGAGCGAGGGCTCTCACGCAAGACGCTCGCGCGCAGTCCGCGAGACCCCGCGATGCTCGCGACGCGCGAGTTGACGCGCACGATCGTCGAGGCGCTGAAGGCGGATCGCGAGCCTCCGTCGAGTGCCCGCGAGGCACGCGACGTCCTCGAGGTGATCGCAGGCGCCTACAGGTCGGCCGAGACAGGCGAGCGCGTTGAGCTCTCGCCGGCCGGCTCGGCGAGTGATTCCTCGATCACTCCGAAGGACCCTCGGGTCAAGCTCATAACTCCCGACTGAGCCTCGACGCCCATGGCCTCGGGCCATCAGACGCGCTTTCTGCCGACGAGCCAGTATGCAGGGCCCGCCTGGACGTCGAATGGATATGTCTCGACGTCGATCAAACCCTCCTTCTCGGCAAGCGCTCGTGCCTCCCCCGGCTCGAGCGAAGCTCCGACCCACGTGTCGATGTCCCCGGGAATCGGCTGACGGGTCACGATGCGCTGGAGCCCTGGGACTCGACGAGTCAGTCGTCCGCGCCAGGAGCGGCGCGCGAGCATCTGTACTTGGCAGCACCCGCCGGGAATCAGCGCACGTGAAATCTCGGCGACATAGCTCGCTATCAGCGCCTCGTTCGGCAAGTGATGGAAGACGAGGTACGAGAAGCAGTAGTCGACCGAAGCATCGTCGACGCCAGTTAGTGCCTCGCCGTCGCCAAGAAGAAAGCGCGCAGCCTCGAGTGGGCAGAGTTCGCGGGCTCGCCTCACCATCTCCGGAGAGACATCGATACCCCACACTTCTCGGAAGAACTCGCTGTGCCCAAGGAAAAGGCGCCCGAGACCGCACCCGATCTCAAGGATTCGTCGACCGGTGGGATCGAAATGGAGGCGCTCGAGTGCCGGAGCGAGAAGCCGGCGCGCCTCGATCCGTCCTTCCTCGAAGAACGTATCGGGCTGCCACACCTCCCGACGCGTGTCGATGTAGTACATCGCGTTCGCCTGGGCACGTGCGTCCCAGGCCTCCCGCATCCGCCGGTTGACGCCCGGATGCCTCATCAGCTCATGACGTCCTCTGTTCCTGTCTTGGTCTTCAGCGTTTACCGCGACCGCGCCCTACTCGCCTCCTCGATGACCTCGAAGTATGTACGGAGGTGCGGCTCCGGCGACCAGCGTTCGCGGTACGCACGATAGCCACGTGCGCCGAGCTCCGCCCGCAAGACCGGGCTCGACCGCAGTGACTCCATCGCCTGAAGCAGCTCGGCGTCCGTCCGGTAGACGAAGCCGGCGCCGCTCTCCTTGACGGTCTCGGGCAGGCCGCCGAGGTCGCGCACGATTGCCGGAGTGCCTCGAGCGAACGCCTCGATCGTCGTCATGCCGAAGGTCTCGTAGCCAAGCGAGGGTGCGAGCAGCGCGGTCGCGCCTCTGTAGAGCGAAGGCAGAGAGCCGAACGGCAGCTCCCCCGTGAACTCGACGTTGTGGATCCCGGCTGCTTGCCGGCGCAGCTCACGACCGTACGTGCCTTCGCCGACGATCACGAGTCTTGCGGCGTCGTAACGTCGGAAGACCTCGATGAGCGTCTGGACACCTTTCATCCGCTCGAGCCGGCCGACGACCAGGAAGTACGGGGTCCCCGCCGACGCCGTCTGCGGGTTCTCGCCAGCCTCCTCGTCCAGAGGGAGGAAGGACGGAAGGTGACGCAGCGGCCCCGTGAAGCCTCGCGCGAGATGCATCTTCAGCGTGAACCGGCTCGGCGCCAGGAACATGTCGATGTGCCGACTCTCGCGTTCGAGCAACCCGGTGTAGCGCCAGAGCTGCGGCGGCCGGTGGTAGGCGAGACTGCAGCGGAAGCATGTTGGTCGCTCGCACAGCTCTCGGTCGAGTCTCCAAAGGGTGTGCATGGGGCAGACGAGCCAGTGCTCATGCGTCGTGTAGAGCTTCACGCCATCGCCGTAGGCGAGCACCCCTGGCCCGCCGACGAGGGAAACATTGTGGAAGTGAACGACGTCGAAGCGCTCGCGCCGGAAAAGGTCGCGCAGCTGGCGTGCCCGTAGGCCGGGCCTTCCGCTCAGATACGTGATGAGAGGCGAGACCGGCCCGACGCGGCGCTTCAACGGCTCGAGCGTCACGTTTGCATGCTCAGCAGGGGCAGGCCCGGTTTTGCCACCGAGCAGGCTATGGGCGTCGGGCGCCGAGACGACCGTGACGCGGTGCCCGCGCGACGCCAGCTCGTTGGTCAGACGGTGGACATAGATTCCGTCGCCGCCGAAGCTGTGCGGTGGGTAGAAGGTCGTGAGCATGCAGAATGAGAGCGCTCGGTCGGTCACCGGTGCGCCGCCTCATGCAGGAGCATCCGTAGGCGCTCGGCAGCGGCGTTCCACGTGAGCCGTGCGACAGCGTTGTGACCGCGTGCAGCGAGGGCCGTCCGCGCCGCCGGATCGTCCACCATGAGCGAGAGCGCGGCTGTGAGCGCTGCGGTGTCGCGCGGAGCGAAGTACAAGCCGCCGTCACCAAGCGATTCGCGGTGCGCAGGGAGATCGCTGAGCAGAACCGGTGCGCCGCAGGCAGCGGCCTCGACTGCAGGCAGCCCGAATCCTTCCGCCAGCGACGGGAGAGCCACTGCCGTCGCCCCTGCGTAGAGACATGCGAGCGTGGCGTCGGAAACGAATCCGGGCAGCACGACATGCGGCCGAATCTCAAGATCGTCGATACGCCGGCGAACGTCCGCCGCTGCCGAGACGTAGGTCTCCCGGTCGAGGTCCCCGACGAGAACGAGCAGCGGGGGATCCGCGCGCCCAGAACAAAATGCCGCGTAGGCTTCCAGCAGGGTCTCGATGTTCTTGTGCGGGCTGATCCCGCCGGCATAGAGGAAAAAACCGCGCGCTCGCTCGACCCCGAGGCGGTCGAGCTCCGTCGCGACATCAACCTCGCTTGGCACGGTAAACACCGGATCCGGAGCTTCCGGCACGATCGCGAGCCGTTCGCGCGGGATGCGCGCACGCGCGACAAGGGCATCGCGTGAGGCTTCAGAGACTGTGAAGAGTCTCGCTGCGGTTCGTACTGCCACACGTTGTTTCAACGACCAGAGGATGCGCGCACGCCGGCTCGGAAAGGTGAGCTCAGGATGCTCGTCGCCGATCGTGTCGTGGATACCGACGACGGTCGGGACGCCGGGTACCGGAAAGTACGTGTAGAGCGAGGGGAAGAGAAACGCCGACAGCCGTTCCGCGCGTGCAGCGCGCACCAGCCGGAGCAGGTCACGGACACTGCGGCTGGAGTCTGCGGCTGCGGCCTCCGACGGCGGCCGGTCGAGCGCGACGATGCGTATCTCGGGTCCAGGAGGAAGATCGGCGAGACGGGAGCTCTCGCCGTCGATAAAGAGGACATAGGTCGTTTCAGGATCGAGCGCCACGAGCTGAGACACGGCATTGCGGGTAAAACGGCCAAAGCCGCGCCGGTTGACCCAGCTCGTCGCGTCGACGCCGATGCGCACGTCAGCGGACCCTGAGGATGCTGCGACCACCCCCGAAGATGTACCCGATTGCCTCTCCGAACGCCCATACCGCGGTATAGACCAGGATGAGCGGTGTCGCGCGACGGAACTCCGGCCGGTAGCCCGGCCTTGCGCGCACGTTCCGCGCGATCCGCGCGTATGCGAGAGGGATGAGGAGCGGCGAGCCGAGCGCGTACAAAAACCTCCTTCGGCCCAGCTCCGTGTTCCGCGTGCCCGCATACGAGCGCGAGTAGTGGTACCGCTGCGAGACGAACTCGAAGAAACCGAAGTCCTTTGCGTGCTCGAGCACGATCGTTGGGTCGCACCAGAGCTCGAAGCCGCGCTCGCGCAGCCTCGGATGAAGCCAGTTCTCCCAACGCCCCTCGCGTAGCAGGTCGTCGATCGCCGCAAGCGCCGGACGGTCGTACGAGACGTTCATTCCCGGGAGCCCCCGGACGACACCTGCGTCTGCGGGCTCCATGAACGCGCTGTATTCGCACAGGAAGGCAGCCCAGTCTCGGAGACGCCGCGTGCGTGCGTTCCGGATCGAGCCCCCTACGACGGCATGGCCAGCACCGTGCGCGGCGATCAGCCCGCTGGCCCAGCCGGGGCGCACGTCGCAATGGTCTTCGATTACTGCGACGTGCGGCGCCTGGGCTGCGAAGATGCCCGCGGCCCGCAGCTCCGGAACGGACATCGGCTCGTCGAACGACAGCAGCTTGACGCCCGGCCAGCGCTGGCGGACGAACCCGCGGGTCGCGTCGTTCGTCCAGTCGGCGACCACGACCTCGGCCTCCGGCGCGTGCCTCTCGAGCGCATCCAGACAGGCAGCGAGGTACGGCAGGCCGTTGACGGACGCGACGACGACCGAAAGCTCCGGTGTGGTCATCTCCGCACGAGCTCGTCCACGTGGCCGCAGGCCTCTGCGAACGCCCACGCGACGTTGAAGGCGAACACGAGCGGCACCGCGGCGGCCAGGCGGCCGCGGTAGCGTCCCTTTGCAGACACGAGCCGCGCGACGCGCAGCGTCATCACGAAAGGAACGAGCGGCGAAGCCAGGACGCCGATGAGATTGCGCGCTTTCCCCCAGTGCAGGCCGCGCTGGCGACCGTGGGCGCGTCCATGACGTACCCGCTGGCGGACGAACGCGGCGAAGCCGGCGGAGCGGCCCTGGGCGACGACGAGCTCCGGCGTCTGCCACAGGACGACGCCGTCGGCTGCAAGCCGCCTATGCACCTCCGGCTCCCAGAACCCGTCGCGATAGAGATCGCGCAGACTCTCGAGCCGCGTCCGCGCGTAGGCTGCGTTGTCGCCGGGTAGGTCGTGGCTTTCGCGCCCAGAGAACGGGGGCAGATCGCGCGCGTACCGGCAGAAGTACTCGGCCCAGTCGACGAGACGGAGATCTGGACCGGCCTCGATTGCGCCACCGACAGCCTCGTACCGCCCGGCGAGCTGTCGGATCGTTGCGATCCAGTCCGGTGCCGGAATCATTTGCGCGATCGTCAGCGCCACGATCTCGCCCGTGGCGACGTCGATCCCGTCACGCCAGTGCTCCGGCACGAGCCCGCCCGGCGCCGTCTCGAAGTGGGCCCACGGGAACCGCTCGCGCAACGCCGTGGGACTTGCGTGCCCCTCATGCACGAGCACCTCGACGCCCTCGCGCTGCGGCTCGAGTGCCGCGAGGCACGCCTCCAGCCGGTCCGGCGGCGCGTTCGCCCCGATCACAACCGTGACCGTCGGCGACGGGTCAGCACTCATGCGAGATGATGACGTGCCGGGGCCCGGCGCTGCTAGCGGACGAGGTCGACGTCGAGGAGCGCGTCCACGAGCTCGCCTTCCTCGAGGTAGACCTCCTCCGTGTTCACCGACCACACGTCGTAGGAGGCGCCCTCCGCGAGGTTGAAGGCGGCCAGGATCGCCGTCCACATCGAGTGATCCTGGTTGTTGTAGCGGTGCAGGCCGTTGCGGCCGCAGGGCTGCAGATTCTGGAAGGTGGAGAGGTACTCGCGAATCGTCTCGACCGCCGGCTCGTAGTCGAGGTCGTACATCGGATAGGCCTTCGGCACGCGCACCTTGACGCCGTCGATCACCTGGTCGGGATCGATCAACCCGATGCGCGCCATCTCGCTCTTCGCCAGTTCGACGGCATCGTCGCTCGACATCTCCCAGATGTCGTCGCCCTCGAAGCAGAAGTACTCGACACCGAGGCAGGTGTGGCCGGGCACGACCATGTCCTCGCTCCAGGCACCGAAGTTCTGCACCCGGCCGGCGCGCGTGCCCGGGTCGTGGATGTAGATCCAGTTGTCCGGGAACGGCTCCTCCTGCGTCGTCATCAGCGCGACGAGGCAGAAGTCGCGGTAGCGGAGCCGCCGGGCGGCCTCGAGGACCTCCGGCGGCGCCGCGGGCTCCAGGCTGAGCACGAGCTCGCTCAGCGGGATCGTCGAGAGCACGCCGTCGACCTGGTGCTCGGTCACGTCGCCGTTGCGGCGCACGACGATGCTCGTGACCTTGTTGTTTTGATGCTTGATCTTGACGCAGCGGTGGCCGAGCTCCACCGGAATGCCGAAGTCGTTCTGGAGGTGATCCTGCAGGCGCTCCCACATCTGTCCCGGCCCGAGACGTGGGTAGCGAAACTCCTCGATCAGGGTCGTGACGTCATCGCGCTTCAGGCCGAGAATAGTCAGGCCGGCTTTCCAGAGGGAGAAGTTCTTGATCCGCTGCGCCGCCCACTGGGAGCGAATCTCCGAGCCGGGGATCCCCCAAACCTTTTCGGTGTACGTGCGAAAGAACGCATCGTAGAGACGCCGGCCAAAACGAGCGGTCACCCACTGTTCGAAGGTTTCCGGGTTCGGGTCGCGGCTCCGCTGCGCCCACAGGTAAGAGAGTGCGCACCGAGCCGACTCGACGAAGCCGAGACGGCCGAGGACGTCCTTGGCGGTGAGCGGATAAGAGAAGTACTGGCCGGCGAAGTAGATGCGCGAGAGCCGGGGTCGGGTCAGGAAGTCCTCGCCCATCAGGTGCTCCCACAGCCGCTCGACCTGCTTCAGCTTGGTGAAGAAGCGGTGGCCGCCGAGGTCGAACCGGTACCCGTTGAACTCGACCGTCTTGGCGATCCCGCCGACGGTCCCGTCCGCCTCGAACACGACAGTGGGGTGCTCACGCAGGCCGAGTGTGTATGCGGCGGTCAGGCCTGCCGGACCGCCGCCGAGGACGGCGTAGCCGATCGACTCCTCCGCGTCCCCCGGCGGCCGACGACGCACCCGGGAAACAGGCGTTCTGTTCGTGGACGCGCGGACGGTCGACATGACCTCTAGTGTCATCAGTCGTGGCCCACGCGTCCACGGCCCGAGCGGGGAGTTTTGGTGTTTGCAGCACCTATTCGAACGGTTAGGTGGTGCGTCCGCCACGCCTTGAATCTGGCCTGGCGACCGACGCTCTCTGCGCCTATCGTGAACGTCGTGGACGGCGCCCAGCAGACGACCTTCGCGCGTCTCGACGCGCGGGATCAGACGCACCTGCGACCGCGCCGACGTCGAGGTCGCGGCTGGCTCGTCCGCAGGGTGCTGCTGCTCGCCGACATCGTCGGCCTCGTGGCAGCGTTCGCGGTCACTCAGATCGTGCTCGCCGACGTCTCCAACGGGATCAACGCCGGGGTCGCGGAGCTCTTCGTCTTCTTTGTGCTCAGCCTGCCGGTCTGGGCGATCGCCGCGAAGCTCTACGGCCTCTACGACCGGGACGAAGAGCGAACCGACCACTCGACGAGCGACGACGTCGTCGGCGTCTTCCACCTCGTCACGGTCGGCGTCTGGATTCTCTACGCCGGCGCCTGGCTAACCGGCATCACGACGCCGAGCCTGCACAAGACGACGCTCTTCTGGGCATTCGCCATCCTCTTCATCACCACCGGCCGCGCCCTCGGCCGCACCTTGATCCGGCGGAGCCCCCGCTACCTTCAGAATGCCGTCATCGTCGGCGGCGGCGAGGTAGGCCAGCTAATCGCACGGAAGTACCTCCTGCACCCCGAGTACGGGATCCGGCTCCTCGGAATCGTGGACGACGACCCGCGAGAGCCGCGCGACGAGCTCCGCGGAATCGAGCTCTGGCCGACCGATCGGCTCGCGGAGCTGGTGGAGGAGCGGCAGATCGACCGCGTGCTGATCGCCTTCGCCCAGACGCCGCACGAACGGACACTATCCCTGATCCGGCAACTGCGAGAGCTGGACGTGCAGATCGACATCGTGCCGCGTCTCTATGAGGTGATGCCACCGAACGTCGACGTGCACTCCGTCGAGGGGCTCGCGCTCCTCAGCCTGCGCCCGATGCGAATGTCGCGCTCTTCGAGACTCGTGAAGCGCTCGCTCGACGTCGTCGGAGCAAGCGCGCTCCTCGTCCTCACGGCTCCGCTCTTCGCGGTCTTCGCCTGGCGGATCAAGCGTGACTCGCCGGGACCGGTGCTCTTCCGGCAAACGCGGCTGGGTCAGGACATGAAGGAGTTCACGGCCCTCAAGTTCCGCACGATGACGCACGCTCGACACGACGGCGAGCACCGCGAGTACCTGAAGTCGATCATGAGCGCGAGCGCGCCGGTGGGCGAGAATGGGCTCTACAAGCTCGAGCGGGCCGAGGCCGTGACGAAGGCGGGACGATGGCTCCGCAAGACCTCGCTCGACGAGCTTCCGCAGCTGCTGAATGTCCTCCGCGGAGACATGTCTCTCGTCGGTCCGCGGCCGTGCATCCCCTACGAGACCGCGCTCTTCGAGCCGCACCATTTCGAGCGCTTCCTCGTTCCCGCAGGGGTCACCGGCCTCTGGCAGGTGACTGCACGCTCGCGCGCGACGTTCGCCGAGGCGCTCGACCTCGACGTCGCCTATGCGCGCGGCTGGTCGCTCGGGCTCGACCTCCGCCTACTCGCCCGAACACCGCTGCAGATCTTCCGCGACGGGGGAACCTCGTGACGCCGGTACGTGTCGCCGTGGTCGGGCTCGGCTACTGGGGGCCCCAGCTGGTCCGAAACCTCTACGAGTCGACAACCGCCGACCTCGCTGCCGTTTGCGACCTCCGGCCCGAATCGCTGGCACAGCTCGCGCGGCGGTACCCCGGCATCCCGCAGACGACGGACTTCGACGAGGTTCTCGCGGATCCCACGATCGAGGCGGTCGTCATCGCCACTCCGATCAGCACCCATTATCCGCTCGGCCGGGCCGCGCTCGAAGCGGGCAAGCACACGTTCGTCGAGAAGCCGCTCGCCGGCTCGCTCGCGGAAGCCAGCGAGCTCGTTCGCGTCGCAGAGGAGCTCCGCCTCGTCCTGATGCCGGGACACACGTTTCTCTACAGCCCGCCGGTACACGCCATTCGCGACCTCATCTCCTCAGGCGAGCTGGGCGAGATCTACTTTATCTCCACGAGCCGCGTGAACCTGGGCCTGCACCAGTCGGATGCCAGCGTCGTCTGGGATCTCGGGCCGCACGACTTCTCGATCCTGTCCTACTGGCTCGAGGAGCGGCCGGTGCGCGTGAGCGCGCTCAGCCGCGGCTGCGTCATGCCCGACACTCCGGATGTGGCTTTCATCCAGCTCGAGTACGCGTCCGGGGTCGTCGCCAACGTCGAGCTCGCCTGGCTCGCCCCGAGCAAGCTGCGACGAACGACCGTCGTCGGGTCGCACAAGATGGTGGTCTACGACGACACCTCGGTCGAGTCGGTGCGCGTGTTCGACTCGGGGGTGAACCTGCCCGACCCGGAGACGTTCGGCGAGTACCGCCTGAGTTACCGCACCGGGGACATCGTCTCGCCGCGGATCGCGATCGCGGAGCCGCTCGCCCTCGAGCTCGAGGACTTCTGTGCGGCGATCCGCACGGGCTCACCGTTGCGGTCGACTCCCGCGCTCGGCGTCGAGGTGGTCTGCATCGTCGAGGCAGCGGAGCGCTCGCTCGCGGAGGGCGGCGCTCGCGTGCCTGTCCTCGAGGCCGGAATCTCCACACAGAACGCATAGGAATCCGCGCCTGACGGCCGCCTCTTCGCGGGATCGAACCGCGACGGCACCCGGTAGGGGGAAGCCCGTCGCTGCCCCCTACCGGGTCAAGCTAGTTCGTCGAACGGTTCTAGTGGTGGAAGTGGTCGTGGCCGTCGGTTGGGTCGTGCGGGTCGCCTCCGTGATGCGGGTCGCCCCCACCGTGTGGCGCGTCGGCCGGCAGGCAGCCGGAGACCGTGAACGGCGGCGTTCTCGTCGTTCCGGACTTGACGGTGATCATGTCGCCATTCGCCACGTTGAGCGTGACTGTCGAGGTGGTGATTCCCTCGGTCTTGACTCCGTTGACGGTGTAGTTCGAGATGTCCTTCGTCATTTCGGTGAGGGTGCGGCAACCGCAGACACTGTCGAGCCGATAACCAGCAGGCCGGCTACCAGGAACGTACCGAACAGCTTCTTCTCACTCGTTCCTCTGTATGACCCCTGTGGCTGTGCCACACGCCGCAGCACGACTCGACCGTAGCGCGTCGGGCGCGCGACGAGAAGTCCAGGATCTGGCTGGCTGAAGGTTCAGTGGGCCGGAGCCAACGCAGGGGATCAACCGCTTGCGCCGCGCAAGCGATACTCGAGCCGTTGACCGAGCGAAGCGATCCGAAGCTCCGTGCCGTCCTTCTCGGCGCAGGCCTGATGGGCCGATGGCATACGGCTGCGATCGCGAGCGCCGGCGGTGTGCTCGTCGCCGTCGCCGACCCTGACCTGAAGCGTGCACGGGGGCTCGCCGGCGGGACGGACGCTTTCGCCTCCATCGACGACCTGCGTCGAGAGAAGATCGACGTCGTCCATGTGTGCACTCCGCCGGAGACACACGTGGAGCTCGTCGAGCAGGCGATCGCCCTCGACGCGCACGTGATCGTGGAGAAGCCGCTCGCCCCCGATGCTGCCGCCACCGCGGCGCTCCTGTCCGCCGCCGCCGAGCGCGGCCTCATGTTGGTGCCCGTGCACCAGTTCCTCTTCCAACCGGGCGTCCAGCGACTCCTCGCTCACCGACAGCGCCTCGGCACGCTCGTCCGCTGCCTCTTCGAGACCACGACCGCGGGAGCCGATACGACGCGTCTCGAGCCCGACGAGCTCGTGCACGAGATCCTCCCCCACCCGCTCGCGCTTTTCTCGCGGTTCGCGCCGGTGCCGCTGGAGGAGCTCGACTGGCACGTCGTGCGGCCGGCGCCCGGCGAGCTCCGAGCGATCGCCCATGCCTCCGGAGCGACGTTCGAGATCGTCGTCTCCACGCGCGGCCGCCCGACCCGGGCACGGCTGGAGATCGTTGGCACTCACGCCTCTGCACATGCCGATCTCTTCCACGGTTTCGCCGTCATGGAGCGAGGCGCGGCGACGCGGGCCCGCAAGGCAATCCGGCCATTCACGCTCGCCGCCACCACAACCGCCTCGGCGGCAGCCAACCTTGCGGGCCGCGCCGCCCGCCGCGAGACCGCCTACCCCGGGCTCCGTGAGCTCGTGCGGCGGACGTACGAGGCCGTCGCGAGCGGATCACATCCCCCCATCGAGCCCCAGGAGACACTGTCGGTCGCGCTTGCCCGTGACACGATCATGAGCGCGTAGCACCGCGCTGAAGTCAGCCCTTGCGGCAGGCGCTACGAGCGGCCGAGCAGGCCGAACGTCAGCCGGCGCAGGCGGGCGCGGCGACGCGCCTCGATTTCACGAGCGAGCTGCTGGCGAGCTTCGATCCGCTCGAACAGCAGCCGTAGCTCGCGCATGCCCTCGCGCAGCTCCGAGAGCGCCTCGCGGAGAGCACGCCGCTGTTCAGGAGTCAGCCTCTTCCTCTCCATCCTCTTCCTCCGTCAGGAATCGCTCGATCCGTTCGATTCGCTCGTCGATCCGCATCAGCATCAGAACGATGCCACTCACGATCTCCGGAGTGAGCACCGGCTCTTCAGACTGCCCGATGCCGGAACACCGGGCGATGATCATTCCGCCGCTGCTCCGCTTCTGCAAGACGTCCGTTACGGCCGCTGCGGTACGGGCGCGGGCACGAACGCCTCCTTCACGAGCCGTAACACCTTCGCGCGCTTGCCCTCCGCAACCGGCTGCAGGCCGCCGAGCTCGAGCCGCGAGAGCTCGACCCGACCTTCCGAGCGCACGGTGTGAAAACCGAAGTCGGCGAGGAAGTCGCGCGGGAAGACGGTGCGATGAACCACGAAGCGCTCATACGTGGACTTGCCCTCGGGATAGCGGTACGCGAAGGCCTCGAGCGCTTTCGCGCCCTTGTCGCGGGCCTCGCCGATCGCCGCGAGGAAGAGCGACTGCTCCACCCACGGGCTCGCCGCGGAGACGAGGTAGACGCAGGTGACGAGGACCGCATCGTCCGACGGCGGCCCCGCCGGAAGCTCGTACGCGCGCGGGAAGAGCGTTGCGGGCCCGTACTGGATCGAGCCGAGCAGGCGCCCGTCGTCATCGCGGTAGAGAGCGCCCCACGCGCCCCAGTCGTCTTCGATCCGCTCGATCCAGCGCTGCTTGTTCGTGCGACGGCTCGGACGCGACTGCCAGAAGACACACTCATGACAGACACTCGGCGCGTGCTCGAGCGTCGCACCCGTCAGCCCTGCCAGCCGATCGGTCACGCCTTCGCGGGCGCTTCGAACTCGTCGACGACGACGTCGATCGAGTCCGGCCGGACGTCGGCCATCCGCGCGAGGTAGTCGGCCACGCGTGCCTGCACGGCGGCCCCGACCTCGGGGCCGGACGACTCCCACTCGAGCGCCAGCCGGAGCTCGATCCCGATCCTCCCCTCCTCGCGTATCACCTTGACCCCGTCATGGCGATGCAGCGCGCTGCCGACGAGTCCGCGCACACCGGCCACCTCGCGCGCGGCGTCGGCGGCGTAGCTCGCAAGGATGTCCGGCGAGATCAGCGAGTGCCCCTCCACACGATCAGTCTAGGCAAGCTCCAACCCGTTGCTCGCAGCGGTCCGCAACACGAGCTCGGTTACCTCCGGGCGAGCGCAGAAGCGAATGGGGACCAACGACGTGCCGAGCCCCGGGGAGACGTGTAGCGTCGTCCGCCCATATCGATAGAGACCGCGTGACTCGAGCGCGAGCGGGTGCGCGAGCGGGAGTCGCCCACCGGGATACGGCACCACGATCTGACCCGCGTGCATGTGACCCGAGAGAACGAGCTCGAACGCATCCGCTGGGAGCTTGCGGGCGATCCCGGGGAAGTGGCAGAGCAGGATCCGGAGCACTGCGTCTGGGCTTGCGAGCTCGTGGGCCCGCGCTCGGCCGCGTGAGTAGGAGCGCGGGTCGACGCCAACGACCTGCACGGGCAGCCCGCGCAGCTCAAGGAGGCGGGACTCGTCGGAGAGCAGAAGCGTCTCCCCGAGCTCGCCGACGTCCACCGGCCTTGAGAAGGGATCGCGAGACTGCGCGTAGTCGTGGTTCCCGAGCACAGCGAACGCAGGCCCAAGACGGGCGAGCAGCCGGCGGAGGAGCCGCTCACCGCCAGGGCGCGAGAGTAGGTCGCCCGTGATGCACACGAGGTCGGGCCGGCGCTCGACGACCCACTCGACCGCGCGCTCGACGGCAACGGCACTACGCGACGGGATGCCGAGGTGGAAGTCCGACATGTGCGCCACCCGCAATCCGTCCAGCTCCGTCGGCAGGCCGTCGACCGGAACCTCGAGCACACGCGTGCGCAACCAGCCCGCCTCGAACCAGCCGTAGGCCGCAGCGGCAACGGCGGCAACGGCCGACAACGGAAGGAGCCGGCTAGACGCTGAGCTTCTCGACGACGGGCTTGACCGAGACGACGTGACGCTTGAACCTCAGCTCTGACTCCTCGAAACCCGCTGCAACGCCGATCAGCTGCGAGAGGTGGAGGATCGGCATCTGGAAGTCCTTGCCCGTTGTCGCCTTCAACTTTGACTGCCAGGCATCGAGCGACAGGTGACAGAGCGGGCACGGCGTCACGATCGCGTCGGCGCCGGCCTCCTTCGCCTGCTCGATCGGTTGGATCAGCTCGCCCAGCGCGGTCTCCTCGCGCGCCTGGATGATCGGGAAGCCGCAGCACTTGATCTTCGCCGGGTAGTCGACCGCCTCGCCGCCGCATGCCTCGATGATCCGCTCGAGCGACGATGGGCGGTCGGGATCCTCGAAACCGAGCAGCTTCGAGGGCCGCAGGATCTGACAGCCGTAGAACGGCGCCACCTTGAGGCCCTTGAGCCCCTTGTGCGCGGCGGCCTTCAGCAGCTCGTAGCCTTCACCCTCCGCGACGAGCCACAGGAAGTGCCGCACGTCGACGGTACCGTTGTAGTCGGGCACGCCGACCAGTCTCAGGTTCGCGTTGATCCGCTCACGCAGCGGCTCGTCGCCCTGGAGCGCATGGTTCGCCTGGCGCAGGTTGAGCGTGCAGACGTTGCAGACGGTCATCAGCGTGTCGCAACCGGTCGCCTCCGCGTAGGCGAGGATGCGTGCATTCAGGTGCAGGTAGTAGTCCGGCTCTGCCTCGTGGATGTCTCCGGCGCCGCAGCACGTGACCGTCTCCAGCTCATGGAGCTCGAGTCCCACCTTCGGCGAGAGCGCCTGCGTCGAGATGTCGAGCTCCTTCGCCGACAGCGACGCGAGACAGCCCTTGTAGTACGCAACTCGCCTCATTCGCCGACCCCCTTCTTGGTCGGCTCCTCACCGGGTGTGATGTCGGCGTGGTCGCGGCTGCCCATGCCCTGGTCGCCGCCCTCGGGCCCGTCGCCGTGCTCGAGCCGAGAGAGCGCGCGCTCGCTCTGGACGATCCCGAGCGCCCCCTGGCGATCCTGCGCCTTGACGATCTCGTAGAGAGCCCGCGACTCCTTGACGCCCTCGGCAACGTGCGGCGGGATCGGCGGGGGCACCTTGCCCTTGACCGCGAGGCCCATCGCGAACTTCATCTGCTTGATCGAAGAGACGATGCCCTGCGTCTTCGGCACGAGCTCAGTCTCGCGGAGCCAACCCGTCGTCCTGGCGGAAGTGACGAACCAGTTCGCGTGCTTTGCGCCCATGTCGTCGTCGATGCCCTCTCTCATCGCCTCGGCGCCGAGCTTCGCGATCGCATCCCGGGGGTCGACGCCCTTTGGGCAGCGCTCGTTGCAGAAGTAGCAGCGGGTGCAGTCCCAGATCCCGTGCTCGGAGCTGTACTCGTCGAGGCGCTCGACCTTGCGGGCGTCGCGCGGGTCGCCGACGAAGCGCATACCCTTGGCGAGCGCCTGCGGGCCGAGGAACTCGGGATCCGACTCCATCGAGTTGCACTCCGAGACGCAGCAGCCGCAGTTGATGCAGAGCGATTCCTTGTGGATCACATTCATCCGCTCCTGAGAGATGACGTACTCCTTGCCGTCGAGCGGTTGGTCGTAGCCCGGCTGGAGGTACGGCTTCATCGCCTTGAACTTGGCCCAGAAGGGCTCCATATCGACGACGAGATCCTTGACGATGGGCAGGTTCCCCATCGCCGAGATGACCGGGACATGACCCGATGTCGCGATGTCGTACATGCGCGTCTTGCACGCGAGAACGGCGGCCCCGTCCATGCGCATCCCGCAAGAGCCGCAGATCATCATCCGGCAGCTCTTTCGGTAGGCGAGCGAGCCGTCGACCTTGTCCTTGATCAGATCCAGGACGTCGAGAAGGGTCACCCACTCGGGCGCGTCGACCTCGTACTCCTTGAGCGCGCGCTCGCCTGTCGACGAGTCGAAGCGCCAGATCTTGAGCGCGACCTCGATCGTCTTCTCAGGCACGCGCGCGGTCGCGTCCACGGCCATCAGTACGTTCTCTCCTGAGGCTCCCACTTCGTCATCGTCACCGGTTTCCAATCGAGGTCGATCGTTCCATTTGCCCACGTTACAAGCGTGTGCTTGAGGTAGTTCTCGTCGTCGCGGTCGGGGAAGTCGTGAGGGCGCGCGTGCGCGCCGCGGCTCTCCTTGCGTGCGACGCCACAGACGACCATGCAGGCGGCCAGCTCGAGCATGAACTCGAGCTCGAGCGCCTGGGTCAGGTCGGTATTGAAGACGTCGCCCTTGTCCTCGACGACGACGTTCTCGTACCGCTCGCGCAGCTCCTCGACGATCTCCCCCTGGCGCAGCATCTGCTCCTCCCGGCGGAAAACGCCGAAGTTCTCGTGCATCGTGCGCGCGAGCTCGTCGCGGATCTGCCACGGCCGCTCGCCGTTCGTGCGGTCGAGCAGCGCCTTCAGGTCGCGCTCAGCGTCCGAGAGCTGAGAGGGCGGTACGGCGACGGTCGTGTTCGCGAGCGCCCACTCGGCAGCGTGACGTCCCGCACGCTTTCCGTAGGTGATCGTCTCCATCAGCGCGTTGCCGCCGAGCCGGTTGGCGCCGTGGACGGACACGCAGGCGACCTCGCCCGCAGCATAGAGGCCCTCGAGCATCGTGCTCCCCCAGACGTCGGTGTCGACGCCGCCCATGTGGTAGTGGGCGCCGGGCCTGACGGGGATCGGCTTGTGAATCGGGTCGATGCCGGCGAAGACGAGCGACAGCTCGCGTGTTCCCGGAAGCCGCTCGATGATCTTCTCGGCCCCGAGGTGGCGCAGGTCGAGCAGCACGTTGCCTTCGACGCCGCGCCCCTCATCGATCTCGGTTTGCTCGGCGCGGGAGATGACATCGCGGGAAGCGAGCTCCATCGCGTTCGGCGCGTAACGCTGGAGGAAGCGCTCGCCCTCCGAGTTGAAGAGGAACGCCCCTTCGCCGCGACAGCCCTCGGTAATGAGCACGCCGGTCGGGGACAGCGTCGTGGGATGGAACTGCATCATCTCCATGTCTTTCAGCGGCACGCCGACCCGCAACGCCATCGACATGGCATCGCCCGTGCAGGAGTACGCGTTCGTCGTGCCGATGTACAGGCGCCCGGCCCCGCCGGTGGCGAGGATCGTCGTCTTCGCGCCGATCGCCTTCAGGCCGCCGCGGAGGAGATCCCAGGCGATCACACCCTGGCAGCGGTCGTCGTCGACGACGAGCCGCCAGCCGAAGAACTCCTCGTACACCTGGATCTCCCGCCTGACGAGCTGCTCGTACAGCACCTGGATCAGGACGTGCCCGGTGATGTCGGCCGCGTACGCGGTTCGCGGCGCGCCGGCGGCGCCGAAGGGCCGCTGCGCGATCCGGCCGTCCTCGGTGCGCGAGAAGACGGCGCCCCAGTGCTCGAGCTGGTAGACGTCTCCCGGCGCCTCGTTGCACAGGATCTCGATCGCGTCCTGGTCGCCAAGGTAGTCCGAGCCCTTGACCGTGTCGTACGCGTGCGTCTCGGGGTCGTCCTCCGAGGCGTTGCCGAGCGCCGCGTTGATGCCGCCCTCGGCCGCGCCGGAGTGGCTGCGGGTCGGGTGGAGCTTCGAGATAATGGCGACGTCGGCGCCAGCATCGTGAGCCTCGATCGCGGCGCGCATGCCCGCGCAACCGGCCCCGATCACGAGTACGTCGTGCGTTGCGTCCACTGTCGTTGACGTTATCGGAACGTCTGTCGACCGCGCGTCACCAGCCCTTTACCGGCCGTGGCACCGGTGACACGCTGTACTTTCGAGGTGTATGCCATACTCTATGGCATAAGAACGACTCTTGACCTGGACGACGGTTTGATGAGCGCGCTGCTCGCCCGCCACCCCGGCGCGTCGAAGCGGGAAGCCGTCGAGAGTGCGCTCCGCGCGTACCTCGCGCTCGACGGCGTCGAGCGGATCCGGGCGCTGCGCGGCAAGCTCGAGATCGAGGATCTCTCGGGCGAGCTCCGTCGCGACCGGTCGTGAGGGTGCTGCCCGACACCTCGATCTGGATCGACTACTTCAGGGGGCACGGCGACACCGGTCCCCTGGACCGGCTGCTGCAGGAAGAGACGGTCATCTCGTGCGGTCCCGTCGTCGCCGAGCTCCTGGCGGGGACCGCGCCCGAGCGGCGGTCGGCGCTCTGGCTCGCGCTCGGCTCGCTCGAGCTCGTCGAGCTGGAAGCGAGCGCGTGGCGCGAGGCGGGCGAGCACGCGCGGACGTTGCGCGAGCGCGGCACGGTCGTCCCCCTGCTCGACTTGCTGATCGGGATCGCAGCCCTCCGCGCCGACGCCGCGCTCTGGACGCGCGACTCCGGCTTCGAACGCGTTGGTGAAGTCCTCCCGCACCTCTCGCTCTACGCGGCGGCGTGAAAGTCTGGCGCTGGCCTCTCCTCGCTCTCTCTACGGCTCGAGGGCGAAGCCGAGTATTGAGAAGTCCCTGTCGAGCCCGAACACCGCGGCGGCCGCCGCGTCGCGGGCTGTCACCGCTCCGACGCAATCGGTGAACGAGAGGCTTCGGTCGCCGTACCGCTCCATCACCTCCCAGGCTCTGGCGTCGAGCTCAGGGTCGGTGTACCGCACGTTGAGCCGGCCGCCGGCGACGGCGTCCTCGACCAGGGAGCGAAATGCCAGCGCGGCACGCAGACCTGCGTCGTAGCGCAATCGGGTTGCGGTCTCCGTCAGGACGAGGTTCGAGGTCAGCAGGCTGTCGCCGACGGCTCGCAGGCGAAGGTAATGCTCGCGAGCACGATCGTGGGCTCGGTCGCGCGCCCAGATCAGGGC
>Ga0136621_1000080_pt1 | contig 31833 bp, 27 predicted proteins | sample AntDryUQ445A2306_FD_104673 | JGI IMG/M metagenome (GOLD analysis project Ga0136621, IMG submission 104673) | Polar desert sand microbial communities from Dry Valleys, Antarctica - metaG UQ445A (23.06) | ecosystem: Environmental > Terrestrial > Soil > Desert | place: Antarctica: Dry Valley...
CGCCCGCGCCGCGCGGACGTCGAGGGCGTTCGGCCCGCCCGATCCGAGGGCGGCGAGCACCGAGGGCACGATCTCGCCCAGCGAGCCGGTGCCGTACGCGGGCAGCGAGGGCGGGGCGAGGGTGTTGGGCATCGCGCGAATGCTAGGGGTCCGAGCCGCGCCCTCGCCACGAGATCGCAAGCATCCAGCGGCGCCCTGGGGCCGCGAGCATGGGGTGCGCGTGGTCAACTGACCAGCGTGGACGCCCCCATCTCGTCGGGTGGCCTCCGGATCGCGCTGCTCGCGCCCCCGATGTTGCCCGTCCCCCCTCCCACGTATGCCGGCACCGAGCGGGTGGTCGCCGCGCTGGGTGACGCGCTCCTGCGACGCGGTCATCGCGTCACCCTGTTTGCGCCCGGAGACAGCGAGTTCGCGGGCGAGCTCGTGCCGACGATCGAGAACAGCCTGTGGCGGAGTGATTACAAGGGCGACGTGTCGGCGTATATCCAGGTCTCGGTCGCAGCCGCGTGGGCGGCGCACGCTCAGTTCGACATCATCCACTCACACATCGAGACCCTGGGCCTGCTCTTCGCGCGCTACTGCCCCACCCCGGTCGTCTCGACGTTCCACGGGCGGCTCGATGCCTCGGGTGTGCCCGAGCTGCTCGCTGCATTCCACGATGTCCCGCTGGTCGCCATCAGCGAGAGCCAGCGCCGCTGGCAACCGGAGGCCAACTGGGTGGCCACGATCCACCATGGCCTTCCGCTCGAGCACATGCCGTTCGGGCCCATCCCCGGCGACTACCTTGCGTTCGTGGGCCGGGTGACGCCGGAGAAGGGCATCGCGGACGCGGTGGAGCTCGCCCGATCGGCGGGGCTCCGGCTGCGCCTGGCCGCCAAGGTCTACGACCCCCACGAGGTGGCCCATTTCGACGAGGTCGTCAAACCCGCGGTTGACGAGGGGGTCGTGGAGTTCCTCGGCGAGGTGGGCCCGCTCGAACGCGACCCGCTCTATGCCGGCGCCCTTGCGACGGTCATGCTGGGCGCGTGGCCGGAGCCGTTCGGGCTGGTGGCGATCGAATCGCTGGCCACCGGCACGCCCGTGATCGCGAGGCGTGCCGGCGCGCTGACCGAGACGATCGAGCACGGCGTCGACGGGTTCCTCGTCGACGACCTGACCGAGGCGAAGCTGGCGCTCGAGCGGGTCGCCGAGCTCGACCGCGCCGAGATTCGCCGCCGAGCGCTCGTGCGGTTCTCGCCGGACCGCATGGCTGCCGATTACGAGCGCGTGTACGAGGACGTCCTGCGATCGAGGTCGCAGCGCGTGCCGGGCACGGGCGGCACCCTCGTGGGGCTGGCCGGCGGAACGTGAGCCTGGCCGGCGGAACATGAGCCGCCGTACCTGACAACCGCGGGCGAGGTCGCGGCGTACGATCCATCGCATGCCGCGAACGAACCCGGCGCCGACGCGCGAAGAGCTCCTTGGCCCCAGCCGGCACGGTCCTGCCGATCCGGTCCACGATCCGGGACCGGACGCGGCGGGCGAGCGGCTGGCGGGCATCGAGGAGGCGGCCAGCGAGCCGATCCGCGCCGCGGACGGGCACCTGATCCGCGTGGGCACCGCGTCATGGACTGATCCGACGATGACCGCGGCCGGCGTGTTCTACCCGACCGGCTCGGATTCCGCCGAAGAGCGCCTGACCTTCTATGCGAGCCGGTTCCCGCTCGTGGAGGTCGACGCCACCTACTACTCCCTCCCGTCGCGCCGGACGAGCGAGCTGTGGGTGGAGCGGACGCCGCCAGACTTCACGTTCGACATCAAGGCCCACGCGCTCATGACCGGCCAGCCGACCGAGACGCGCCGCCTGCCGAAGGACCTGCGCGAGCGGCTGCCCGCCGAGCTGCAGGAGAAGAGCCGGATCTACGCGAAGGACCTGCCCGAAGAGCTGCGGGCCGTGGTCTGGGAGTGGTTCGTCGAGGGCGTGGAGCCGCTCGTCGAGGCGGGCCAGCTCGGCTCGGTGCTGCTCCAGTACCCGCGCTGGTTCTTCACGTCGTCCGAGAGCCGGGACACGATCCTCGACGCGAAGGAGCGGCTGGGCGATGTCCGCTGCGCGGTCGAGTTCCGGAGTGCCAGCTGGTTCAACGAGAAGAACATCGACCGGACGATGCGCTTCCTCGAGGACAACGCGATCCCGCTGGTCATGGTCGACGGGCCGCAGGGCTACCGGTCGAGCGTTCCCGCCATCGCGGCGACCACGTCGCCGGACCTCGCGATCGTGCGGTTCCACGGGCGCCGCGCTGACACCTGGGAGGCGAGGGGCATCCCTACGGTGGAGCGCTTCCGATACCTGTACGAGCGCGACGAGCTCGAGCCATGGGTGCCGCGCATCCGCGAGGCCGCGGCGTCGGCCAGGGACACGCACGTCCTGATGAACAACTGCTACGCGAATTACGGCTCGACCAACGCACGGGAGCTGGCCGCCATGCTCCTCGAGGCGGACCTGGCCGGCTGACGGCCAGCAGATGACCGCGAACGCCGTCCCCGACTTCCGCCCCAGCCGGCACGGGTTCCACTTCGCCAACCGGTTCCCGTCGGGACCGACGGTGCGCCTGGGCATGGTGGATCCGCGCATCGTCGGGGTCGCCGACGCCGCGGCCGGCCTGTGCGGCGGGATGGCGTTCACCGCCCGCGACCTGTTCGAGCACGGGCTCGAGCCGCCGCGTGATGCCGAGCCGCCCGCCAACGGATCGCCGCGCTTCGTCTCGCTCGTCCGGCGCCAGGTGCAATCGCTCGACTGGCTGCGGTTGCCGCTCCGCTTCTGGACGCTCGCCGCGCTGCACCCGGGCCCGCCGACCTGGTGGTCGCGCCGGATGGGGCGGCGACCTCTCGGCGAGCACGTGCGCGACGTGGAGTGGCCGCTGATCCGCTCCGAGATCGATGCCGGCCGGCTGGCCCAGGTTGGACTCATCCGGGTCGCGGGAGCGAGCCCGGGAACCCTCACCCAGAACCACCAAGTGCTCGGCTACGCCTACGACGCCGAGCCAACGTCGATCCGCCTGCGGATCTACGACCCGAACTGGCCCGACCGCGACGACGTCGAGCTGCGGATCGAGTTGACTGCGGGACGGCCCGCCTTCTCGCAGTCGACCGGTGAGCCGCTGCACGGATTCTTTCTCGCGCCCTACAAGCCGGCCGAGCCGCGCGCCTGGCGGCGACCATCGTGAGCTCGGCGTCGCTGGACCGGCTGCTCGCGATCCTCGTCCTCGCGATGGCCGGCTCGGGCCTGCTGACGCTGCGTGCCGGCTCGCCGTGGAGCAGCTGGGTCTACGTCGCGCACGGGCTGCTGGCCGGGGCGCTCGGCGCCGCGGTCGTGCTCAAGGTCCGCTCGAGCCTCGGGCGGGCGGTGTCCGGGCGGCGCTGGCGGCGGCTCGTGCTGGGGCTCGCCGTCACGCTTGCCGTCGCGGCGGCGCTGACCGGCGGCTGGCTGTGGGTCGCGAGCGGCGAGCTGCTGTCGCTTGGGACGTTCACCGTCCTCACGCTGCACGCCTGGGTGGGCCTGGCGCTCGTGCCGCTCGTCGTCGTCCACCTGCTGCCGCGCCGCTGGCGGCTGCTCCGGCCGGGTCGATCGGCGGTGCGCCGCGCGGGCGGGCGACTCATGACGCGACGCGCCCTGCTGTCCGGCGCCGGCCTCGGGATCGCCGGGGTCGGCGCGTTCGGCATCGCGTCGGCCGTGGAACGGCTACGCGGCGGGGAACGGCGCTTCACGGGGTCTCGCTGGCTCGACCGGGGCGGCGTGCCGCCAATCACGACGTTCTTCGGCGAGCCCGCCCCCGTCATCGATGTCGATTCGTGGCAGGTGCACGTGGGCGGGCAGGTGCTCCGCCCACTCACGCTCGCCCTGCCACAGCTCCGTGCGCTGGGCGAGACCGATCTCGCCGCGGTGCTCGATTGCACCTCGGGCTGGGCGATCGAGACCGCCTGGCGGGGCGTGCCGCTCGCGGCCGTGCTCGACTCGGCCGGCGCGGAGCCCGGCGGAGGCAACGTGACGGTCCGCTCGGCGACCGGTTGGGCCGCCTATCTGCCGCTCGACGAGGCGCGCCGCTGCCTGCTGGCCACGGGTGTCGCGGGTGCGGACCTCCCGCTGGGCAACGGAGCCCCCGTCCGGCTGGTCGTCCCGGACCGGCGCGGGCTCGATTGGGTCAAGTGGGTGACCGAGATCGAGGTGTCCTGACCCTCGCCGTCAGAGCGGCGGCAGCTCCTGGTGGTCCGTCTGGGCCGCGGCGAAAAGGTCGCCCGTGCGCTCCACCCGATGGACGGCGTCCCGGATCGTCCAGCGGTCCGACCGGAGCTCTGGATCATCCAGCTCCTGCCAGGTAATGGGCATCGACACCGGCGCGCCCGCCCTGGGCCGAACCGAGTACGGTGCCACGAGCGTCTTGATCGGCGCGTTCTGGGTGTAGTCCAGGCGGGCCTTGCCACCGCGACCGGCCTTTGACCACTCCCACGACACGATCTGCGGCACGGTCGCCCCGATCGCCCGCGAGAGCTTCTCGATCCAGGCCGAGGTCTCCTCGTAGCCGTAGCGGCCACGGATGATCGGGATCCACGCCTGGATGCCTCGTGAGCCGGTGGTCTTCGGGTAGGCGCGCACGCCGAGGTGCTCGAGTGCCGTCCTGTACAGGCGGGCGAGGGTGAGCGTCTCGTCCCAGGTCGTCCTGGGACCCGGATCGATGTCGATGAGCGCGAATGTCGGCCGCCACGGCTCCTCGCGGGTTGCCGTCCAGGCGTGGATCTCGAACGCCGCGAGGTTGCCGAGAAAGCACAGCGCGGCGACGCGGTCCGCGATCAGGTGGTCGTTCGCCTCGCGATCCTCGCGCTCGCGGAACCCCGTCTCGTGCCAGGTCGTCAGCCAGCCGGGCGCCGTGTCCGGCATGTTCTTCTGCCAGAACCCCGGCTTGTCCGATCCGTTCGGAAAGCGCTGGAGGTTGAGTGGACGGTCGGCGAGGTGGGGCAGCATCGCCGGGCCGATCCGGGCGAAATAGCGGATCAGCTCGCGTTTCGTAACCGGGCCCTCGGCGCTGCCCTCGCGCGGCGGGAAGATCACCTTGTCGAGGTTGGTGACCTTGAGCCGTTCGCCGCCCACCTCCCAGATGCCCTCCTTGCCCACGGCATCGAGCGCCTCGAGCTCCTCCTTCGTGGCGACCCACGGGCGGCCGTCCGGCCCGTGGGTGCGCAGGCCGGCGTCCGCCGGCTTCCGGCCTTTGGGTGCCTTCGACGGCGCCGCCGCCGGGGCGGGCGCCGTCGGCGGCGGCGAAGCCGCGGAGGCGGCGGCCTCGGCGTCGTCCCGGGTCACCTCGCTCTGGGCGGCCTTCTCGGCGGCGCGGGCGGCGGTGGGTCGCTCCCGGATCACGTCCCGAGGGTCCTTGTCCAGCTCGAGGCCCTTGTACGAGGTCTGGCGGACGTGGCCATCGCGCGTCCACCCGCCGAGCTCCGCGCGGATCACGAGCTCTGGGCGGACCCAACGCACGGCGCGAAGCTCGCCGGTCCGCTGCGGAGCCGGCTCGAACGGTGGATCCTCGATCGCGAGCGCCTCGAGCCGGGAACGGAGCTCGGCCCGCGTCTTGCCCGTGAACCCGGCGCCGACCTTGCCGCTGAATCGCAGCCGGCCGTCCTCGTACACCCCTACCGCGAGCGCGCCGAGGTCCTTCGCGTTCCCCTCCCCCGGGGTCCAGCCGCCGACGACCAGCTCCTGCTCGGGTCGGATTTTGATCTTGAGCCAGGTGGCGGCGCGCCGGCCCGGCTCGTAGCGCGACCGACGGTGCTTGGCGACGATTCCCTCGACACCCATTCGCTCGGCCGCCCGATAGAACGCGAGACCCTCGGTCTCGATGTGTGACGCGAAGCGCACCCGCTTGCTGTCCTTGAGCACGCTCCGAAGCAGACGCTTGCGGTCCTCGAGCGGGACGCGCAGCAGCGAGCGACCGTCGTGGTGAAGCAGGTCGAACACCTGGTAGATGAGCCCGCTCGCCGCGCGCCCCGCGCGGAGCGCGCTGATGCGCTCCTGGAGCAGCGAAAAGTCCGGCACCCCGGCGTCGTCGATCGCCACGATCTCGCCGTCGACGATCGCGAGGCGTGCCTCGATCCAGGACGGCGGGCTCAGGAGCTGCCCGAAGTACGTCTCGGCCGGGTTCCCGCGCCGGGTCCAGAGGCGGACTTCACCGTCGTCGACGACGGCCTGGACGCGGTACCCGTCCCACTTGATCTCGAACAGCCAGTCCTCGTCGCGGAACGGCTTGTTGGACAGCGTCGCTGCCATCGGCTCGATGTACACGGGCATTTGCGCCTCAACGGCGCCGGTCAGGTCGATCTCGGCCTGGGCGGCTGGCATGTCGCTCGTCCAGAGGGCGTCGCGATTGGCCTTCACCTCGTCATTCGTCCGGCCCGTCTTGACCGATGCCGGGTGGTCCTCGGCGTCCCATCCGTCAACCGCCGCCGGGTCGCGCTTCTTGATCAACAGCCACTGTTCGGCCTCGTCGTCCTCGAGCGCCGTGCCCGTCGCGCTGCCCGGCCGGCGGCTGGTGCGTACGATCGTGAACCGGCCTTGGAGCTTCTGTCCGTGGAGCTCGAACTTCAGCTCGCCGTCGGCGACGGCCCTGCCCGGATCGAGGGTCGGCGCCTCGGGCTCGAAGGTGCCCCAGTCCCAGATGATCACGTCACCCGCCCCGTACTGGCCCTTCGGGATCACGCCCTCGAAGTCGAAGTACTCGATCGGATGGTCTTCGACATGGACGGCCATCCGGCGCACCTTCGGGTCCAGCGTGGGGCCCTTAGGCACCGCCCAGCTGACGAGGACGCCGTCGATCTCGAGCCGGAAGTCGTAGTGGAGGCGCGTTGCCCGATGACGCTGGACCACGAACCGGCCGCTGCCCGTCGTGCCGGGCGCGCCGACCGGTTCAGGCGTGATCGCGAAGTCACGCTTGCACTTGTAGACGTCGAGCGGCATCAACCCAGTGTGCCGCGTCCGCATCGGATGAGCGCGCACGTGGCGCCACCTGGACGCGGGCGGCATCATCGGCCTCGATGGAACCGCGCGATGCGATGGAACTGCTCGGCCGCGAGGCGTTCCCCTGGTGGGTCGCCGGCGGCTGGGCGCTCGACGTGTTCCTGGCGTCACCGATCCGGCCGCGCAAGGACCTGGACATCGCGCTCCTGAGGCGGGACGCGGGCCGGCTGCGGAGCCACCTGGCCGGCTGGGATATCCGGGTCGCGGTGCCGGGTGGTGGGCTGAGCGAGTGGGCAGGCGCGGCGCTTCATCCACCGCTCCACGAGCTCTGGGCACGGCCCTCGCCGGGGGTCCCGTGGGTGTGCGAGTTCCTGCTCAACGACGCGACGAACAGTCGCTGGCTCTACCGGCGCGACCCACGGATCACGTATCCCCTCGATCGCCTGGCCCGGTCGGGGGTCGACGACATCCGTTTTCTTCCGCCCGAGATCGTCCTGCTCTAAAAGTCCAGCCGGCCCCGCCCGGAGGACCAGGTCGACTTCGAGGCGGTGCATTCGCACCTGTCCTCGACCGCCGCCAGGTGGCTGCGCCGGGCGGTGCGGCAGACGGACCCGTCGCATCCCTGGCTGGCGGTCCTCCATTGACGTCGCTGATGGCGTCCAGTCGTGGGGCTCGGCTCCCGAAGTTCGTGCGGGAGGCCGTACCACGACCGTTCGTGCTGCGAGCGTGAGGCGATCGGCAAGCTTGCCCCGCGGGGCCCTTGACCCCTCGGGTACGAACGGTGGTGCTGCAGGCGCGGGCCGGGCCTCTCAAAGGGCGCAGACCCGCGGGCCTTGGTGATGCCTGCTGCGCGGACCAACAACGGACGTGGTACGACCACCGCCAAGCACGCGCATGCGATGGCCGCCCGCCTATCGGGCCGACTATCGGGTGGAGCCCCGCGCCGTTGCCGCTGATCAGGCGCTCTTGCGCCGCCTCACCGTGCGAGCCGGTTCGGCCTCTTCCTCGGCCTTCGAGCGACCACGCGCCGCGGCCCGTTTCGCCGGCTTCTTCTCGTCCGCGTCTGTGCCGGCCGACCGCGTGGCGCGGCTGGAGCGGGCCTTCTTCGCCTCCTCCACGGAAACCGGCTTCTCGCCGCCGCGCGACGACTTGGCCGCGTTGACGCTCGCCTCGAGGGCGGCCATGAGGTCGACGAGGTTGCCGCTCTCCTCGGCTGGCTCGGGCGCCTTGACCTCCTTGCCCTCGACCTTCTGCTCGATGACATCGAGCAGCGCCTCGCGGTACTCGTCCTTGTACTTCTCGGGCTCGAACTCGCCGGTCATCGCCGAGACGAGCTGGCGCGCCATCGCCATCTCGGCGGGCTTGAAGTCATAGTCCTCCGCGGGCAGGTCGAGCTCGTCGGTCGAGCGGATCTCGTCGGGCCAGTGCAGGGTAGTGAGGAGCATCGTCTTCCCGAACGGATCCAGCGCCGCGAGCGCCTCGCGGTCCTTGATGACGACCTTGCAGATCGCCGTGAGCTCCTCATCCTCGAGCACCTGCTTGAGGAGGTAGAACGCCTTGCGGCCGATCTTGTCCGGTTCGATGTAGTAGGCCTGCTTGACGAACCGGACGTTGCCGTCGTTCTGGTCGGGCTTCGTGAACTGCTCGATCTCGATCGAGCGGACGGTCTTGAGTGGCACCTTCTCGAGGTCCTCGTCGGTGATCACGACGTACTGGTCGGGGGCCCACTCGTAGCCCTTCACCGTGTCGGATCGCGAGATGACCTTGTCGTGCTCGGGGCACCAGACCTTCATGTTGATCCGCGCGAGGTCGTCCTTGTGGAGCATGTTGAAGCTGATGCCGTACTTCGACTCGGTGGCGAGATACAGCTTGATGGGGATCGTCACCAGCCCGAACTGGATGGCCCCCTTCCACATCGCGCGCGCCACGGCAGGTCCCTCGTGCAGGCCGCTCGGTCTCCGGCTGAGCGGGTGGTAACGATAGCGCCTGCGCCAACACTGGCAAGGCAGGCGCTCGCTGGCGGTCTTACCGGCCCACGAGCAGGGCGTCGACGTTGGCCGTGTTCCGTGCGCCGGATGTAACCGCCTTGAGCTCGACCAGCAGCGGGCTGTCGGCCGCGAGCGTGATCACCCAGAGCACGCTCGCCGAGTTCCGCTCGCGCGCCCACAGGCTGACGCGACCGGCATCGATCCCGTTGATCGTGATCTGGATCCAGCCCCCGGTGGGGCCGACCTCCGCGGCCAGTGCGAGCGTTCGAGCGGCGGTCAGGACTGTCACGGTGGCGTCCGGGGTCGACGTCCGGGAGATCTTCCCCAGCCACGCCGCTTCGCTCTCCTCGTCGGTCCATCCAGCCGAATAGCGCATCACCGTTGACTGGTCGTCGATCGCGCCCAGGCGGAGCGGGACGCCGGTCACCCATTCGCTCCAGTTCCCGACCGCGTCCTGGGCCCGCAGGCGGAAGCGGTGACTGTGGCCAACCTCGACGAGGCGGATGTTCGAGAGGGCAGGCGGGTTCACGAGACGCGACGGTCCCCACGGACCCCAGTCCATCGAGTGCTGGAGCTCGTACTGCACGATCGTCGACGACGGGTCCACCGCGGCGGGCCAGACGACACGGACGGGGGCGGTCGAGCCCGTCATCGAGTACCTGTAGGCGGGCGCGGCCACCGGCGGCAGGGCGACGGGCGGCTCGCCGTCGACCACGATTTCGGCGGTCGCCTCGCGCACCCGGGAGCCCTGGGCGCCAGTGACGATCACCGGATAGCGGCCGGGCGGGAGTAGCGTGGGCACCGTCACCGTCAGCACGGCCCCATCGGAGGTGAAGCCCGTCAGAACGTCGTCGTCCAGGCTGACGCCGAGCCCGGGCGGGGTCGTGGCCACGAGCCGGATCGTCTCGAAGCTGGTGGGCGTCCGGTTGACGTCGATCGGGATGACGACCGTGCCACCGCCTTCACCAACGGCAGCCGGTGGTTCGACGGCCAGCGAGAAGTCCCCGCCCGCCGATAGCCGGGAGACATCGAGCAGGCGCTCGTGGGTGGAGTCTGGATCGGTCGAGGTCTTCCAGCCCGTGTTGCCCAGCATCTGGAGCGCGGCCTTCACGTCGCTCGGCCGCGCCCACGGGCGGGTGGACATGAAGAGGGCGGCGGCACCCGTGACCGCCGGAGCAGCCATCGACGTGCCGGAGGAATAGCCGTACCGGTTGTCCGGCAGGGTCGACCAGATGCACTTGCCCGGCGCGATCAGGTCGACGTCGTAGCCATAGTTGGAGAAGTTCGCGAACGTGTCGTCGACGTCGTACGAGCCCCACGAGTAGCAGCGCGGTCCGCCTGTGCCGCCTGCTACGCCATCGGTATCGGCGAGCGCCGAGACCGTGATGACCTCGTTGTAGGCGGCCGGGACGCGCGCCGCGGCGCTGCCCGAGTCGTTGGCCGCGGCGGCAACGACGGTCACGCCGGCGTTGGTGACCCGGCAGATGGCCTGGTGGAGGATGTCGTTGGTCGTCGCGCCACAGCTCCCCCCATCGGTGCCCCACTTGGCAACGCTCATGTTGACCGCCTCGATCAGCGGCCGGGACGGATCGGTGGGATCTCGCTGCGAGGCGATCCAGTCGAGCCCGCACACGTACCAGGACAGATAGCCGAAGCCCGTGTCATCGAGGATCTTGACGGCCCACAGCCGGACGCCCGGGGCGACGCCCACCACCCCGCTGCCGTTGTCGATCGCGCCGACCGTCCCCGCCACGTGGGTCCCGTGACCCTCGACATCCCGCCACAGCGCTCGGTTGGACGACGAGCAGTTGACACCACCGACCACGTTCAGATCGGGGTGGTTCGGGTCGATCCCGGTGTCGATGATCGCCACGTCCGCGTTGACCCGCTGATCCAGGCCGTCGATCCTCGCGGCCTGCGAGAGCCGGGCGCCGATGCGCGACACGCCGGTGGGGACCAGCTGCGAGGCGACCTCGACGATCTCGTCGGGCACCACGGCCGCGACGTCAGGGTCCGCCTTGAGCGCAATGACCTGGCTGGGTGTGAGCCTGCCCGAGAAGCCGCGCACCGCGCGCTGGAAGACCCGCTCGGTCCTGAGCCCCTCGGCCCGCCCGAGGCGCTGGCTCACGGCCAGCGCATCGGCATCCGCGTCCAGCACGACGATGTACCGGCCATCGGGGTCGAGGTGGCCCGGCCGCGCCCCGGGCGCGAGCGGCGATCCGCGCCCGGACGAGGCGTCCGTGCCGGGCTCGGCGGCGCTGGCCGGCAGCGTCGGGACCAGCAGGAGGGCGACCAGGGCAAACGCGGCGCTTCGAAGTCGCATTGTGCGAAAGCCTCGCCGTGGCGAAGCCGACGCCCAAGGACCCGGTGGTCACGGTACCGGGGTAGCCAAGCGGTGCCATCTGGCCACATGGGCCGATCGTCATGCTCCGCGGTCGCGATCCGGAAGGCACCTCGTGATCCGGCGACTCGTGCCAGCGTCGTTCTCAGGGAGCGAGCGACCGGATCTCCGCCTCGGCCGCGACCACCTGGGCGATGATCCCGTCGCGCAACCTGTCCAGGCCGGTGGACACCGCACCCGCCGCACCGCTGATCGACGTGAGCTGCGACTTGAGGCCCTTGATCACGTCGAGCTGCTCCCGGATCGCCGACAGCGCGGCGTTGACCGCGGCGGCATCCACCTCCGCCTCGTGCTCGCGAAGGGTCGCGAGGGCGAGGAGCCGGCTGAGACGGACGGCGGCCTCGAGCGTGGCCGCGTCGGGAGCCGCCGGGTCGAGGACGCAGTAGACGTCCCCGGCGCGGATGTCGAACGGGGCAATCCCCGTGGGCGCGTGCGCCGCTGTGAACACGACGAGCGCGACGCAGGCGCTTCGGTTGGTCTTGGCGTCCCGCAGCTCCTCGCGCATCTCGCGCCCGGACATCCGGCGGTCCTTCGCCTCGATGACCACCCGCACGTCGGCGCCGCGGGTGATGTCCGGGTTCAAGGTAAGAACGAAGTCCCCCTTCCGGGACTTGAGCGTCGAACCGGCGTCGGTGCCCGTGCGATCGAGGAGGTCGCCCGCACCGCGAGCCTGCTCCGAGAGCAGTTGCTCGAGCAGGTCCTCGAAGTCCTCGCCCTTGGCCGCCGACCTCGACCGCTCCGTGGCCCGGGCGCTCGCCGCTGCCTCGATCGCGACGAGCTTCTCCTGGACGGCCCTGAACCCCTCGCCAATCTCGAGCCGGAACTGGTGCATCGGCGAGTTCAGGCGGGTGGGGTCGAGGAGCCGGGCGAGCTTGGAGGCATCGCCGTCGAAGTAGCGCTCGAGCATGCCGCCGATCCGTCCGATCGCCGAGTCCCGCTTGGTCTCGTCGAACAGCTCGTCGACCATCGAGCGCAGCGCGCCACGGTCGCCCAGGAATCGCTCCAGCGTCCGCGGCAACCGCCCGTCGCCGTCAGCGAAATTCGTGCGCAGCGCCAGCTCGAGCGCCGCGGCGGCACGCTCGTTCGCCTGCTCGGTGCGCTGGAAGAGCTTCTCGAACTCCCCCCGCACGACATCGACGTTGACCGTGACGCCCGCGTCCTGGAGCGCCAGGAGCCCGATCCGGAGCGCCCGCTCCACGATGGCGGGCTGCTCGTCCTCGGTTCGCTCGGCCAGCCACGCCGCGAGGCCCGCGTCCGCGATCGCGAGGCGCTCGACGATGACGCGCTCGCCGGCAACCCGGACGACGGGCTGCGGCGCGGCCGTGGGGAGGGCGAGGAGGCGGGCTTCCATGGGGCAAACAATGGATCCCGCCTGTGACACCTAGGCTGTCACGCCTCTTCGCCGGGCGCGTCCGGATCGTCCGCGTCGCGGGATCGTCGCACCGTCGCCTCGATCAACCCGTGCGGCTCGGTGGTCGGCACGAACACGTCGCCGGGGTTCTCCTGGCCGAAGGGCGACAGGTCCACGAGCCAGTGGTGGAGGTTCGGAAGCGTCATCCGGACCTGCTCGACCTCCGGGTGCCGTTCGAGCACGGCCTTGCCGAGGATCCAGATGGATGCCTGGACCGACGGGCTGTGATGCTCGGCGAACACGTCCAGGAGCGTCGCGCCGATCGCATCGAAGGCAGCGTCGAAGTCGAGGTCCGTTGCCTCACCGTACGTCCACGCCGCGGTCATCCTCGTGGCCATCAGCCGGTCGTCGGTCTCGGCCAGCGTCGTCAGCTGGTCGCGTGGGAAGCCCCGGAAGGCCGAGCGCGTCGTCTTCATCACCGTCAGGTCGCGCACGCCGGCCGTGACGGACTCGCCATCGGCGCCCGACTCGACCACGGCGGTTCGCACGAAGTCGCCCGACCGGAGGAACGCGTCGGGCGCGGGCCCATCGTCCGTCGGGAGGCGGACCCAGCGGTGCTCGTCGATCGAGACGGTTGCCCGGTGGACCTGGTCGAACGCGCCGAAGTGGCGCGCGAGCACATGCCCGAACCGCTCGATCGACCCCGTCAGGTGCTCGCGCGCAAACGCGTACACCGTGTTCTTCATCGTGTCGGTCGCCACGACTGCGGCGTTGTCGCCCTCGACGTGGGCAGCCTCGAAATCGCCCTCGAGCGCGATGGCCACCGTCAGGTCCCGCACCGTGTGACGCTCACCCTCGCGGATGACCCGCACGAGGCGGATCGCCGACTTGCCGTATCGGTTGGCGGCCAGCTCGATCATCGGCCCGCGACCGACACCTTCGCGAACCGGTCGCGAGCGATGGCGACGACGTCACGCAGCGCCCGATCGCGCTCGTGTACGGGATCGCGTGCGAGCGCGGCCTCGAGCTCGGGCACGAGCGCTGCCCGCGGGCGCCCGTTTACGAAGACGCAGTAGCGGAAGCCGAACCGGGTCTCGTACTCGGCATTGAGGCGATCGAGCGCGTCGATCGCCTCCTCGGCCTCGCGGTCGTAGCCTTGCTCGCGGAACGAGGCTGCCGACACCGATGCCGGCGGGGAGCCGAGCCGGGGATGCGCGTCGATGAGCTCGCGCTGCTCCGGCTGGGGCATTTCTAGGGCGATCCGCTCGGCCGCCTCGAAGAGCGCCTCGGGCGAGCCGAACGGCCGCCCCGCTGCGAGCCGAGCGAGGAAGCGCGAAGCCCCCTCGAACAACGGCGCCATTTGCGCGACGAACTCGTCGGCGGGCAGGTCGTCGAGGTCCATCACGACCCGCGGTAGGTGGTCATCGCGTAGGGCGCCAGCAGCAGCGGCACGTGGTAGCTCCGACGGACGTCATCGACGCGCAGGTCGACCGTGAGCCGCCTGAAGAACCGGCCGTCGCCTGTGCCGTCCGAGGTGTCGCCCGTCTCGGCCCACGTCCCGCCCGCCAGGTTGAACTCGAGCCGGTAGACACCGGGCGCCAACGGGCGCCCCAGGAGGTCAGGGACCCGACCGTCGGCGTCGGTCAGCGCCTGGGTGATCCGGATCGGGCGGTCGTCCTCGCCGAGCTTGTAGAGGCTGACGTGGATGCCCTCCGCCGGGCGCCCCCGCTCGACGTCGAGGACGTGGGTCGAGATCGTGGTGAGCGGCTGTTCGGGACGACCGGCCACGCTATCCTCCGGGCCATGGGTGACGTGCAGATCCGGGTCGGCGACCTTCACTTTACCGCCCGTTGGGACCCCGAGGCCCCACGGACGGAGGAGGCGATCCGGCGGATGCTGCCGATCGAGCGGCAGCTGATCCATTGCCGCTGGACGGGCGAGTCGACGTGGATCCCGTTCGGCGACTTCCGGCCCGGGCTCGACTGGGAGAACCACACGTCGCACCCCCTGCCCGGCCAGCTCGCAATCTACCCCGGCGGCATCAGCGAGTGCGAGATCTTCTTCCCGTATGGCGGCTGCATGACGGCGTCCAAGGTGGGGCAGCTCGCGGCGAACGTGTTCGCAACGATCGTCCCCGACGACGGCTGGCAGGATCGGCTGCGGGAAGTCGGGCGACGCTGCCTGTGGGAGGGCGCCCAGCCGATCTCGATCGTCGAAGTCGACTGACCGGCGGGCCCGATCCCCTTGATCGCTCCGGGTCTCGCCCCGCGAGTCACTCGACCGACGGGAGCGCCCTCCGTGGTGGTTCGTTTCGCCCGGCGAGCCGGACGTCGGGATGGACGGTCTGGAAGCCACTCCAGCCCCTTCCCCGGTCCGGTGACTCGCACCACGAGACCGCCGGCCAGATTCCGTTTGATCGCGCCGGGTCTCGCCCCGCGAGTCACTCGACCGACAGGAGCGCCCTCCGTGGTGGTTCGTTTCGCCCGGCGAGTCGGACGTCGGGAGATGGACGGTCTGGACGCCGTCGAAGCCCCTTCCACGGTCCGGTGACTCGCACCACGAAACCGCAGGGCGGTACGTGACGGCCGCACCTGCACGCCTGGTGATCCAAGGGGGCACGGTCGTCACCGCCGCCGGATCCCGCGTGGCCGACGTGGCGGTTGCCGGCGGGGTCATCGAGGCGGTCGAACCCGATCTCTCCGGGCTGGCCGCCAGCGCCGACGAGGTCATAGACGCAACGGGGCTGCTCGTGCTGCCGGGCGTCATCGATGCGCACACCCACACCCGGGTCGCGAGCGACGCCGAGCCGGACCGGTTCTTCCAGGATTCGGCCGCCGCGGCGTTCGGCGGCACCACGACGTTCCTGGTCTTCAACACGCCGAGCCTGGGCGAGGCCGCGGGCCGTCCACGATCCCTGCTGTCTGACCTGCAGAGCTGGCGCCGGGTGACCGACGGCGACTCGGCGGTCGACTACGGGCTCAGCCTCGTCGTGACCGGCTGGCACGCGGACCCGGTGGTGGAGCTCCCCGCCATCGTCGACGCGGGGGTCCCGACCGCCAAGGCGTTCATGGTCTACGACTTCCGCCTCGACGACCGGCGCCTGTTCCACGCGATGGGGGCGATGGCCGCTCGCGGCGGGATGCTCCAGGTCCACTGCGAGGACCCCGTCCTGATCGATTCGGCCGTCGAGGCTGCACTTCAGCGTGGTAACACGCTACCGCGCTACCACGCTGCCACGCGATCGACCTGGGCCGAGGCCGCCGCCACTAACCGCGCCATGGCGTTTGCCCGCCAGGCCGGCGCACCGGTCCACGTCGTGCATCTGTCGGCCGCCAACGCGCTGGACGCCGTTCGCCGAGCCAAGGCAGCCGGCGTGGACGCCCATGCCGAGACCTGCCCGCACTACCTCGCGCTGACCGACGAGCGCTACGAGGCCGCCGACCCCGTCGAGTGCGCCCGCTACCTCATCTCGCCCCCGCTCCGGGCACGCGCCGATCAGGAGGCCCTGTGGGCCGGTCTCGCCGACGGGACGCTCGACCTCGTCGCCTCGGACCACGTCCCCGACCGGGTCGGCGTCGAGAAGGCGCTGGCGGGCCAGGGCGTGCCGTTCGATCGGATCTCAAACGGCGCGCCCGGCATCGAGACGCTGCTGGCGATCGTCTGGTCGGAGGGCGTCGCGAAGGGTCGGCTGACACCGGAGCGAGCGGTCGATCTTCTCTCGACGACGCCGGCGAGACTGTTCGGGCTCGGCCGGAAGGGCGCCGTCGAGATCGGGCGGGACGCGGATCTCGTGCTGTTCGATCCCTGGGCGCTGCGGACGCTCCGAGCGACAGACCTCAATCACACGAGCGACTACACGCCGTACGAGGGCTTCGACCTGACCGGCGCGGTCAGGGGCGTCTGGGTTCGCGGCGCCCCAGTGATCCGCAACGGGCTTTTCGTGGGCCGGCGCGGGCACGGCCGGTTCGAGGAACGCGCGATCGCCGGGTGAGGCCCAGGCCCGGCGGACTGGCGGCGGCAGTCTCAGGAACGACACCCCGCTCACCGGTGTAGATAGCTCAGTGACTCAGAGATGAGATACGTCGCAGGCGGCCTCGCACTTGCCCTACTCGCAGCAGGGACGGCCCTGCTGCTGATGGCGACACCTAGGTCGGACCCTGGCGCGAGTCCGTCCCGTCCAGCCCATCGGGCGACGACTTCGGCGGCGCTAGCCCCAAGTGCCGTCTCCGTCGCGGAGCTGGCGCTCACGAACATCACCCCCGAACGCGCCGCCGAGCTGTTGGCGATCGCCCAAGGTGACCCCTGGGTGGTCACGCAGTCCTCCGGTCGTCGTGTGCGGCCTGTCGAGATCTACAACGTCGGTGACGGCAAGAGCGGGATCCAGGTCCGGTTCGTCGACTACACGGGGCGACGCACGCTCTACGTGATCTTCTTGGCCGACGGCACCATCGTCGAACGCGGTGAGGGCGGTCCGGGCGGGGCGAACTACAGCCCGGCGGAGCACGCACTGGCTTCCGCAATCGCGTTGTCGGATGCTGGCGTGCGAGGACGCTCAGATGGGGCTGCGCTCGTCGTCAACCACACGACTGGCGCGACTGGCGGCGCGTGTGCTCGGTCGCGATGCCTGTCCGTATTCCTGAGGCCTGCGAACGGGGACCGCGCGCATTTCCTGATCGCCACCGTAGACCTCGCGACCGAGCAGGTGATACAAGTCGACGAGGGATCGTGACGGCCACGTCGCCTGCTCACAATTCCTCGGCGACGTTCTGACGGCCGGGACCCTGCGCTTGCCGCGCCGAGAGCGCGCGCTATGAGGGACCGGTGCGACGAAACATCCGCCGTCCACGTCAGAGGGGATCCTTGCGGTCGGTCAGCGTTTGGGAAAACCCTTTTCCTGGGCCTCGTGGAACAGGTCGCGCGCACCGGTCTCGGCATGCTCGGCATCCGCGACGGCCTGGTTGGCGCGCGCCTTGTCACCGGAAGTCCGGCTGGCGATCAACTGGGCCGCCTCCGCGGCGCGGGTAGCGGCCTCCTTCGCCCGCTCCGCCGCATCCTTCGCACGTTTCGCCGCGCCCATCGCCGCAAGGGCAGCCGCCTCGGTCTCGCTGGCCGCCTCCTCCGCAGCTGCAGCCGCCTCGACCGCAAGCGCGGCGACGGACGCCGCCGCCTTTGCGGCCACCGTGTCGCGCTCGGCCGCTCGCCAATCGCCAAGGAGCTCCGCGGCAGTGCTGGGCCGCTCGTCTCTGCCTGTCATGACAGCTGGGGGCCTTCGCTCCTCGTGCGCACCGCGCCACGCCACGGCTGAACGTTGCTCATCCGTCGAGTCGAGGATACGCGACCAGCGTGAGGAAATCGGCGAGGTCGTCGGCCAGCACCAGCTCGTCGAGCAGGTCGGCCGCGTCACCGAGGTGCCGCAGCGCTCGCCCACCGAGCGACGCCAGCTCCTCGTCGCGGATCGCCCGATACCGCTCCGCGGTGAGCGGCTGCCCATCGTCCAGCACGGTGGACGTCGTCCGCCACTGCCAGAGCTGCGAGCGGCTGATCTCCGCGGTCGCCGCGTCCTCCATCAGGTTGTTGATCGCCGCGGCACCGTTGCCGCCCAGCCAGGCGTCGAGGTACTGGAGCGCGATCGTCACGTTGGCGCGCACGCCAACCTCGGTCACCCGGCCGCCTGCGACCCGCAGGTCGACGAGCTGCTCGGGCCCCACCTCGACCTCATCGCGCAGGCGGTCCTTCTGGTGCGGCCGGTCGCCCAGCACGCCGTCGAAGATCTCGGTCGCGAGCGGGACCAGGTCGGGGTGCGCGACCCACGTGCCGTCGAAGCCGTCCGACGACTCGCGCTCCTTGTCGTCCCGAACACGGGTCATCGCCGCGTCGTTGACGGCAACGTCCCGGCGCGACGGGATGAACGCGGCCATCCCCCCGATCGCGTGGGCGCCCCGCCGGTGGCACGTCCGGACGAGCAGGTCCGTGTAGGCGCGCATGAACGGGACGGTCATCGTCAGCTGCGCCCGATCCGGGAGCACGAGGTCCGACCGGCCGCGGAACCGCTTGATGCAGCTGAACAGGTAGTCCCAGCGGCCCGCGTTGAGCCCCGCCGCATGCTCGCGGAGCTCCCACAGGATCTCGTCCATCTCGAAGGCCGCGGTGATCGTCTCGATCAGGACGGTGGCCCGGATGGACCCGCGCGGGATCCCGAGGCGCTCCTGCGACGCAACGAACACGTCGTTCCACAGCCGCGCCTCGAAACGGGACTCCAGCTTCGGCAGGTAGAAATAGGGCGCGGATCCCCGGTCGAGCCGCTCCCGCCCGTTGTGGAAGACGTACAGCCCGAAGTCGAACAGGCTCGCGCTGATCGGTTCACCGTCGACCTCGACATGCGCCTCCGGCAGGTGCCAGCCGCGGGGCCGCACGACCAGCGTCGCAAGCCGGTCGTTCAGCGCGTAGGACTTCTCGCCGCTCTCGAACGTGAGCTCGTGACGGACGGCGCCGCGGAGCGCAGCCTGGGCACCCACGACGTTGGTCCATGTCGGCGACAACGCGTCCTCGAGGTCGGCCATGAAGACGCGGGCGCCCGAATTGAGGGCGTTGATCATCATCTTGGGCTCTGCCGGGCCGGTGATCTCGACACGACGGTCGTCGAGGCCCGCGGGTGCAGGGGCGACCCGCCACTTCGCCGCCCGGATCTCCTCGGTCTCGGCCGGGAAGGTCGGCATGCGGCCCGCGTCGAGCTCTGCCTGCACGTCACGTCGAGCCGCGAGCAGCTCGAGCCGGCGCGGATTGAACGCTCGATGCAGGTCGGCGACGAACTCGAGGGCATCCTCGCTCAGGACGACCTCCGAACCGGCGACCGCCGGCCCCAGGACCACGACGCCCGAGGGACTCATGGGTGGATCTCCCTGCGCGCGAGCCGAGGGTGGCGCGCTGGCGGGGCCACCCAACGAGCGACACCTGCGGACCGGGCCGGGTTGGTCCCGTCAGAGGTCGAGTGGCGCGCGAGCGGCACCATCGAGCGGCCGGCGGGCGCTCGGACGAGTAGTGTGCGCCAGGCCGCCCTCGGATGGCATCGCGTGCGCGCCACGAAGGATGTGGATTGCACGCGCATCACCAACCCCCCGCGTCGCGGATCATGCGATGGAGGATGCGGCCGGCCACGGTCCGGCGATAGTCGGCGGTCGAGCGCACGTCGTCGATCGGCTCGATCTCGGCGGCCAGCGTCTCGGCCGCGCGGTCGGCGGTCTCGGGCGTCGGACGCGCCCGTTCGAGCACGCGCTCCGTGGCGGGGGCGCGGATCGGCGTCGCCGCCACGGACCCGAGCGCAACACGGACGTCCGACCAGCGACCGTCCCCGCCAGCCTCGCGCCATGCGACCGCCATCACCACCTTGCTGATCGCCTGGGCGCGGCGGGTGCCCACCTTCCGGAAGCGGACCGCGCGGCCGCCGACGAGCGGGATGCGGATGCGCAGCACGAGCTCGTCGGGGGCGAGGGGGGTCCGGCGGTAGGCGACCCAGAACTCTCCGGCGGGGATCGACCGCTCGCCGCGCGTGCCGCCCACTACGATCTGCGCGTCGGTCGCGAGGAGCACCGGCAGCGTGTCCCCGGCGGGAGACGCGTTGGCGATGTTGCCGCCGAGCGTGCCGCGGTTCTGGATCTGCGCGGCGCCGATCGTCGCCGCCGCATCGACCAGCGCCGGTACGTGCTCGCGGCACAGGACCGAGCGCCGGATCTGCGTGTAGGTCGTGAGCGCACCCAGGGTCAGGACTCCGCCATCCAAGCCGATCCCGCGCAGCTCGTCCAGGCGCCACAGGTCGACCACCCGGTCCGGCGGTGGCGCGAGCTCCCCGGCGATCTGGACCATGAGATCGGTGCCGCCCGCCACCGGGCGGTGCGGCGCCGAGGAGATCAGCGCGAACGCCTCCCCGAGCGATCGCGGCACCTCGACCGGCGGCTCGACCGGCATCAGGCGGCGGGTCCCGCGGCCAGCGCGATCGCCTCGATGATCTTCGTGTACCCGGTGCAGCGGCAGAGGTTGCCGGCGATCGCCTCGCGGATCGCATCCTGGTCGGGGCCGCCGCCGGCGTCAATATACGAGCGCGCGGCCATGAGCATCCCCGGCGTGCAGATCCCGCATTGGGCGCCGCCCGTCTCGAGGAATGCCCGCTGGAGCTCGTCGAGCTTCAGTTCCTGCCCGCCCGACGGCCGGCCGGCCAGGCCCTCGACGGTCCGCACGGTCGAGCCGTCGGCCTGGCTGATCGGGACGAGGCAGGCATCGACGACCTGCCCGTCGAGGATGACCGTGCAGGCGCCGCACTCTCCCTCGCCGCAGCCTTCCTTCGTGCCCGTTAGCCCGAGATCCTCGCGCAAGACGTCGAGCAGCCGGCGCATCCCGGGGACGTCGAGCTCCGCCGGTTCGCCGTTGACCAGCATCCGGATGTTCATGCCGGGTCCTCGCTGGCCCGCTCGCCACTGGGCCACTGGGCCTCGCCGTCGTTCCGCGGGCCGCGCAATGGCAGCGGGTCCGTCGGGGCGTCCGGGCGAGGATCCGTGCCGCCGATGATGGGCTCGCGAACCGCCCGTTCGGTGTCCGCCGCGTCCGTCGGCGCCTCGGCGGCGGTGCCCGCGCCTTCGCGTCCCGGTTCGGCCGGCCGCGCCGCGGCCCCCAGCGCGGCGAGGATGCGCTCGGGCGTTGCGGGGAGGTCGTGGATCCAGACGCCCACAGCGTCGTGGATCGCCGCCACTACCGCCGGCGCTCCGACGTCCATCGGCAGCTCGCCGGCGCCCTTGGCCCCGTGCGGCGCGCCACTGAACGGCGCTTCGACGAGGATCGTCGAGATCCGTGGCGCGTCGAGCGCGGTGGGGATGAGGTAGGTGGCCAGCCTGTCGTTGAGATACCGGCCGTCGCGCAGCTTCATCTCCTCGATCGTGGCGTAGCCGATCGCCTGGAGGGTGCCTCCCTCCACCTGCCCCTCCGCGAGCACGGGATGGATGACCGTGCCGATGTCGTCGACGGCGACGACATCGCGGACCAGCACCTCGCCGGTGTCGAGGTCCACGTCGACCCGCGCCGTGCAGGCCGCCCAGCCATAGGCCGGGTACGCGTCGCCCTGGTAGGTCTCGTCGTCGAAATGGACGCCGGGATACGGCTCGAACCGCTGGTCGACGCGGATGGGGCCGTGCGCTGACGCCCAGCGGGCGTACGTGTCGGCGAAGGTGCCGCCCGTGGCGGCCTCGACCCGCTGGCGCAGCCGCCGGGCGGCCTGGATCAGCAGCCCGCCCACGACCATAGCCGTGCGCGACGCGACGGTCGGACCGCTGTCGGGCACGAAGGCCGTGTCCTGCGGGGCGATCTCGACGGCCTCGTAGGCGACCCCCAGTGCGTCCGCCACGAGCTGCGGGAAGATCGTCTTCGTCCCCTGCCCCATCTCGGTCGACGCCGTCAGGATGCGGATCGCGCCCGCGCTGGTCAGCTCGATCGAGGCGACGCTCGCGAGCTTGACCTCACCCGAACCGGTGAACCCCGCGCCGTGCCACGCGAGCGCGAGCCCGATGCCGCTTGCCCGCCGTTCCCGGTGCGTCGCGAGTGGCGCCGCGGCCAAGGCGCCCGATCCCTGGCGTTCGACCCGCGCCCTGGCCGTTCGATCGCGCTCCCGCTCGAACTCCGACGCCTCGGCGGCGCGCTCGAGGACCTCCTCGCCGGCCACGCTCTCGCGCAGCACCTGCCCGGTGGGGGTCGTGTCGTCGAGGCGGTACACGTTGCGCCGCCGGATCTCGAGCGGGCTCAGGCCCAGTGCCTCCGCGATCCGGTTGAGGTGGGTTTCGGCCGCGAACTGGACCTGCGGCGCGCCGAAGCCGCGGAACGCCCCGTTGGGCGGGGTGTTGGTGCGCGTGGCTCGGGCGCGGATGCGGACGTTCGGGCAGCGGTACGGGCCGCCGGAGTGGAGCGCGCCGCGGCTGAGCACCACCGGCGTCAGCGTGCAGTACGCGCCGCCGTCCATGACCACCTCGATGTCCTGGGCGACGAGTGTCCCATCGCGGCGCACCCCGGTCCGGTGCGTGACGACGGCCGGGTGCCGCTTGGTGGTCGCGACGATGTCCTCGTGCCGGTCGTAGATCATGCGGACCGGCCGGCCGCACTTCCGGGCCAGCAGCGCGGCGTGGATGGCGATGATCGAGGGGTACTCCTCCTTGCCACCGAACCCGCCGCCCGTCTCCGCCTGGACGACCTGCGCCTGCGTGTCCGACAGCCGCATCGCCCGCTTGAGCGCCTTGTGCACGTAGTACGGGCACTGCAGGCTGCCGTGGACGGCCACCCCGCCGTCGTCCCGGGGGACCGCGATCATCGCGTTGTTCTCGATGTACAGCTGCTCCTGGTGGCCGACGCGATACGTCCCCTCGAGCACGAGGTCGGCCGCCGCGAACCCCGCGTCGAGGTCGCCCGTCGCGATCTCGTAATGGGCGAACACGTGATCCGAGTCGAGCGGGTCGAGGACCGGTGGCAGCGGCTCCGTCCGCACCGTGATCGCGCTCTTGGCGGCCCGCAGCGTGGCCCGGTCCGGCGCCGCCAGGAGCGCGAGCGGCTCCGCGTGATGGCGGATCTCCCCGTCCACCGGGACGAGGACCGGCTGATCGTCGCTGATCAGCGAGACGATGTTGTCGCCGGGGATGTCCTGCGCGGTCGCCACGACGACGTGCGACCAGTCGAACGCCAAGTCGCGCTCGATCGCCACCAGCCGGGCGCGCGCCTCGGTCGAGCGGATCGTCGCGCCGTACCACGCCCCCGGGAACACGAGGTCGTCGGCGTATTTCGCCTCGCCCGTGAGCTTCTGCGGCCCTTCGCGACGCAGGGGTGAACGGATCCTGGCGCGTCCCGGAACGACCTCGCCCGGCGGGACCAGCAGCGCCGCCTCGGTGCTCGTCGGGCGCGCCACCCGGGGCGGCTCGGTCCGGATCGTCATGCGCCCTCGGGTCCCTCCCTTGGCGCGAGAGGGTATCACCGCGGGCGGCTCCGGCCGGCCCCCCGTGACGGTTGGGGCAAGCGCCCGGGTTCGCTCATCGGATACGGTGCGAGCATCTAGACGGAGGGGATCCCGGCATGAACCTTGCACACCCGAACGTCCTGTTCCTGGTCGTGCTGTTCCTCCATATCGGCGGCGCGATCGTCGCGTTCGGGCCGACCTTCGCGTTCCCGTTGATCGGGGCGGCGGGGGCCCGCGAGCCGCAACATGCTGGGTTCGCGGTGCGGATCACGGCTTCGATATCGAAGGGCCTGGTCCTGCCCGTCGCACTGTGGGTGGGTGCGACGGGCGTCCTCCTGATCGTCGTGTCGGGGCGCAGCGTGGGCGAGCTCTGGCTGGGCCTCGCGATCGCCCTCTATGTGCTCGCGGTGGGCTTCTCGCTGTTCGTGGCGGCTCCGAACACGGCTCGGCTCGTCGAGGCCGTGAGCGCGGCGCCCCCGACGCCGGCACCGGGCGCCGCCGTCCCCGCCGGCCCGCCGCCATATGTGGCCGCACTGGTCGCGAAGGCACAGCGCAACGGCTCCCTGATGGGCGTGCTGCTGATCGCGATCCTGCTGCTGATGGTGTTCAAGCCCAACCTGTAGGCGCGCCGCGACCGCCCCGGGCGCGATCAGAGCGCCGTCCGGCCGCTCCGGAGCGCGGCCAGAAACTCGGCGAAGCCCCAGCGCGGCCGCCAACCGAGCATCGCGGCCGCCCGCGAGATGTCGTACCACTCGTTCACGGGGCCCCATGGCGCCGCGCCCGCTCGCTCCAGGAGCGCCGGGCCGTCCGGCCAGTGGCGGGCGATGACGGCGAGCGGATCCGACCTGAGGTCCCGGCCGTCGGCGTCCCAGGGCAGCGCCGACTCGATATTGAACGCGCCCAGGTGCGTCTCCCGAGGCCCGTCGAGCAGCACCTGGAGCGCTCGGACGTTCGCCTCGGCCGCGTCGCGCTCGTCGACGCCGCCGTACAGGAAGCGGATCCCCGCGTGGAGGAACGGCTCCGGGACGAACATCCCGTAGCGCAGGGAGGCGCCGGCCACGCCGCGCCGGGCGAAGTAGCGCGACAGCTCCTCGGCCACGACCTTGGATGCCCCGTACACGTCGCCCGGCAGCAGCGGCAGGTCCTCGTGGATCCGGACGGCCGGGCCATCCTCGGCCGGCCGACGGGACTCGCCGTACACCCCCATCGTGGAGCTCAGGACCACGGCCCCGACGCCTTCTTCCAGCGCGGCCCGCAGGACGTTGAAGGTCGCGCTGGCGTTGAGGTCCCAGAAGTCGCCAGGTGGATGATCCTGAAGGTGGATTCCATGCCAGGCTGCCGCGTGGAGCACGCCCCCGACGCCGTGCATGGCCGCGCCGACGGCCGCGCGGTCCCGGATGTCGAGCTCGATGACCTCTGCGCCGGAGGTCAGGCCGTCGACCGGGCGGACATCGCCGGCGCGCACCTCGAACCCGGCCGCGATCAGGGCCGGCACGACGGCCCGCCCGAGCGTGCCCGCGGCCCCGGTGACGAGGATCAGCCCAGGCATGGAACCTCCGGTCAGCCCTTCAGCCCCACCGATGCGATGCCGCCGATGAGCCGCTTCTGGGCGAGGAAGTAGACGACGAGGGGCGGGAGCATCGCCATCAGGTTGGCGGCCATCAACAGGTTCCACTCGGTGCCCACCCGAGAGTAGTTGGTGGCGAGCGCCACCGCGAGCGGAAACTCCTTCGTCTCGTCGAGATAGATCAGCGGCCCGAAGAAGTCGTTCCAGGTTCCCAGGAACGTGAAGACCGCGACCACCGTCAGCGCCGGCGCCGTCAACGGCAGGATGATCCGGCGGTAGATCGCCCAGTGGCCGGCGCCGTCGATCCGCGCCGCCTCGTCGAGCTCCTTCGGGATGGTCCGCATGTACTGGCGGAGCAGGAAGATGAAGAAGGCGTTGCCCACGAACGACGGCACCGTCAGCGGCAGGTAGGTGCCGTACCAGCCGAAGTTGTAGAAGAGCAGGAACTGCGGGATGAGCAGCACGGGGCCGGGCAGGAGCAGCGTGCCGAGGAGAATGGCGAACAGGACGTTCCGGCCCCGGAATCGCAACCGCGCGAACGGGTAGGCGATCAGCGAGTTCGAGAGCACCGCCCCGAACACGTTGACCGTGACGAGGATCATCGTGTTCATGGTGTGCTGCAGGTACGGCTTGTCGGGGTCGAACAGGGCGTCCGTGAACGTCTGCCACCGGAAGTGCTCGGTGGGCAGCCACTCGACGGGGATCGTGAACACCGGCGCTGTGTCCGGCTTGAGGGCGGCGGTCAGCATCCATGCGATCGGCAGCAGGATGAACGCGGACAGCACGACGAGGAGCCCGTAGACGACCGCCGCGTGCAGCAGGCGCGCGGTCGGCGGGACGCGCCTGCGCCCGGGACTGAAGAGGCTACCTGCCATCGGTCACTCCGTCTCGTAGAAGACGAAGCGACGCTCCAGGCGGAACGTCAGGTAGACCAGGACCACCCCGACGATCGTGAGGATCCACGCGAGCGCCGCCGCATAGCCCAGCTCGCCGCGGACGAAGCCCATCCGGTACAGGTAGAGCATATAGAAGAGCAGCGAGTCGCCCGGCCCGCCGCCGCCCGCCCGGCCGGCCAGCACGATCAAGGGCCCGATGATCAGGAGCGCATCGATCACGGCGCTGATCAACAGGAAGAAGAGCGTCGGCGAGAGCATCGGCAGGGTGATGTGGCGGAAACGGGCGACCGGTCCCGCGCCGTCGAGCTGGGCCGCCTCGTACAGGTGCGGCGGGATGTTCTGGAGGCCGGCGAGGAAGATCACCGCGCCGCCGCCAACGCCCCACAGGCCCATGATCGCGACCGCCGGAAGCGCCCACGCCTCCTCCTGGAACCACTGCGGCGGGTCGCTGATGCCGAGGTCCCGCAGGATCGTGTTTACGGCCCCCACCTCGCCGTTGAGCAGGACGGCCCACAGAATCGTGACCGCGACGCCGGACAGCACGGCCGGGATGTAGAGCAGGGTCCGGAAGATGTTCATGCCGGGCAACCGCTGGTTTAGCAGCAGGGCGAGCCCCAGCCCGGCCGCCATGAACAGCGGCGTCGTGAATACGATCCAGCGGATCGTCACCCCCAGCGAGTGGCTGAACGACGGGTCGGCGGTGAAGATCCGCTCGTAGTTGGCGGTCCCGATGAATTCGCCCGCCTTCAGGAGCCGCTCGTCGGTCAGGCTGATCCATACGGACCAGGCGAGCGGGACGGCCAGGAAGAAGACGAGCCCCGCCAGCCAGGGCAGCAGGAAGAGGTACGCGGCTCGCTCCTCGCGTCGTGCCTCACCGCTGCGCGGGATGCCGGGTCCGCGTCGCCGGCCCAGGCGAAGCTCCGGGAGCCGAACGGCCATCCGGGCGAGCCCTCCCCTACGTGCCCAGCGACTCCCAGCGTCGCCATGCCTCGTCGAGCTCGACCTGGCTCTTCGCCGCCATCTGGTCGAGGATCGCCTGGGCATCCGTGCGGCCCTCGATGGTCAGCAGCCGCATGACCTCGGCCGGGTCCCAGGCGTCGACGCCCGGCGGGATGAAGCTGGGCGGCGGCGCGAGCCCCAGCACCTCGAGATACTGCTGCTTGATCGGGTCGTCCTTGCCGTACCCAGCCTCGGTCGCGACCCGCGCGGAGAGCGGCGGATCGGGCGTGACGGTGGGCCGGATGCGCTGCGCCTCGGTGGCGATGAAGTGGATGAACGCAAGACCACCGGCCGGGTTCTTCGCCTGGCGGAACGTGCCCCACGCGGCTGTGAAGACGTCGACGTAGTCGGGCTGCCCCTCGATGACGTAGAAGGGCGCCATCCCGAAGTCGATCCCGTTCTCCTGGTACTTCTCGACCTCGGTGAAGTCGGTCCAGGTGAGCGCGATCTGGCCCTCGGCGAACAGGTCGGACTCGCCGATCGTGTCGAGCAGGCCCGAGCCGGGCGCGTAGCCGTCGTTGATGAGCGCCGCGCCGATCTCGAATGCCTCGACGACCGCGGGCGAGTTCATGTACCCCACCGCCTTGCGACCGCCCTCCCCGAAGACCGGCGAGAACAGGAACCCGAAGTCAGGGACGGTGCAGCCGTACACGGCCCTGGCGGGGTCGGCATCCGGGCGGCCGACCGCGCGGCATGTCGCGTCGTACTCCTGGTACGTCAGCGACCGGTCGCTCGGCGGGAGCTCCTGGCCTGCGTCGGCGTACAGCTCCCTGTTGTAGACGAGTACGTTACCGGCCAAGAAGTCGCCGATCGCATAGATGCCCTTTGATGGATCGTTCTCGATCATGCCTCGGGCCAGTCCGCCCGGGTTGAAGTCGGCCGGGTCCACGCCCCACGCCGCGAGGTGCGGACGAAGATCCACCCATCGGCCCGCCTTCATCGTGGCCGCGATGTCCGGCTCCAGCAGGGCGACGTCGGGCGGGTTGCCGGCCTGCAGCGCAGTCGTCATCCGTGGCGGGTAGCCCTCCTCCGGGACCACGACGATCTCGACGTCGGCGCCCGGATTCGCGGCCTCGAACGCCTTCTCGTAGGCCTTGAGCGGCACCTCCTCGTCGCCCTGGGCGATCGTCCACACGGTGATCGTCCCCGTCACCGGGGCGGGCGTTCCCGAAGCGACCGGGCCGCTCGACGATGGTCCGGGGGTGACGGTTCCGGGCCGGCTCCCGCAGCCCGCCAGCAGCGCCAGGACCAGCAGGCCGGCGACACAGCGCCGGGCGGCCAGGACATCGACCATCTCACGCTCCCTGTGTTGACGGACAGCGCTGTGCACGCCCGGCAGGATACTTGGGCCGGCCGAGTCAGGCCACCGCGTCCCGGGGCGAGCCGTCAGTCGCGTCCGCGGCGGAGGGCCCGGCCGGGCGTCGCGCCGGTGTGGAGGCCATTCGCGACGACCGGTGTGCCGCCCACGAGCACGTACTCGATCCCGTCCGGGTAGCGGCGCGGTTCGTCGATCGTGGCGTTCGATCGGACGGTCCCCGGGTCGAACACCACGATGTCGGCGATCGCACCGTCGCGCAACACCCCGCGGTCGCGCAGCCCCAGACGCGCGGCCGGCGCCGAGGTCATCCGGCGGATCGCCTCCTCGAGCCCGAGGATGCCTTCGTCGCGCACGAACTGGCCGAGGATCCGCGGAAAGCTCCCGTATGTCCTGGGGCTCGGCTTGTCGCCGACGAACGTGGAATCGGTCCCGACCATCCCGATGGGATGGCGCAGGAAGCGCCGGATGCCGTCGGTGTGGGGGCCCGGCGTCACCTCGTTCGGCCGCAGGTCCTCCTCGAGCAGCAGGTCGCACAACGCATCCACCGGCTCGGTTCCGTGGTCGTCGATCAGCTCGCCCAGCGTGCGGCCCTCCCAGCGCCGGTTGTGCGGCCGCGCCAGGTACCCGATCCGGACGTCGCGCAGGCCGCCGGCCCCTGCGAACAGCGTGCCGCGCTCGATCAGCTCCGCGCGGATCCGGTCGCGGACGGCGCGATCGGCCAGGCGCTCCCTTATCCGCCTCGGACCACCTTCCTGCACCCAGGCTGGGACGAGGATGAGGAGACGGGTGCTCGCCCACTCGGCGGGATACGAGTCGAAGGTCACGTCGAGGCCCTCGGCTCGGGCGTCATCGACGAGCTGCAGCATCTCCTCCGGGGAGCCCGGGAACGTCTGGCGGTGGTAAAAGTGGGTGATATGCGCCGGCGCCTCGGCGCGCCGCCCGATGTCGATCGCCTCGCGGAACGGATCGAGGAATCGGTCGCCCAGCGCATAGCGCACGTGGGTGTGGTAGATGCCCCCGCGCCTGCCCGCCTCGCGGGCGAGATCGGCCAGCTCCCCGGTCGTCGCGAAGCTGCCCGGCGGGTAGTCCAGACCGCTGCTCAGCCCGAACGCGCCCTCCTCCATCCCCTCTCGGAGCATCGCCTGCATGCGACCCGTGGTGGTCGTGGTGGTCTCGACGTCGTCCCAGCCAAGCGCCCCGATCCGGAGCGCCGAGTTGCCGATGAGGAAGGCGACGTTGAGGCCGATGCGCCCATCGAACCTGCCGAGGTAGCTCTCGACCGTGTCCCAGTCGTACTCGATGTCCGGGTGGCCATCGAGGCCGGCATTGAGCTCCACGAAGTCCAGCAGGTCCTGGCGTTCCGCGAACGGCGCATACGCGTTGCCGTCCACACCGATCACTTCGGTCGTGATGCCCTGCCGCACCTTGGGCTCGTGGAGCGGCTCGGCCAGGAGCCAGAGGCCCGAATGGCTGTGGAGGTCGATGAAGCCCGGCGCCACGACCTTGCCGGTCGCGTCGATGGTGCGAGCCGCGTGCTGCGGGTTTGCGCCTGGGCCCAGGAGGCGCATCCGATCGCCCTCGATCGCGAGAGTTCCGGGCCTTCCGGGCGCCCCGGTGCCGTCTACGAGGGTGCCGCCGCTGATCAGCAGGCCAGCGGTCACAGGCAGGACCGCTGCTGGGACCCCCGGTGTTCCAGGTGACCGCCAGACCGGCCGTCCTCGGTCGCATGCCGATCGTGGCGGCGCTCAGGAACGGTCGCGAGCCGCCCGGCAGCGGGATCGTCGTGCTTTGATCGGCAGCTCATCCCGACCACGACTGGAGCTCCACGATATTGCCCTCGGGGTCCGTGACATAGGTCCAGGTGACATAGCGGCCGTCCGACGTCCCGGTCGTGACGATCTCGCCGACGGTGCTACCGCCCTCGCGCAGGATCACGTCGCGGGCGGCCGCGACATCGGCCACGGCGAACGCGATGTGCGCGAAGCCCGGGCGGTTGGCGGCCGCCGGCAGCGCCCAGAGGGAGGGCTCGTACTCGTAGATCTCGAGGGTCGGTCCCTCGGGCCCGAGACCCGGGAGACGCAGGTGCACGCCGCGCAGCGCGGCCCCGGCGACGCCGGTGCACGCCGCGAGCAACGGGCCCTGGTAGTCGCGCTCCGGCGGCACCGGGACGCAGCCGAGGACGCGCTGGTAGAACGCGGAGAGCATTCGCCAGTCGCGCGCCACGAGGTTGACATGGCCAAAGCGTGCCTCGATCACGCGGTCGCCTCCAGCAGTCGACCGCGTACCCATGCACCACGGACCATGTCCGGATGGGTCCGGAAGATCAGGCGGCTCACGAGGTCCGCGGGATCGTCGGATCCGAGCCCGGGCACGGGCGCCGTCAGCTCCGCATCGACGGCGATGAGATCCGCCTCCTTGCCTGCCTCGAGCGATCCGATGGCCCCGTCGAGCCCGAGCGCGCGAGCACCCTCCAGCGTGCCCATTCTCAGCCAATCGAGGGGCCCGAGGGTGGCCCCAGCAGCGGCCGAGCCGGCGACCGGCGCGGCCGCCGGGCCCGTCGCGCGGAGCGCGCTCTGGCTGTAGAACCCCAGCCGCATCGCCGAGAAGATCGACAGGTCTGGGCCTGCCGCGACGTCCGTGCCCAGGCCCACGCACAGGCCCGCCTCGAGATAACGCGCCAGGGGCATCACGCCCGATGCGAGGAACAGGTTCGATGCCGGGCAGTGGGCCACCCGCGTGTCGGTCTCGACCAGGCGGGCGAGCTCGCGATCCGACAGGTGGACCGCATGCGCCAGCACCGTCCGGGGCCCCAGCCCGCCTGCCCGGTCGTAGACGTCGACATAGTCGAGGGCCTCCGGGAACAGGCGCGCGACCTGGGCGATCTCCGCCCGATCCTCGGACAGGTGTGTCTGCCAGAGCGCGCCGGCCGCACGGGCGGCCGCCGCGGACTCGCGGAGCATCTCCTCCGAGCACGAGACCGCGAACCTCGGGGTGAACGCGTAGCCCAGGCGGCCGTCGTCGGCGCCGCTCCACCGCTCGCACAGCTCGACCGATTCGCGGAGCGACCGTTCGATGATCGTGGCCTGGTCGATCGTCTCGTCATACGTGACCCGGTCCATCATCACCTTGCCGATTATCGCCCGGATCCCGTGCGCCTCGGCAGCGCGGAACGCGGCATCGAGCGAGGTTGCGTACACCGTCCCGTACAGGAGCGCGGTGGTCGTGCCCGCGGCCGCGAAGGCGCGGAACGCCGCCGGCGCAAGCTGCTCAGCGACCGCGCGGTCCTCCCACGCACGCTCGAGCGGGAAGATGTACTGCTCGAGCCATGTGAGCAATTCCAGCCCGGCCCCAAG
>Ga0136621_1000081_pt1 | contig 31822 bp, 32 predicted proteins | sample AntDryUQ445A2306_FD_104673 | JGI IMG/M metagenome (GOLD analysis project Ga0136621, IMG submission 104673) | Polar desert sand microbial communities from Dry Valleys, Antarctica - metaG UQ445A (23.06) | ecosystem: Environmental > Terrestrial > Soil > Desert | place: Antarctica: Dry Valley...
AAAGCCGGTCGCCGGCCGCGCCCTGCCGAAGACGCGGCCGATATCGTCGTACCGGCCACCCTTCGCGAGGGCCTGGCCCTGACCCGGGACATAGGCCGCGAACATCACGCCGGTATGGTAGTGATAACCGCGCAATTCCGCGAGGTCGAAATGCAGCTCGACGGCGGGCGCGCGCGCTGCGAGGAGACGCGCGATTTCCCGCAAATCGGCAAGCGCCTCGATGACGCTCTGGCTGGCGCCGGCGAAGATCTCTTGGGCTTGCGCTAAGATCGATTCCCCGCCGTTAAGCGCGGGGAGCGCGCGCATCAACCCGGCGGCCCGCGGGGCGATGCTCCAATCGTTTAAATAACGGTTGATCTCCGGACAAGCCTTGCGCTGTAAGGCATCAAATAAGGTGCTTTCCTGATCGCGATCCAGCGCGGCCTGCCGCGAGAGACCGCGAAAAATGGCCATGTGGCCAAGATCCAAGAGCACCGAATCGAAGCCTGCCGCTGCCAGGGTGTCGAGCATGAGGCACATCACCTCGACATCGCTTTCTAAACCGCGATGCCCGTAGAGCTCCGCTCCTATCTGAAAGGGATTACGTGATCCCGCGAAGGCATTCGGTAAGGTATGCAGCACGGGTCCGAGATAGCACAAGCGCGTGGGCGCATCGCGTCGCAAGCGATGGGCGTCGATACGCGCGACCTGCGGGGTCATGTCGGCCCGCACGCCCATGAGCCGGCCGGTCAGTTGATCGGTAAGCTTAAAGGTCTGGAGATCCAGATCATGCCCCGCCCCTGTCAACAGGGATTCCAAATATTCGATGAGCGGGGGAACGACCAAGTCGTAACCCCAGCCATGGAAGAGATCGAGGATCGTGCGGCGTAACGCCTCGAGGCGCTCGGCTTGGGGCGGTAATACCTCATCTACGCCCTCGGGCAGGAGCCAGCGGTCCTCTAGAACCATGGGCTCAATGAAACCCGACAAGGAGCAAGACGCCGAGCAGCATGCAGGTCAGCCCCGCGAAGCGTAGCGTCGCATCGTCTAAGCGAGCCGCTTGCGACATGAAGCGCCGAACGGCGTCGGGGTTCAAGAAAGGGGCGATGCCTTCGAGCACCAGCATCAGCCCAAAGGCAACCGCGAAATCTTGCCACATCACAGCGTTAACCGTGCCTTAGCTCGCGGGACGGTCCGGTGCCGATGAGCGAGCGGGCGGGTAAGGGGCCGGCGAAAGCGGCGCTTATCGGTTTGCCGGGGTCTTAAAATAGTTGAAGAAATCCGACGTCGGATCGAGCAATAAAATATCCTGATTCTTGCCGAAGCTTTTCTTGTAAGCGTTGAGACTGCGGTAAAAGGAATAGAACTCTTCATTGCGTCCATAGCCGCCGGCGTAAGTCTCGGCGGATATGGCGTCGCCCTCGCCGCGGGTCTGTTCCGCGGTCCGGTACGCTTCCGCCAAGATCACCGTGCGATCACGGTCCGCGGCGGCGCGAATGCGCTCCGCCGCCTCGGCCCCTTCGGAGCGAAGCTGGCGCGCGACCCGTTCGCGCTCGGCGCGCATGCGGTCATACACCGCGCTGCTCACTTCCTCGGGAAGGTTGATGCGCTTCGTGCGCACATCCACCACCCTCACGCCGAGCCCATACCCTTTCTCGCGCACGGCTGCGGTAACGATGTCGGTGACGTCGCCGCGATGACCGGCCACGACTTCTTGCACGGTGCGCTTACCGAACTCCCCGCGCAGACTATCGTTAATTTGCTGAAACAAGAGCTCGCGAGCAATGGTCTCATCACCCCGGGTGCGTTTATAGAAGGTTTCCACGTCTTCGATCTTCCACTTAACGAACGAATCGACGATGACGTCTTTTTTCTCCTTGGTGAGGAATCGTCCCGGCTCCGATTCGAGATACATCAAACGCTTCGGGAATTTAAGCACCGTATTCACGACCGGGATCATGAAATGCAATCCGGGCTCGTAATCCGAACGCTGTATTTCCTGGAACCTGAAAAGAATCGCATACTCCCGCTGGTCCACGGTGAAAAGCGAGGACCAACCGATAATCGCGATCAGCACCAGCGGTACTATAATCTTAGCGCCAAGCATTAACGTGTCCTGCGGATCCGCCGCTCATCCCGTTCCGGCAGATCCCGTTCGGAGACCAAAGGCTCGGGCTCCGGGAGCGCGTTCGATTCCGTCACAACGGCAGGAGGATTTACATTCGCTCGATGCTCGAATAGTTTATCGAGCGGTAAATAGACGAGGTTATTACCGCCTTCGGTATCCATTAACACCTTCGGCGCGTTCGAGAGCACCGATTCCATGGCCTCGAGATATAAGCGCTCTCGGGTGATCTGGGGCGCTTTTTCGTATTCCACCAAGAGCTGTACGAAGCGGCTGGCGTCGCCTTCTGCCTCGGCGGTCACCCTCGACTTATAGGCGTGCGAATCGGCCAGCACGCGGGCTGCGCTGCCGCGCGCCTTGGGGATAATGTCATTACGATAGGTCTCGGCTTCGTTGATCTGACGTTGTTCATCCTCGCGTGCTTTGATAGCGTCGTCAAAGGCGCTCTTGACCTCCTCGGGGGGTTTCGCCGCTTGCATGTTGACGCTGGTGACTATCATCCCCGCCTGATAAGTATCCAGTAGCTTTTGGATCCCGACTTGTATTTGGTTTGCTATCTCGCCGCGTCCCGCAGTGAGCACAAAGTCCATGTCATTTTTACCGATAACCGCGCGTATCGTGCTCTCCGTCGCCTGCTCGACCGTGCGATCGGGACCGATGACGTTAAAAGAGTAATCCTCTACGTCCTTCACGCGGTAAAAAACCGTAAACTCGACATCGATAATATTTTCATCTTTGGTGAGAATCGACGCGTGGTGAGCTATCGAACGGGTCTGCTCGACATTGACGAGCTCGACGCGCTCGATGGGTCTCGGCCAGCGGACATTCAAGCCCGGAGCCAGGCTCGCGACATAAGCGCCAAAGCGAAACACGATGCCTTGTTCCTGCGCCTGGACTACATACATCATGTTCCAAGCCATGACGATCACAAGGATAAGCGTAATGCCGGCCCAAGTGCCCCGACCCGGCGCGCCCCCGGCCGGACCGCCCCCGCCCCCGGTGCCGCCACCGAATAGCCCTTTGAGCTTTGCTTGCAGCTTACGGATCACCTCGTCGAGATCGGGCGGCCCGCCCTCGCGTCTGCGATTACCCCACGGGTCGCGGTCCTTACCGCCCCCCGGCTCATTCCAGGCCATCGTTAGTCACTCCGCGCGCTCATGTGGGTGGGTATCATACGGGCGTCGGCATGCCGCCGCAAGTTATCGGCGCCGGCTCACCATCCTCGCAACAGAGGGTTTCAAAGCGGCGCCGGCTCATTGCGATGTCAAGCAACCATCCCTCCTCGCGTGCGTGGCGTTCGCCGCGGACAACGCCTTCGGCGTAGAGCCGCGCGCGCAGTCTTGCCGCCGCAACCGGCAGTTGCAGCCATCCGCACAAACAGTCCCCGGCTAAGTGCTCGCCGATGGCTTGCTTGAGGGTATGCAGACCTTCCCCGGTGACGGCGGAGATCCACACACGCCGCATCGATCCATCGCCTTCGCGTCGAAGCGCGGCAGCGCCGCTCTCGCCCTGGCAGCGATCAATCTTGTTAAATGCCTCGATCTGGGGCACGGTGTCCGCATGGAGATCGCGTATGATCCTCGCCACCTGCAGCCTCTGCTCATCTCTGAGCACGGTAGGTAGACTGGCATCGATCACATGGATGAGCAAGTCCGCGTGCCGCAGCTCTTCCAAGGTGGCGCGAAACGCCGCCACCAGTTCATGCGGGAGGTCTTTGATGAAACCGACGCTGTCCCCGAGAACCACCGTGCCGGCTAAGGGCGCCTCTAAGCGCCGCAAGGTCGGATCCAAGGTCGCGAACAGGATATCCGCGGCGTAAACCGAAGCACCGGTCAGGCGGTTAAATAAAGTAGATTTACCGGCATTGGTGTATCCGACCAAGAGTACGGTCGGCACGGCGGCCTTGCGGCGCGCCCGGCCTTGCAACTCGCGTTGATGGCGTATTTCCTCAAGCTGGCGGGTAAGCCGCTTAATGCGCTGCCGCACCCAGCGCCGATCGGATTCTAATTGGGTTTCGCCGGGTCCGCGCAGCCCGATACCGCCGCGCTGGCGTTCCAAGTGACTCCATCCCCGGACCAGGCGTGTCGAGAGGTGCTGAAGTTGCGCCAGTTCAACTTGAAGCTTGCCCTCAAAGGTTCGCGCGCGCTGGGCGAAGATATCGAGGATGAGATCGGTACGATCGACGACCCGGCAACCCAAGAGGCGTTCGAGATTACGCTCCTGGGCGGCGCTGACAGCGCGGTTTACGATCACGACCTCCGCGCAGCTTTCCGCGACCAGGGCGCGCACCTCCTCGGCCTTACCGGCACCGAGAAGATATTTCGCATTGGGGGCGTCCCGCGCCACCAAGACGACGCCCGCGCACGCAGCCCCCGCGGAGGTAACAAGATCTCTAAATTCGTTTAGCGTCTCGTCCTCTCGGTGGGTTCCGTAGTGGACCAGGAGCGCACGCTCGCCTTTACCGGGGCGTTCGAACAACGGGATTAGTACAAACCTGTAAGGGACTGGTTATTCTTCCGGAGACTCTTCGTCCTCGCGCGGCAACCGCACCGGTTTCGACGGTACGATCGTGGAGATAGCGTGTTTATATACCATCTGACTGACGGAATTTTTCAGCAATACGACAAACTGGTCGAACGACTCGATCTGCCCCTGGAGCTTGATACCATTGACAAGATAGATGGACACAGGAACATGTTCTTTACGCAACGTATTGAGGAACGGCTCTTGTAATGACTGGCTTTTACTCATTATTTTACCCCTCCTGCTTCGATTTATTCGTATTCTTTCCCGCAAGTAAAGCGCCGTACAACCTCGCTTCTTCCCACTGCGCCGCTCGCGCGCAGGATTCTCCGAAGATGTAGTCTACATGATTACGCAAGCAACGAAAAATTCCGTGCGCTCCTACTTAATGCGCACGCTTAGTTTCCATCGACAGGCTATTGTTAAACTATGTAATGACGGATCGCTTGATTTCCGGTGCTCGCGGCCGGTGTGATCGCTCCCCTTCACGCGCCTAGGGTGAGCACGAGCCCACAACGGCGTGCTGGCCGAGAAAGTTCACGACGTTGTCGCCCAGACGGGGATCATCGCTCGCGAACCAGCGAGCGGATTTTTCCGCGCGTAACCACGTAATTTGGCGTTTTGCGAGCTGCCGCGTCGCGGTGACGGCGCGCTCGATCATCGTCTCATAGTCAAACTGTCCCTCCAGATATTGCCATATCTGGCGGTAGCCCACCGACCGTATCGACGGTAACGCCGCGGTGAGATCCCCCCGCGAAAACAGGCCCTCGACTTCATCTACGAGACCGCGATCCAGCATGTGCTGGAAACGGATCCGCAAACGCCGGTGAAAATCCATCCGATCGCCGGGCGCCACGACCAGTTTGAGCGCCCGGTATGGCAGCGGGTTCCGGGTATTTTTCCGTAGCAGTTCGGTGAGGGTCTTGCCGGACACCTCGCACACTTCCAGAGCCCGTTGAATGCGCTGCGCGTCATGCGGGTGTATGCGCGCGGCGGCGCGCGGGTCGAATTCCGCAAGTTGCTCATGCAAGGCGCCCCAGCCTTGCTTGGACGCCTGCGCGGCGATGCGTGCGCGCACCTCCGTATCGGCGCTTGGGAGCGCCGAGATTCCCTCGTCGAGCGCCCGAAAATAAAGACCGGTTCCTCCGACCAGCAAAGGCACTCGCCCCGCTTTAAGAATCGTGTCCACTTCGCGCAGCGCGTCGTCGCGAAACTCCGCCGCCGAATAGGTTTCCCCGGGGTCACGGATATCGATGAGGCGATGCGGCGCGCGGGCCAGCACTTCCGGGCTGGGCTTTGCGGTTCCGATGTCCATACCGCGGTAGATCATTCCCGAATCGACGCTGATTAACCGGCATGGAAGCGTGGCGGCCAGATCGACGGCCAGCGCAGTCTTTCCGACGCCCGTGGGGCCCATGAGAAAAATAGCGGCCGGCACCGACATCCCGCTTACTCCACCGCATGTTCGTCGGGTTGGCGCAGCCCGCCTGCAATCAAGGATGAAAGTTCCTCACCGGTCAGTTGCCGCCACAGACCTCGCGCCGCGCCGGGGTGTCCCAGGCCCAGACTCTCGATCTCACGAAGCAGGCCGTCCCAGTGGCCGCGGGTTCTCGAAGCGAGCGCCAGGGTTGCGCCGTGCATCGCCAGCGTGTCGCAAAGCGCCCGTTCGTGGGCCGCTTCGGGACCCCCGGGCGTGGCGAGGACCGCGGCGACGTCGCGGATCAATCGCTCGCCGTCGCAGCCGCGTAAAAGCGCGGGGATGCGCCGCACGATGATGGTACGGGGGCCCCCGCGATCAACCTCCAACCCCAAGCGCTCCAGTAAGCGCGTGTGACCGAGGACCCGCTCGGCCTCGGCGGGCGACACGCTCACCGGTTGCGGGATCAGCAAGGGTTGAGAGCAAACCGGGTGGCCCGGGCGCGCCGATCGGATGCGCGAGGCAATCAAGCGCCGCAGCGCGCCCTCGGCATCGACGACCACCAATCCCAGGGCATTTTCCGCAAGCAGATAGCGCTGACGCACGAGTGCAATGGCGCGTCCGAGTGGCGGGCCGAGAAAATCCGGGCCGGCCTCTGGACTTTGGGCCCGTACATAGGTGGGACGCGGCTGGTTAATGCCAGGCGCTAGCACCAGCCTATGCGCCGCGCTGTCACTTAGGCAAGAGCGCTCGCTCGCTGTACCCGTAAGCGCGTGCTTCACCGCGCTATAGACAAAGTCATGGATTAGGCGAGATTCACCGAAACGGACCTCGTACTTGGCGGGATGAACATTGACATCGACCGCGCCCGCTTCCATTTCCAAGAAAACGATAAAGGCCGGCTCCGCGCCGGGCGCTTGCGTGTCTTCATACGCCCGGCGGATGGCATGGTTAACGGTGCGATCACGCAAGATTCGACCGTTTATATAAAGGTATTGAATATCTCCCGCTAGCGGGAGCGCCGCCCAACCCCAGGCGCGGATCCCGTCGCTTGTCAGGTCGAAGAAAGCCGCACGCCCCATAAAATGATGGCCCGCTAATTCTTGCACCCGAGACTCGCTTTGAGGTTCTGTCGAGCGAAGATTGAGCACGGCGCGGCCGTTATTGAGCAAGCGAAAGGCCACGGCGCAGCGGCTTATCGCGATGCGCTTCAGCAACTCCTGTATGTGCAGGAATTCGGTGCGCTCGCGGCGTAGGAATTTTCGCCGCGCGGGGGTGTTGAACATGAGGTCGCGGACGGTAACCGAAGTCCCGGGCGGATGCGCCGTCGGACAAGGATCGGAAGGGCGCGCGGCGCCTTCCAACTCGAGGGCCCAGCCAATGTCCGAACCCGCGGTACGCGAGGCCAGCGTCAGCCTGGAGACGGCCCCGATACTCGGCAAGGCCTCGCCGCGAAATCCGAGGCTGGTAATCGCATAGAGATCTTCCGCACTCTGGAGCTTGCTCGTCGCATGGCGGCGGAGCGCGAGCACGAGATCCTCGGGTGCTATTCCGCAACCGTCGTCGCGCACCCGGATAAGGCGTATTCCGCCGCCCTCGATCTCAACCTCAATGCGCGTCGCCCCGGCGTCGAGGCTATTTTCAATAAGCTCTTTGACCACCGACGCGGGACGCTCAATGATCTCCCCGGCGGCGATCTGATTGATGAGATCATCCGCCAATAAACGAATCCGGCCAGGCGCGATCGGCATAGCCGATAGTATAGGTGAAGCCCTGCCATACGGGGATGCGTGTCGCGTGTACGTGCGCTCGCGTTCGCCGTTTTTGATCCGGCTAACGCAGGGCGCGTGGGGTCGCTGCGCTCGCGTCGCTCAGCGTGTCCTTGTGCATGGCGAGCAGCGTCCCGGGCGGAGCCGCCTCCAGGAAATACGCCCGGATGCCATCCAAGATGGCTGCGGCCAGCGCCCCTTGATGGCGGGGATCCGTGAGTTTGCGTTCTTCGAGCGAATTGGTAATGAAGGCCGTCTCCACCAAGACGGAGGGGATATCGGGCGATTTCAAGACGGCGAAGCCCGCCCGCTGAACGCCCTGATGGTGTATCTTGCCAAGCCGATTCAGGCGTTGTAGAACGTGGCCGCCGACGTTCACGCTGGCGTCGATGGCCGCGGTCTGGGATAGATCGAGCAACACCTTCCGCAAGAGATCGTCTTTGTTGTCGAGACTGACCCCGCCGACCAGATCGGAGGCATTCTCCCGCTCCGCGAGCCAGCGCGCCGCTTCGCTGCTGGCTCCGTGCCTGGAAAGCACGTAGACCGACGAGCCACTGGCCCGCGGATCGCGAAACGCATCGGCGTGGATCGACACGAATAGATCGGCCTTATGCTGGCGCGCGCGCTTGATACGATTCCGAAGGCTTATGAAATAATCCCCATCGCGAATGAGCACCGCGCGCATTCCGCGTTCAGCGTTGATCCGGTGGGCAAGCATGCGGGCAATGGCCAAAACCACCTGCTTTTCGCGCGCACCCCGCTTCCCTATCGCCCCCGGATCTTCGCCCCCGTGACCGGCATCAATGGCGATCACGACGTTCCTTAAGTGCAGCTGTTCGAGAGTCAGTGGAGTCACCTGCGGCGCCACCGCCTCGTGGCCCAAGAGGTCCACGACCAACCGGTGGCCGTAGGGCCGCTGGGGGGCAAGCGCGAATCCCTTAACCTCGGTTCTTTGCTTAAGGTCCAACACCAAGCGCAGTTTCCGTCCGCGCGGGGCGTATCTAATCGATTTCAAGAATCGATCCGCGGGATCCGATGGCGGCGGGGGTTTCACGAAGCGCCCGCCTTCGATGTCTAGCACCACGCGGTGCGGATGGGTCAGCATAAAAAGATGGTAGTTAACCGGAGCGCTTAAATCGAAGACCACCCGCGTATTATCGGGGGCCGCCCACATGCGTATGCCGCTGATACTGGCCGCGTGGCAAGGGACGGCAATGCTTAAGAGAAGGGCAAATAGGCCGCGTGGCATTGGGAGCGATGCCGGGTTTATTGGTAGTTCTTAATTTTGAGGTGTTATAGCAGAAATTTCAAGTATTATTTAGATATGTACACTATTAGTTTGAATTTTAAAATTAATATACTTCGCGGGCGGGGTATGAACCCCGCCCTTGACCAAAGGGGAGAGCTGCGCCTCTCCCCTTTGGAAACCCATCGCTAAGGTACCCGCGGCAAGACCGCGGGGTATGCGTTCAATATACTACCGGTCGGTTTCAGGCAAGCTAACCCTGTGCCCGTCCTCGCTCATCCGATGCAAGACCGCGTTCCCCCATCCGCTGTAAGCCGTGATGGCTATTTCACGCTGGTCGCCGGCGAGAACGATGCGCAAGTGCAGGTCCGGCTGTAATAGTCCCACCGCACCGCGTTCCGGCCATTCGATCAGACACAGCGTCTGGCCGTCGACAAAGTCGCGTATTCCGATAGCCTCGAGCTCGTCCGAACCCGCCAGGCGATAGAGATCGAAATGATGGATCGAGCGCCCGCCAATCGAATACGTCTCCACCAAGGTATAGGTTGGGCTCTTGACCAGGCCGCGATAGCCCAGGGCCTTCAATAGACCACGAACGAAGGTGGTCTTACCGGCCCCGAGATCACCGCTCAGGAACACCGTGCCGGCGCCGCGGCCAATCGCCCGCGCGAAGCGCGCGGCGAGCGCCTCCATCTCCGCTTCGGTGCCAATGCCACAGCGCCAGTTAAGGCTCACCTAGTCGTTCGAGGGCGTGTCTCGCCAGACCGCGCACTCAGAGCTTGTGAAAAAATCGTCGCGAGCGATGGGAGGTCGCGTTTCGCCGGAGCGCAGGAACCGGAGTGTATATTGAAATACATGAGGATTCCGAGCACCGCCGGAACGCGAGATCCCGAGCACAGAAGATTTTTTCACAAGCTCTCCGATAGCGTGGGATTCGCAAGATCTCGGAGATGCGGAAAGAGATCGCTCGCCAGCAACCCGCGCTGGCCCGACGCGGCCGCTCGATCGCCCGCGCGCGCGTGTAAACAGGCGCCGAGGGCGGCCGCATCGAGGGAAGATAAACCCTGCCCCAGCAACCCCGCGATCACCCCGGTGAGCACATCGCCCATCCCCCCGCTTGCCATGCCCGGATTACCGTAAGGGCAGAGGCTGATGTCCCCGTTCGGACCACAGATGAGCGTACCGCATCCTTTGAGGATGGCGACGCCCCCGTAACGGCGCTGCAACTCCGCAACCGCCCGAAAGCGATCGGCTTGAACCTCCGCCACCGTCATCCCCAGCAAACGCGCTGCTTCTCCCGGATGCGGTGTGAGCGTCCAAGTATTCTTGGCGATGGGGTCCAGGGCGATGAGATTCAAGGCATCTGCGTCCGCCACCATAGGCAGCTTGCTCTCGATGACACGGGCGAGGAGATTGACGGCCCACGATGAGCGGCCGAGACCGGGACCCAACGCGATGACCGTGGCTTGATCTAAAAGCCCCTTGATCTGCGCCGGCGTCTCCACCGGGTGGCACATGATCTCCGGGCGCGCCGCGCACAGCGTGGCCGCATGGGCCGCACGCGTGGCCAGGCTGACCAGTCCCGCGCCTACTCGTAACGCCGCTTCGGCCGCCATGCGGGCGGCTCCCGCGTACCCGATCTCTCCGCCGACGACCAGGACGTGGCCGAACCGTCCTTTATGGGCGTCGCGCGGGCGTGGAGGTATGAGGCGTCGCAACGGCCCTAATTCCAAGCGGTGGGCGGAGCACGGCACGCGCTCAAAGACCGCACCCGGCACGCTCAGATCATCGTAATAGATCTCCCCGCAATGCTCCGGACCCGCGTGCGTAAACATACCCTGTTTGAGACCGATGAAGCTGACGGTCGCGTCAGCGCGTACCGCCGCCCCCATCACCGCCCCCGTATCGGCATTGAGTCCGGAAGGGATATCGATCGACAGGCGTGGGCGCGGCGACTGATTGACGGACTCAATGGCTGAGCGAAACTCATCGCGGACCTCGCGATCGAGGCCGGTACCAAGCAGCGCATCCACCAACACCTCATGGCCGCCCAGAGACGAAGCATCAAACGGCTGCGGCGTGACGCCCGCCGCGAGGGCCGTCTCGGCCGCGGCGCGCGCATCGCCTTCGAGTGCCGTGTCGCCAACCTGCCGGATCGCGGCCGTCAAGCCCGCGCGCCGTGCCTCGCGCGCTAACACATAACCGTCTCCGCCGTTATTACCGGGACCACAGAGAACGAGGATCCGGCTGGCTGCGGGCCAGCGGGTACGCAAAACCTCGAAAGCCGCCGCGCCGGCACGGTTCATCAAGGTCAAACCCGCGAGCCCGCCGCTCTCGATTGCCTCGCGATCGAGCGCCCGTACGGACTCGGCGCGGTATAGCGCTAGGGGAAGCGATGAGCGTACGCGCATCGATTAAAGCTTGAACAGATGCTGGCGGTAATATGCCAACTCGTCGATCGAGGCGAGGACATCTTCCAGGGCCCGATGATTGGAGTCTTTATCATAGGGTTTGAGCTCGGGCGCCCAGCGCCGCGCGAGCTCCTTGAGGGTGCTGACATTGAGGTTGCGGTAATGAAAAAAACGCTCGAGCTCCGGCATCAGCCGGTGCAGAAAGCGCCGATCTTGGCACACGCTGTTGCCGCACATGGGCGAGGCCGACGGCGCCACAAACCGCCGCACAAAGTCCAAGCTCATCCGCTCCGCGGCCGCGACCGTCCATGAGCTTTGCCGGACCCGTTCCGATAGGCCCGATTTCGCGTGCTGCTTTTTGTTCCAGTCATCCATGGCGCCGAGCACCTCCGGGGGCTGGTAGATTGAAAGCACGGGACCTTCCCCTAAAATTTGCAACTGGCCATCGGTCACGACCGTCGCGATCTCGATAATGTGATCGGAAAGCGTATCGAGCCCGGTCATTTCCAGGTCGATCCAGATGAGGTTGCCGGTCGCTGGCGCCATGGGTAGGGTGCTCACAGATCGCGGCGGCAGGCGATCGCATGAGACAAGGTGGTGCTATCGACGTATTCCAACTCACCCCCTAACGGGATACCGTGGGCTATGCGGGTCGCGCGCAGCCCGGTCGCGCGCGCGACCTCACCGATATAATGCGCCGTGGCCTCGCCTTCGGCCGTGGCGCCGGTGGCGATGATCACCTCCTTGACCTCGCCGCCGTTCAGCAGGTTCTTTAACTTATCGATCCCGATGGCCTCCGGCCCCACGCCGTCAAGTGGCGATAAGCGGCCTATGAGTACGAAATACTTGCCCTGAAATGCCGCCGCTTGTTCGATCGATTGCACATCGGCGGGATTTTCGACCACGCACAGCACGCTCGGATCACGCCTCTCGCTCGCGCAGATCGCACACAGCGGAATATCACTGAGATTACGGCAGCGCTCACAATGATTGACGCCGGCCATCGCCGCGAGCAGCGCTTCGGCCAGGCGTTGAGCCCCATCGCGGTTGCGCTGCAAAAGGTGAAACGCCATGCGGTGCGCGGATCGTGGACCCACACCGGGAAGACAGCGCAGGGAGTGGATCAGTTCCTCTATGAGCGGACTGTAGCGTTTCAATTTCTAAGTTTGAGCGCGGAAGTCCTAAGGGCCGACTCCACGGATGAATTTACATAGGGAGCTTGAAACCCGGAGGCAGGCCCATCCCGGCGGTGAGACCCGCGAGTTTGTCTTGACTCGCTTGCTCCACGCGCCGGTTCGCGTCGTTGACGGCGGCCGCCAAGAGATCCTCAAGCATCTCCTTTTCTTCTTTGAGCAAGGCCGGATCGAGCGTCACCCTGCGCACGTCATGGCGCCCGGTCATGACCACTTTCACCATGCCCCCGCCGGATTCCCCGGTGATCTCGACGTTGGCGAGATCCTCTTGGACGCGCTTGAAATCCTCCTGCATTTGCTGGGCTTGTTTGAGTAGGTTACCGAAACCGCCTTTCATCTAGAGCCTCCTTAAATTTTGTCCCGGCGATGCCCCGGGGACCTTTGCAATGGGTTTTCCAGGGGCGCGGGATCGCGCCCCTGGGCCGGATACACCGTGACGGCAGGTTCATCGGCGTAGCGTATCGAATCTGTCAGTTTGCCCTGATCGTCGCGGGATCGACCTCCGCGCCGAAGGCCTCTCGCAGGGCCTGGACATTAGGGTCGTTTTCGAGCGCTTGTTGCGCCTGCGCGCGCCGCTCACGGGCCGCTTGCGCCTTGAAGTCCGCCGGGCTCGCTCGCCCGGCGAGAGAGCCGACGGAGATTTTCAAGCGGCTACCGCGCCCGTAGTGGTTTTGCAGCGCCTCGGCTAATCTCGATTCGATTTTATCATTGACCAGATGGCGTGCCGCCGGAGGCGCGACTAAGTGCAGATCGGGTCCCAGGTTATCCGCGGGTACGCACTGCATCGCGAGCTCTCTCACTAAGCCTGAGAGAGCAAGCTCATCGATTAATTGTTGCCAGGCGCCGGCGTCCCCGCTTGCGGTTGCCGGCGCTGTTACGATCGGTGTCTCCGCGGGCGCTGGAGTGCGTGTCTCGCTTCGAGCGCGCGGTTTCTCATCGCTGCCATCTTCGTGGGAGAAAGCGAGCATACGCAGCATCACCATCTCAAAACCCCGCCTCGGGTTGGGCGTGAACGCCAGATCGCGCCGGCCGATGAGCGCCGTCTGGTAGAATAGCTGACAATCCTCGGGCGTCAAGCGCGTTGCCAGGACGCGGACCGCTTGGTCTTCGTCATCCGCGTTGGCCTCGGCATCGGGAAGCATCTGACTCACCGCGATGCGGTGCAATATTCCAAGTACCTCTGCTAAGGTCTGTTCGAAATCGGGCGTTAAGGCAGCCAACTGGTCAATCTGCCGCAGTAAGCCCTGGGCATCTCGGTTCGCGAGACTCTGCAACAAGCTAACTACTTGCCCGCGATCGACAGTTCCTAACATCCGGCCGATGTCGTCCGCCAGCAGGCTTCCGCCGCCGTAAGCGATCGCCTGATCCAGCAAGCTCAACGCATCGCGCACGCTGCCATCGGCCGCCTCGGCGATCATCCGGCGTGAAGCCGTGTCACTCGACACATTCTCCTCCTTCAGAATGCGCTCCAACTGTTGCTCCAGGATCTCCTGGGGAATGCGTTTGAGGTTGAATTGCAAGCAGCGGGAGAGGATCGTGACCGGGAGCTTCTTGGGCTCGGTGGTTGCCAGCAGAAACTTCACATGCGGCGGCGGCTCTTCAAGTGTCTTCAGTAACGCGTTGAAGCTGTGGTTGGAAAACATATGAACCTCGTCCACGAGGTACACCTTGAAGCGTCCCCGCGTGGGAGCGTAGGGGACGTTTTCCAGCAATTCGCGGGTCTCGTCGACGCGCGTGCGCGAGGCGGCATCCACTTCGATTAAATCGATAAAGCGCCCATCATCGATCTCGGTACAGGAGGTACAGGCGCCGCACGGCTGGGGGCTTACGCCCGCTTCGCAGTTGAGGGCCTTGGCCAGAATACGCGCGACGGTGGTTTTGCCGATGCCGCGCGTCCCGGTGAAAAGGTAGGCGTGGTGGATGCGGCCCGAATTCAGGGCGTTGGTCAACGCCCGCACGACATGTTCCTGGCCGACCAGCTCCTCGAATCGCCGCGGCCGCCATTTGCGCGCGAGCACCCGGTAGCTCATACGCCTCTCACGGCGCCGCTAGCCTCCGTAATACGGACGCAACAAGGGTGCGTGGCCTGAACTGGCGCCAAGCTTTTTTGGGGTGGCGGCCCGTGCCAGCCACGCCCCAGCACCCGCTCCGCTGCTGCCGCTGCTCCCTCTCGGGCCTGACGGGGTTCACAACCTCGCGTCGCGGGGGTACCGGCACGCGCCACCATGCTCTCACTATCATGTAGTCTGCAAAAGGTCCGGGTAGAGTAAGATTGGCGGAGAGGGTGGGATTCGAACCCACGGTACACCTTTTGGGTATACACACACTTTCCAGGCGTGCTCCTTCGACCGCTCGGACACCTCTCCGGCTAAGCTCGTTTCAACGGGCAAGCGACAATTTTTGCGATGTGGGTTTTATAGAGCCCGCTTTAGGAACGCATCGAGCGTCTGTCGCCCCGATCGTAAAGTGCTCTTGCCTCTCCGCTAGCACGCGGGAAAGGGTAAACCAGAACATCGGGCGGCGCAATTCGCAGGGGCGCCCAGCGATCGCGGCCGAAAAGCGTGAGCTAAATTCCACAATGTGGTGTTCGATCAATCTATTAATAGCCCGCCAGCTTAAATATCCGTCCCTATCCCCGGTGTCGGCGCACGGTAAGGTTTTGTGAACCAGGCGCCGATATTCTTCAAAACCATTGGGTAATAATCCCTTGAAGCTACAAGCGAAAATCCTCCTGGCGCTGTTGCCTTTAGTAATCGTGCCGCTGGCCCTCCTAGCGGCGCTCGAATCCAAGCTACCGGCGTTCGCCCCGCGGGCTATGCTGCTTGGATTAGCGTCGATCGCGGTCTTTATCGTGCTTGGTTCGATGGTGCTGCGAGCCTTGCTAACACGTCCGTTGGAGGCGCTCAAACAAGCCGCGGAGCAGCTTGGCCAAGGAAGTCAACCGGGTGCGATTGACGTTCGCAGGAAGGATGAGCTCGGTGAGCTCGCGGATTTAATCAGCAACGCGGGCCGGGATTTGAAGCAATCGGGCGAGAAAATTCGTTACTTCGCGTATCACGATAGCCTCACGCGCTTGCCGAACCGGCGTTTGTTCAGCGAATACCTGAAACACGCCCTGGCCCACGCGCGCCGTCGCGAACAATCGCTGGCGTTATTGTTTCTAGACCTCGATGACTTCAAACGCGTCAACGACATGCTTGGTCATCAAGCCGGCGATGTGGTGCTGCGCGAGCTTTCCGGGCGGTTGCTAAACTGCGTGCGCGCGGACGATTACGTCGGCCGGCAGTTCCCGAATCCGACCGAGGGCCAGACCGTGGCGCGCTTAGGCGGAGACGAATTCACTATCTTGTTACCGAGCATCAGTCTTCCTATCGAGGCCGCGACGGTCGCCGAGCGCGTGCTCAAGGCCGTGGAAACACCATTTCTTCACGGCAATAGCGAGTTAAATGTCGGGGCCAGCGTCGGGATCACCATTTATCCGAATGACGGCATGGACGCCGATACGCTGATCAAGAATGCCGACATGGCGATGTACCATGCCAAAAAGCTAGGGAAGAATACCTATCAATTCTACCGCGAGGCCATGAACGTTGCGGCCGTCAAGCGCCATACGCTTGAAAACGCATTACGGAAAGCCGTCGAGCGGAATGAGTTGCAACTGGTCTATCAACCGCAGGCGGAACTGAAGAGCGGACGGATTGTGGTCGCCGAGGCGCTGTTGCGATGGCATCATCCGCACGAGGGCTTGATCGGGCCGGAACGATTCATACCGTTAGCCGAAGAGACCGGGCTCATTGCTCCGATCGGAGAATGGATCATCCACCACGCTTGTCAGCAAGCCGGCGCTTGGCGGGCCGCCGGTCATCACGGGTTGACCGTCGCCATCAACGTATCGGGAGTGCAATTCATCCGTCAAGATCTTGTGGGCCTGTTTCAATCCGCGTTAAACGAATCGGGACTGCCTCCCGAAGCGGTCGAAATCGAGCTCACGGAGACCTCAATACTCCGCGCCGAACAGTCTATCTTCAAGACCCTGCCGGCGCTTAAGGAGTTGGGCATCCGAGTGGCTCTCGACGACTTCGGCACCGGCCGTTCGTCACTAAGTTACCTCAGGCAACTGCCCGTCGATAAGCTCAGATTGATACCAGTTTCGTTCGTCATATCACCGTGGATCCCAAAGACGCCGCCATCGTTTCGGCCATACTGGCCATGGCCGAGAATCTCAAAATCCCGGTGGTGGCCGAGGGGGTCGAAACCAACGCGCAGGTCGAATTCCTTCGGCGACGAAACTGTTCCTATATTCAGGGATATATCATCAGCCGGCCGGTATCCGGCGATGTCCTGCCGTCGATGCTTGCCCAGGCCGCGGTCAGGGAGTAATTCTTTATTAGCAAACCGTAGCGGCAGCACGTGAGGCCCCTCCAGCCCTCCGCCGGGGGCGCGATTTGATAGGAGATCATCATCGAGCGGACACGACCTACGCTCGCCCCATGCTGCCGAGGTGCGTTCTCAAGACACCGACGACGATTCCCTCGATGACCAGGGAGTTCTCACGCATATCGACCTCGACGGGCGTGAACTCTGGGTTCTCGGGGAGAAGCCGTACCTGATTACCGCGGCGACGGAAACGTTTGACGATAATCTCCTCTCCCAGACGGGCCACGACGATCTGCCCGCTCGCGGCCTCGGGTGTGGCATGAACGGCTAAGAGATCGCCGTTCTGGATCCCGGCGTCCCGCATGCTCAACCCTCGCACCCGCAGGAAGAAATCGGCCGCGGGATCGAAAATGTCCGGGTCTATGGCGTAGTGACTTTCGATGTTTTCCTCGGCGACGAGGGGGACGCCCGCGGCAACCCGGCTTACAACCGGGATCCCGGCCGGTCCTTCGGTTAATACCTGTATGCCGCGAGAGGCCCCTGGTAAAAGCCGGATCGCACCTTTGCGCTCGAGCGCCCTGAGGTGGTCCTCGGCTGCATTAGGAGAGCGAAAGCCAAGCTTGCCTGCGATCTCGGCGCGCGTGGGTGGAAACCCTTTCGAGTCCATAAACCTACGGATCATCTTAAGGATTTGGGCTTGACGTGACGTAAGTTTTTCCATAGTAATATCGTCTGCCTGTCTTTAAACACAGCCTATTTTAGCCGCTATCGGTAGGAAAGCAAGCCCATCCGCGCCTGGATATAAAAATATTTGCATATTGCTCCAGGGCAAGCGCCTGTAAAATGCTGTCTTTCTATCCGCTAAGTTGTTATTTATACATGAGTTTGTAAATTGAATCCACAAGCTATGCTTGCAACCGGCGCAGAGTCACGAATTCCTCTGCCAGCGTGGGGTGTATGCCCAAGGTGGCATCGAACACCGCCTTGGTGGCCCCGGCCTTGAGAGCGATGGCGATGCCTTGGATCACTTCGGCCGCCTCCGGCCCCATGGGCGCCGGCCACCCGATCGCTCGGCGTCGCGACGATGAGCTTCAGAAACGCCCGCTCGTCACGCCCGGAGAGGGTGTATTTCAGGGGCGTAAACCGCGTCTTATAGACCTTGATCTGATCAAAACGCGCGCGGGCGCTCGCCTCCGTGAGGCCGACGGTGGCGAGTTCCGGCTGACTGAACACGGCCGTCGGGATATTGTCGTAATCGACCCCGTGCGCTGCGTTTCCGAAAAGACAACGGCTCACTGCCATACCCTCGGCGATGGCTAGCGGCGTTAATCGGACGCGATCAATGACATCGCCGATGGCATAAACCGATGGTACCGAGGATCGATACTCATCGTTTACCACGATTGCGCCGCTTTCGGCCCTGGCGATGCCCAGGGCATCGAGACCAAGTCCGCTTACCTGCGGAACCCGTCCGATCGCAACCATCACAAGATCCGCTTCGAGGTCCTCGCCGGTGCTCAGAGACACACGCGAACCGCCCGGGATGCGCGTGAGTGCGTTTACTTCGGTATCAAACCTGAACGAAACTCCCTTTTTTTGCATCTGCTCCGCCAAGAAACCGCGCGCATCGTCATCGAAGCCCCGCAGAACCAGGGTCCCCCGATGAATGAGCGTGGTATGCGCCCCCATCCCGTTGAAAATTCCGGCGAATTCTACGGCAATGTAACCTCCGCCGACGATCACGAGGCGTTTGGGAAAATGCGGGAGCGAGAAAGCTTCGTCGGAGGTAACCGCAAGCTCCTGCCCGGGAATGTCCGGACGCATCGGCCGGCTCCCGGTCGCGATGATAATGAAGCGTGCCGTGTAGCGCGCCTCATCGACAGCCATGGTATGAGCATCCACCAATCGGGCGCACCCGTGGATGATCGTCACGCCCGCTGCGCGTAACAGGCGTTCATAATGTTGCCGTAGTCTAGTGAGTGCGCGTCCTTATTGGCGATCAGCCGGCCCCAGCGGAAAGCCGGTTCAGGTACGCTCCAGCCATACGCGGGGGCTTCGCTCAGGTCGTCGCGATAGCGGGCCCCATAGACCAGGAATTTCTTAGGAACACAACCCAAATTAACGCATGTGCCCCCGAGTTGGCGTGGCTCCGCGATCGCAACGCGCGCGCCGAGCTCCGCGGCGGTGCGCGCCGCGCGTATGCCCCCGGAACCGGCGCCGATGACAAACAAGTCAAGGTCGTAAACGGACATCCTGTGCGTGCCTACTCATGTGTATAACGCAGTGGTATCGAACGCCGCCCGAAAAGTAATGGACGCGCGTAGCCCTCGAGACCGGCGATGCCGTGCTCGCCCCCCGCAAGGGACGAACTAAGGTGTTCCCGCGCAAAAAGCGGCAAGCACCTCGATGCAATTGGCCATCGCGCCCAGGTGCGCGATCTCATATCCGTGCGTGTTCTGCGTCGGAAATCCTAGGCACGCCGCGCGTCCAATATGACCGAATTTCATGGCGAGCGACGCATCGCTACCGAATCCACTGATGGCGGCGAGCTGCAGCGGCACGTTGCTCCTTGCCGCAGCTTGCCGCAGATCCCTATTGAGGCCTTCATCGTAGAGCCCGTACCCATCTTGAGAGAGTAGCACCGGGGCGATCCCATCTTCGATCGGGTACTCGGGCGCCAAGGGACAGATCTCAAGTGCGACGAGCGCATCGAGCGGCTGTCGTTGCGTGAAATAAAGCGCGCCCATCGCGCCGACCTCTTCCTTAGCGGAGGCCACAAGATAGATGTCGCGCCCGCACTCACGTAATTTCTCCGCCAGTACCAACAGAATTGCGATCGACGCCTTGTTGTCCAGAGTATAACTGGCGATATAGTCCTTGATCCGGAAAGGCCGCTTGCGGTGTTTGCCCACGACCATGCGCGTCCCGGGCCGAACGCCCGCCTCGCGCAGTTCACGCGCGCCGCATTTGGTTTCGACCCAGACATCTTGCCAACGCAATGGGGCCTCATCTTGTTTTGCCTTCTGCGGCGATTCGTGCGAAACATGACGGGAGCCGAACGACAGTACCCCGCTAACAACAGCGGTGTCCCCGAGTAAGTCCACGACGCCTTCCCCATAAACCCACGGGAAGGCCCCTCCCAATGCGCGTATTTCGACGCGCCCGTCGGCACGCACCGTTTTCACGATCGCTCCGATTTCATCCTTGTGTGCGGTGACGGCGATCGCGCCCTCATTGCGCCCCGAAACCTTGACGATAATGTTACCCGCCGGGTCTTGGACCACCTCGTGGCCGCACTCCCGCAACCTGTAAAGCAGAAATTCATCGATCTCGCCCTCCATCCCACTCGGCGAGTGATGCATAACCAGAGTTTCGATCTCAGTGAACAACCGATCGTAGGATATGGACGGCATGACTTAGAATAACACGAGCACGGTGGGACGGTTCGTCTCTGTCGAATCAATGCACTATGATATACAGCAGCGCGAGCGCTGTGAGTGCAAGCTTGGCATTGCTCGCCCCGGATGTGACTGCCCGTCAACGTAGCCGATGGAATACGCCCGCTTTGCTATCAACATCCTCGAAAACGATCGCAACGAAATTCTGCTTCTCAAGCGGTCCCTGAACCTAAGCCTCGGTCCAGGACAATGGGGATTCCCGGCCGGGCATATCGAGCCCGATGAAACGCCGGAGGCGTGCTCCATACGCGAGTTAAGGGAGGAGCTAGGCCCCCATCATCGACTCGTACCCGTGCGCAAGCTCGGCCCGGTTCGGGATAGCTTTTATGGCGGCAAGTTCGAGATCTTCTTGTTTCATTACCGCTGGACGCGCGGAAACATCGAGCTCAACAACGAGCACACCGCCTATGCTTGGGTCGGGCGAGAAGCCTATCGCAATTACGAGGTCGTCGATGGAATCGACGAGGACCTTGATTATTTCGGGATCTGGCCGCGGTCGTACTTAAACAAAGACAAGCTACCCCGCTGATCGAAGCATGATTAGAGAAAGGGGCGCCCCTCCCTAGTCACACACGCGGAGATCCTAGAAGGCCGTGCAATTTTTTACTACACAGTCTAAAGTAAGTGTGTAAACATGGTTTACAGCCCTACCAAAAATCTGGATGGCGACCCGCGAAATGCGACCCGTTTCGATACGTAATCTTGAAATTGCTGCATAAACACGAGCGAGGTGAGCACCATGCAAAGATTCATCTACGGCCTGTTGTTGGTGATGTTATTGAGCGCATGTGGAGAGAAGGAACCAGAAGCGCAAGTATGCGGCGGTATCACGGGGAAGCAGTGTCCTGTCGGCCAAACCTGTATTGATGATCCCAGCGATACCTGCGATTCGCAGAAAGGCGGGGCGGATTGCCAAGGGATCTGTAAGTAGCCCAAGCGCGGCTGGCTTCAACGAAGTTGTCCAACCGGCGGACGGTACGGCGCCGACCGCCCGCCGGCACGCGCGCGACCCCTGCGCGGGGTTTTCGATCACCTCATCGCTGCGGCGGATCGCCCTGCGTGCATCTGCCCTATCAGTCGGCCTTACGCCTTATAGTTCCAGCTTGTCGTCGGGAACGAGCCGGACGGTGTAGGCATCAACAAGCATCACGGCGATGAGCCAGCCGATTAAGAAAAGAGGAGTCGCTATGAATAAAAAGATCCCGGAAAATAACAGAACCGCAATGATAAAAAATTGCCTGTCGATCGATCGCGTTAAGCTCGTTCCGCAACGATCACAGCGCAAGGGTGACCAACGCGAGATAAGCCAGACTCTAAGAGAGGATAGTTTATTGTTACATTTTGGGCATTGCATAGGGGTACCATCCTGACTGAAAAGGTTTACGTGGTTTTCGAACGTTGTCCTGCTATACGCATCCGAAGCGCATTTAATTTTATGAAACCACCGGCGTCTTTTTGATCATAGGCTCCGGCATCGTCTTCGAAGGTCCCAATAGCGGTGTCGAAGAGACTGTCCGTGTCGGATTTGCGGCCCGCCACCATGACCGTGCCTTTATACAGCTTTAAACGCACGGCGCCGTTTACGTGCGCCTGCGCCGCGTCGATTAATTCCTGCAACATACGGCGTTCGGGGCTCCACCAATAGCCGTTGTAGATTAGCGCGGCATAGCGGGGCATGAGATCGTCCTTGAGATGGGCCACCTCGCGGTCGAGCGTGAGCGATTCGATCGCGCGATGCGCCTTGAGCAAAATCGCCCCGCCCGGCGTCTCGTAGCAGCCGCGTGACTTCATGCCGACGTAGCGGTTCTCGACGATATCGAGCCGCCCGATCCCATGCTCGCTGCCTAACTGATTCAGCGTCGCGAGAAGCGCCGCCGGCGACAGGCGAACACCATCGATGGCCACAACGTCGCTGCGTTCGAAACGAAGCTCGACGTAACGCGGCTGGCCGGCGGCGGCCTCGGGTGATTTCGTCCAACGCCACATTGAGGGATCGGGCTCGACCCAGGGATCTTCGAGCTCGCCGCCCTCGTAGGAGATGTGCAAGAGGTTCGCGTCCATAGAGTAGGGCGGTTTTCTGCCGCTCGTGCGCTCGACCGGTATCGCGTGCCGCTCGGCATAGGCGAGCAGTTGCGCGCGCGAGGCGAGATCCCACTCGCGCCACGGCGCGATGATCTTGATATCGGGCTCGAGCGCATAGGCGCCAAGCTCGAAGCGCACCTGATCATTGCCCTTCCCGGTGGCGCCGTGAGCGATCGCGTCGGCCCCGGTCTCGCGCGCGATCTCGACCATGCGCTTGGCGATGAGCGGGCGGGCGATCGAGGTCCCCAATAAATACTCGCCCTCGTAAATCGCGTTCGCGCGGAACATCGGAAACACGAAGTCACGCACGAATTCTTCCTTGAGATCGTCGATATAGATCTCCTTCACACCGAGGGCCTGCGCCTTCGCGCGCGCGGGTTCGAGCTCTTCGTCCTGGCCGATGTCGGCCGTAAAAGTCACCACTTCACAGCGGTAGGTCTCCTGCAACCACTTTAAAATCACGGAGGTATCGAGCCCGCCGGAATAGGCCAGCACGACTTTCTTGATCGATTCGTTTCTCACACGATTACTCCGAACCATCAGGTTGAGCCACGCCCCGCACAAACTATGTGGCCCGGCGCATGGATGTACGGTAATTCGAAGGGATTGGTCGGGGCGAGAGGATTTGAACCTCCGACCACCACCACCCCAAGGTGGTGCGCTACAAGGCTGCGCTACGCCCCGAATGAGGAATTGTACCCCGCCGCTGGCGCGCTGCCCATCACCGTCGCAGGATATCGAGCACTTCCTCGAGCTCGACGCGCAACTGCCGGATGATTTGTTGGCTCACGCTCGAATCGGCTTTCACTTCGTCCCCCGAGAGCCGCTGCCGCGCGCCGCCGATGGTAAACCCTTGTTCATACAGCAGGCCGCGGATCTGCCGGATCAGGATCACATCCTGCCGCTGATAGTAACGCCGATTGCCGCGGCGCTTGGTCGGTTTCAACTGCGGAAACTCCTGTTCCCAATAGCGCAATACATGGGGTTTTACCGCGCACAGATCGCTCACTTCACCGATGGTGAAATAGCGCTTTCCCGGGATCGTGGGCAGTTCGTTATTGTTCGACGCTTCCAGCATACGTTTCTACCCTGGCCTTTAATTTCTGTCCTGGCCGGAACGTCACCACCCGGCGAGCGCTGATGGGTATCGCCTCTCCGGTTTTCGGATTGCGGCCGGGGCGCCGGTTCTTCTTTCTGAGATCGAAATTTCCAAACCCGGAAAGCTTGACCTGCCGCCCGCTCTCTAACGCCGCCCGAACCTCCTCGAAGAACTGTTCCACCAGACCTTTGGCCTCACGCTTATTTAAGCCAACCTCTTCGTAAAGCTTGACCGCCATCCCAGCCTTGGTCAGCGCCGTGTTCATATCCTTTTCCTCGTTAGACACTGCAAACTACCTCTCGCGCCCGGACTAGCGCTTAGCTCCGCAATGTGACCTTGAACCGTTCCTGCAACCGTTTTAGGACCCGCTCGACCGTCTGATCGACCTCAGAGTCTATTAGAGTGCTTGAAGTCCCTTGAAAGATCAAGCCCAAGGCAATACTTTTTTTCTTCGGATCAATACCTTCGCCCTGATATAAATCAAACAACTGGAAGTCCTTTAGCCCATTTGGCGCGGTTTCCGCGACGCACCGTATCAGCTCGGCGGCCGCAACGCCGCGGTCCACCAACAAGCTAATATCGCGCCTAACCATCGGTAACTTCGAGATGGGGCTGAATCGTGGGACCGATCCTTGGGTGAGAAGATTTAACTCGAGCTCGAAGAGGAATACCGGTTGTTCCAGTCCGAGGGCCGCCGCCAGCCCGGGGTGCAGGGCGCCGAAGATGCCGAGCGACTGGTTCCCTTTGTGCACCCTGCTCGCATGGTATGGATGTAACGCGGGGTGCTCAGTGGGTTGATAAGAAAGACCCGCGGGCGTGTCGCCGCGGAGCGCCAAGAGGGCCTCGACATCGCCTTTAAGATCGAAAAAATCGGCCCCCCGCTTGGGCTCGGCCCATTGCTCCGGATTTTGGAAACCCCAGAGTACGCCCCCCAACATCGGCCGCTGGTCGACCCCGCCTTGTCCACGGACAAAGATCAGCCCGCTCTCGAACAAGCGCACGCGGTCGCATTGACGGTTCTGGTTGTACTTGAGCGCTTGCAGGAGCCCGGGCCAAAGGCTCGTCCGCATGACCGCCATATCGCTCGCGATCGGATTAGCTAGTGCCACGGGTTCGAGATCCGGTGTGAGGCGCGCCTGCACAGCGGGATCCACGAAACTATAGGTAATCGCCTCCTGATAGCCGCGCTCGACCAAGACCTGGCGAATGCGGCCGAGATCGATCTGGGCCTCCGATCGCCCGCGCATGCTCATAAGCTGCCGCGGCGGTTGTCCGAGGATGGTCTCGTAGCCGCGGATGCGCGCCACTTCTTCGATGAGATCGGCCTCGATGGCCAGATCGAACCGGAAGGAAGGCGGGACGCAGTCCCAAACGCTATCCCCGCCGCTCATCCGCACCCCCAAGCGAGTCAGGATAGTCTCCACTTCCGCCGCCGCGATCTCCGTGCCCAAAACCCGCGCGATACGGCTGGCCCGTAATTTTATCACCTGGCGCTGGGGAAGATGTTCCGCGTAGAGCCGGTCCACCACGGGGCCCGGCTGGCCGCCGCAGATCGCTACCAAGAGCTCGCTCGCGCGCTCGATGGCCCGGACTTGGAGATCAAAAGCGACGCCGCGCTCGAAGCGGTGTGAGGAATCGGTTTGCAGATGGTAGCGGCGCGCCTTGCCGGCCACGCTCGCCGGTGTGAAGAACGCGCTTTCCAGGAACACGGCGCGCGTCGCCGCGGTGACCGCCGTCTCCAACCCGCCCATGATCCCGGCCAAGGCCACCGGGCGCCTGGCATCCGCGATCACCAAAGTGTCCGCATCCAGGTCCAGCGTTTGCCCGTCGAGAAGCGCGAGCCGCTCACCTGGCCGGCTAAAGCGCACGACGATGGCTTCTTGGAGTTTCTCGAGATCGAAGGCGTGCATCGGCTGTCCGAGCTCCAGCATCACGAAATTGGTAACATCGACGACCGAACTAATGCTGCGTAGGCCGCTGCGGCGCAAGCGTTCGCGCATCCAAAGCGGCGTCCCTGCCCGAGGATCGATTCCGCGCACCACGCGGCCGGAGTAATGCGGACAGGCTTCCGGGGCGGCGATCGTAAGCGGCCAAACCTCATCGATTCCGGGCTGGACCCGATGGGGCGCGGGGCCATGCATTGGACAGCCATACAGAACGCCGATCTCGCGGGCGAGCCCGGCCACCCCCAGGCAATCACCCCGATTAGGGGTAAGAGCCACCTCGAACACCTGGTCCGCGAGTGCTAATGCCTCCCAAACATCCGCTCCGACGGGTAGCGTGAGCGGAAGCTCCAGGATACCCTCGCCGGTCTCGGCCAATCCCAGCTCGTTCGCAGAGCACAGCATGCCCTCTGAAATCACCTCGTCGAAGGATGCGCGTTCGATGATCTCGCCGCCGGGCAGATGCGTGCCCATGCGGGCGAGAGGGACGCGCATGCCGGTGCGAATGTTGGTGGCGCCACAGACGACTACGGCCGGCGTGTGTTCTCCGTGGCTCACGGCGCAGACGCGCAGGTGCGCAAGCGTCGGGTGCGGGTGCAGCGCTTCGATCTCGGCCGCAACGACGCCCCGGAACTCCTTTGCTACCGGGTCCACCGATTCGACCTCCAATCCAGCCAGGGTAAGGCGTTCGGCCAGTCCCGCCGTCGCCACCGGCGGATTGACCCACTCCCTGAGCCAGGCTTCACTCACACGCATGCTATGGTCCTAGGGTCGATTATCTAAACTGCATCAGGAACCGGGTATCGTTCTCGAAGAACATGCGTAGATCGCTGACGCCATAGCGCAGCATCGCCAGCCGCTCGACCCCCAAGCCGAATGCGAAACCCGTGTAGGCCTCGTTATCGATACCGGCGTGTTCGAATACCCGCGGGTGTACCATCCCGCACCCAAGCACTTCCAACCACCCGCCCTGGCCGCACACGCGGCAGCCGCTCCCCCGGCACATCACGCACTGGATATCAACCTCCGCCGAAGGCTCGGTGAACGGGAAATAGGAAGGCCGAAAACGCAACCGTAAGTCGTCTTGCTCAAAAAAATTGCGCATCAAATCCTGCAAGATCCCCTTGAGGTGCGCGAAGCTTACGTCCACATCGACCATTAGGCCCTCGACCTGATGAAACATAGGCGTGTGTGTCAAGTCGGAATCGCGGCGGTAGACCCGCCCCGGCGCGATGATCCGCAAGGGCGGCTTGCGTGCTTCCATGACACGGATTTGCACCGGCGAGGTGTGGGTCCGGAGCACGGTATGCTCATCGAAGTAAAACGTATCGTGCATCGCCCGGGCCGGATGCTCGGGCGGGATATTGAGCGTCTCGAAATTATAATAATCGGATTCGATCTCGGGACCTTCGACGACCTCAAAACCGATCTGCGTCAGCAGCGATTCGATGCGTTGCAAGGTGCGTGTGACCGGATGCAGCCCACCCGGGCGCTGCCCGCGTCCGGGCAAGGTTACATCGATGCGCTCGGTCTCGAGCGAACGGGCTAGGTGCTGTTGGTACAACACCGCCTGGCGTTTCGCCATTGCCTCGGTGACCGCTTCCTTGGCGTCATTGATCGCCTTTCCCGCCGCCGGGCGCTCCGCGGGCGGCAACGCGCCCAATTGCTTCAATAAGGCCGTCAGGACGCCTTTCTTACCGAGTAGGCTGATGCGCACCTTGTCCAAGACACTCAGGTCTTGCGCCGCGGCGATCGAGCGCTCGGCTTGCGCGATGACCTCTGCGACGTTGAGCATGGGTGAAACGTACCGATTGAAACAGAGGAAGGCCAACCCCGTCCCCGGTGCTACTCGTTATAAACTAACTAGCCGGCAGCGCCCTCAAGCGGTGGCCGCCTTGGCGGCCTCCGCGATTTCGGCAAACGCGGCCTGGTCGCTGACGGCGAGGTGGGCGAGCACCTTGCGGTCGATTTCGATGGTTGCCTTGTGCAATCCGTCCATCAAACGGCTGTAGGACAGCCCACATTGCCGCGCCGCGGCATTGATGCGCACGATCCACAAGGCCCGGAACTGACGTTTGCGCTGACGCCGATCGCGATAGGCGTATTGCTGGGCACGGGTGACACATTGTTTGGCGATCCGATAGACATTCTTGCGCCGGCCGCGATAGCCCTTCGCCTGTGCCAGGACCTTCTTGTGTCTTGCGCGCGCGGTGACTCCACGTTTTACTCTTGGCATAGCATCTCCCTCATTCCCTAGGAATACGGCATCATTTTGGTGATCGCGCGCTGGTCCGAAGCGTCGATGATTAGCAACCCGCACAATTGCCGTTTCCGCTTGGCGCTCTTCTTGGTCAAGATGTGGCTCTTGTATGCCTGCCGGTGCTTGAACCGGCCCGAGGCGGTACGCTTGAACCGTTTCGCCGCGCCTCGATTGGTTTTTAACTTTGGCACTTCCTACTCCTCAACTGATAACCGTGCTTATTATTTACGCGCGTTTGGGCGACACCACCATTACCATTTGCCGCCCCTCGAAACGCGGGAACTGCTCGACGACCGCATGCGTGGCTAAATCCGCTTCGACCCGTTTCAGCATCTGTGCCCCCAGGTCTTGGTGCGCCATCTCCCGGCCCCGAAACCGGAGCGTGACCTTGACTTTGTCCCCCTCGTCGAGAAACCGGATCATGTTCCGGAGCTTGATCTGGTAATCGCCTTCGTCCGTGCCGGGCCGGAGTTTGATCTCCTTGACCTGAATCTGCTTCTGCTTGCGTTTTTGGGCATGGCGCTTTTTACTCAACTCGAACAGGAACTTGCCGAAGTCCATCACGCGGCAAACGGGAGGGTCCGCCGTCGGCACAATCTCTACCAGGTCTAGATTATTCTCCTCCGCAGACTTCTGAGCCTCCGCCAGTGAAACAACGCCGACTTGATTCCCATCCGGCCCGATCAAGCGCACGCGCGGCGCGCTAATCGAAGCATTGACCCGATTTTTCTTATCGATATCTCAATCCTCCCGCTAATTCCGGCCGCGCGTCGTGATCTCGGTTTGTAGGCGCTCAGTCATCTCGATCAAGCTCATCGTCCCCAGGTCCTTACCAGCGCGTGTGCGCACCGAGACGGTTTCCGTCTGCATCTCTCGGTCGCCGACGATGATCATATACGGCACTCGCTGCAACGTGTGCTCGCGGATTTTAAGGCCGATCTTTTCATTTCTCAAGTCAGGAACCACTCGAAATCCGTGAGTTACAAGGGCGTCCGCGAGCTGCTGTGCGTACTCGGTTTGGCCATCGGTGATGTTGAGAACCGCCAGTTGTAGCGGCGCCAACCATAATGGCAAGGCCCCGGCATGCTCCTCGATCAGGATCCCGATAAAACGCTCCAACGAGCCGAGGATCGCCCGGTGCAGCATCACGGGCGTGCGGCGCGCGCTGTCCTCGGCGACATAGTGGGCGCCCAGGCGCTCGGGCATTGAAAAGTCGACCTGAATGGTGCCGCATTGCCACACGCGGCCGATACAATCGGTGAGTGAGAACTCAATCTTCGGACCGTAAAAAGCCCCTTCCCCCGGTTGCAAGGACCATGCGAGTGCCTTAGCGTTCAACGCCACTTCGAGCGCCTGTTCCGCCTTATCCCAGACAGCGTCGCTGCCGACGCGCTCCGCGGGACGCGTGGAGAGTTTCACGATGACGTCGGTAAAACCGAAATCGGCATAGACCTCGAACAGCAGGTCGATAAAGGCCGAGACTTCCGCTTGGATCTGATCGTCGGTGCAGAAGATATGCGCGTCGTCTTGCACGAAATGGCGCGCGCGCATCAGCCCATGCAAGGTGCCCGACGGCTCGTTGCGATGGCAAGAACCGAATTCGGCCAGCCGCAGCGGCAGCTCCCGATAGCTACGCAAGCTCTGGTTGAAGATCTGCACGTGGCACGGGCAGTTCATGGGCTTGACCGCGTAATCGCGGTTCTCTGAGCTGGTGGTAAACATGACCTCGCGGAATTTATCCCAATGCCCGGATCGTTCCCACAGGCTTCGATCCACGACCTCGGGGGTCTGGACTTCCTGATAACCATGCCGGTGCAGTTTCTCGCGAATATAGGCTTGGATCGTCTGATAGATCGCCCAACCCTTCGGATGCCAGAACACCATCCCCGGCGCCTCGGGCTGCATGTGAAAGAGGTGCAAGTGCTTGCCGATCTTCCGGTGATCGCGTTTCTCCGCCTCTTCCAGCCGCCGGAGATAGGCATCGAGCGCCTGTTGGTCTGGCCACGCGGTTCCGTATATCCGTTGCAGCATTTCGTTACGCGGATCCCCGCGCCAATAGGCGCCGGCCACCTTGGTGAGCTTGAAGGCCTTGAGCTTGCCGGTGCTTGGGACATGCGGACCGCGGCAGAGGTCAATGAAATCGCCCTGGCCGTAGAGCGAGATCTGGTCCCCGTCGGGGATGGAGGCGATGATCTCGGCCTTGTAGTGTTCTCCCAAGCTTCGAAAAAACGCCACGGCTTCGTCGCGCGCCAGGAGGGAGCGAATCACCTTGAAATCGCTCTTGGCGAGATCCCGCATCTTGGCCTCGATGGCCTCTAGATCTTCAGGTGTGAAGGCGCGTTCGTAGGCAAAGTCGTAATAAAATCCATCGTCAATCACCGGACCGATCGTCACCTGAGCGCTGGGAAACAGGCTCTTGACCGCTTGGGCCAGGAGGTGCGCGCAGCTATGGCGCAGGACCTCAAGCCCTTCGGGGTCGGTACCTTTAACGACGGATACCTGACAATCCCGGTCGATGACATACGAGGTGTCCACAAGACGCCCATCGATCTTGCCAGCCAAGGCGGCACGGGCGAGACCGAGGCCGATCGCCTGGGCGACCTCGGTTACGGACACCGGTTGCGGGAATTCCTTGCGGCTCCCGTCGGGGAGGGTGATTGCGGGCATGAGGCGATTTAAGCGCTTGCGCGTTCGGTTGGCTCTAGCGATTGCATCGCCGAACTTAAATTATTGAGATCTAACGCCCCGCAGTATCAAGGGATTTTGGTAGGCGCGATTGGACTCGAACCAACGACCCCCACCATGTCAAGGTGGTGCTCTAACCAGCTGAGCTACGCGCCTGCTTAATTAAGGGTGCAAGAGGATACCGAAAATCATCGGCTCTGGCCAGAGGTCTATTCCAATATGAAATGATACTGAACGAGGGGTGCGATTCTAACCCGACTTAGCGGATTCGCGCGCGTTCACGGACTGGCATGACACGTAAGCTAATGTTTTGTCGAAGGTCGGTAGGGGCGAAATGGGCAAGACCGGCTGTAGTGAAGACCTTGCTTGTTTTCAAACGTAAGTTTCTGCGGATAATGAGTGGCCATCATGTTTCTGCGCGCCACGACTCGCAAGAAAGACGGCAAGGAGCACCGCTACTGGAGCATCGTTGAGAACAAGTGCCTGAGCGACGGGCGTGTACAGCAACGACACGTGCTGTATCTGGGAGAGATCAATTCCTCCCAAGAGTTAGCCTGGCGCAAGTCGATTGAAGTGCTTGAGGAGGGGAACAAGCAACCGCAGACGCTGGCGCTATTTCCCGAGGATCGCTGTGAAGGGATAGTGGTGGAAGCCTCGGTGGTGCGGTTACGTTTAAATGAGTTGCGGCTATGCCGGCCGCGGCAATGGGGGGCGTGTTGGTTGGCGCTGCGGTTGTGGCAAGAGCTGTGGTTGGATGAGTTCTGGAGCGGTCGGCTTGAGCCGAGCCGCAAAGGCACGCGTTGGGAACAAGTACTTTTTGTGCTCGTCGCCTATCGACTGATCTCACCGGGGAGTGAGTGGCGACTGTATCGGGAGTGGTTTGAGCGAAGCGCGCTGGCGAACTTGCTCGGGGCAGACGCGGCGCTGTCAGACATTCACAAGTTGTACGCTTGTCATGATCGGTTGCTTGATCACAAAGAGGCGTTGTTCTCACACTTGGTGAGGCGGTGGCGGGACTTGTTCAACGCCTCGTTCGAGGTGCTGCTCTATGACTTGACGAGTACGTATTTTGAGTGCGATGTGCCGCAGGAGGGAGAGGCCAAACGGCGGTTTGGGTATTCGCGCGATCGCCGGGAGCTTCCGTCAAGAGGTGTGTAAATAAGTTCAGGCGGCCTTTCTGATGGTGTCGTTATTTGTTCGTATGCCATCGGCGAACGTGATGCCGTGATAGACTTCTTTAAGTAACTCCGCGGCG